>Ga0307934_1001837_pt1 | contig 12190 bp, 14 predicted proteins | sample OrgLakmetageno90_FD_201838 | JGI IMG/M metagenome (GOLD analysis project Ga0307934, IMG submission 201838) | Saline water microbial communities from Organic Lake, Antarctica - #90 | ecosystem: Environmental > Aquatic > Non-marine Saline and Alkaline > Saline | place: Antarctica: Organic Lake... | reverse complement strand
ATAGAGGCATAAATGACAGATTTTAAACGCATTTGCATGTGGGCTTGTCCTAGAAACATTTCTACAACCATGATGTATTCTTTTGCACAAAGAAGCGACACCAAAGTATTTGATGAACCACTTTATGCGCATTACCTTGCTAATACCAAAGCGAAAAACTATCATCCAGGTGCTGCTGAAATTTTAAACCATCATGAAAACGATGGCAGAAAAGTCATTGCAGAAATGCTTAAATGCACAGATGCTCCAGTTCAGTTCTACAAGCAAATGACGCATCACTTATTGGATTTAGATCGAAGCTTTATGAAATCGGTTCATCATATCTTATTGACTAGAGACCCTAAAGAAATGCTCCCTTCCTTTGATGCGGTTATCGAAAACCCTGTTTTGGAGGATACTGGATACCGCCACCACAATGAATTGATGGACTATTTTGAAGCTAACTCTATTCCATTCACCATTATCGACTCTAAACGGGTATTGTTAAACCCGGAAGGACAACTAAAAAAACTGTGTCAGCGACTAGGAATTGAGTTCCAACCTTCCATGCTTGGTTGGAAAAAAGGACCAAGAAAAGAGGACGGAGTTTGGGCGAAATATTGGTACAAGAACATTCATAATTCGACAGGGTTCATAGAGTATAAAGTAAAAGAGGCGCCCTTTCCGGAGCGCTTAAATTCCTTATTAGAAGAATGTACTCCATTTTACGCAAGGTTAAAAGGTTTGGCAATTTAATGGTAAATTAAATCAACTATATTCCTAAGTTGTAAAGCACTTCTAATTAGCAAATATAATTTTTGGCTATTACTTTCGTTCTCTTTGGAGACAAACAAAAAGATCAGGATGAAAATTATAAAATTAATAAGCATATTAACTATCTCCTCTGCATTTTTCATGTCAAGCTGCAAGAAGGAAAATGAAAATAACAGTTCTATTACTTTTCCATATATAACCGCTGTTGATTCCATAAACGCCGGAAATATTAATGAACCCATAATAATTGAGGTAAAATACCTTGACGAATGTTACTCTGAATTTAACAGGTTTATCGAAAGAAAGAATGGCGACACTACTAATGTAAAGGTAGAAGTTCAATTCAGAAGCGGCCTATGCAGGTTACCTAATACAACTAAGACAGCTTACTACACTTTTACACCCCGAAGTAAAGGAAATTATACTTTAAAATTTAAATCAGGTGCATACGAGTTTATTACTCTTACTATAGTTGTAGATTAATCTAGATTGGTTTTAAAACCATTACAAACGTTGGTTACGTAACAAAGAATACTTGTCATATCCTTTTGATTACAATACTGATATTTCATTTCTACTAAATTAAAGGGTTACTTTTATCTACCTTACAACAAACCTTTCCCGAAAACTTGAAACCCTTGTTAGAAAAATGCAGCCCGCTTTACGAAAGGTTAATCCGTTTGGCCATGTAACAGCAAATTATGAAAGGAAATCCTTGGGCCTTTGGTCTCTTTTTTATTCTATTAGTCTGTTTTATTGTTTGGAATGGTTTTCAAATTCCAACTGTTTTTTGGGGAGAAACGGAAACGACCAAAGGCGTTATTATAGATAACAAAGCGGTACCCTTTATTGGTAAAAATTACAGACAGATGATTACCTACCAATATTTAGCAGGAGATAGTATTTACACTAATCGGATTAAGCTTGGGGGAAGAGATAAAATGAAATATGTTGGAACTAAAGTAGACGTACAATTTGATCCACAGAATCCTGGAAAAAATCGAATTGAGAAGTACTTCCATGCAGTAAAACCTATTGCAACAACACACATCTGGAACGACTCTTTGGAATACGAAAAATTATTGTTCCTGAATGACATTGTGTTCGTAGAAAAAAGAACCATTAAAAATGAACTAATTTTTTCAGAAGCACTAGAATATGTTTTAGTAGATGATTACGTAATCCTCGTTCCCCTTTTCCATGGAGAAAGAAAAGAACAAAAGGTTTTAAGAAGGTTTGATATTGAAGTAGATCAATTCGAAAAAGAAACCTTAATTGAAAGAGGCACCGGAAAAATATTTAAATGATTCCATCCATCCTAAATATTTAATTCCTTCTCAATTTACCATTCAAGAATTCTACAAACAGTGAAAAGGCCAACGAAAAGTAGATGTATCCCTTTTCAACGTGTCCGTGGAAACCTTCTATGATTAGAATAGTTCCTATCATGATTAAAAAAGACAGGGCTAATATTTTTACCGTTGGGTTTCTGTTCACAAAGTCACTCACCTTAGTTGCGAAAATTAACATGACTATCATGGCTAATAAGACAGCAATGACCATGATTAGTACCTGATCGGATAATCCTACGGCGGTTAAAATGGAGTCAAACGAAAAGACAACGTCTAACAAAACAATTTGAACAATTGCCTTACCCATAGAAAGTTGGATTGCATTTTTCATACTAGCATCCTCGTTCCCTTCAATTTTTTCATGTATTTCAGAAACACTCTTGGCAAGTAAAAACAGCCCTCCTCCTATCAATATTAAATCTCGGATACTCAGTTCAAACTCAAAGATAGTGAGTAATGGATTTGTTAAATGAACGATGTAGGAAATACCAAAAAGCAAACCGATACGAATCAAAATGGCTAAAAGCAAACCAATGCTTCTTGCCTTTTGCTGTTTCTCTTGGGGCAAACGATCCGAAACGATGGAAATGAAAATGATATTATCGATGCCCAATACAATTTCTAAAAAAGTTAAGGTTAAAAGCGAAATCCAGGTTTCTGTAAGGTAAAATATTTCCATGACGAACGGTTTAAAAATCAAATGTACGTACTTACTCTAAATTTATAGAAAAAAATTATCAGAATTTAAACATTGATTTTAAAATAGATAAATACATTTTTGTAAAATAATTTAAAAATATTTGGTACTATGTATTGCATAATACCTTTTAAAAACTATATCTTTGCATAGAATTAGTACTAAACATAATTTAACATGAAAAAAATAGCAAGTCTTATTCTCCTTTCTACCTTAAGTATTGGCATTTTGATGGCCAATGAGGGAAACGAGAGATTATACACCAAGCTTAAAGCGAACCATACGGAAAGCTTCAGCATGAGCCTTTCTAAAAACATGATTGACTTTTTCGACATGGACTTAGACTTTAATGGCAAAGAGAAATTAATCACAGGCGACTTTCATGAAGGTAGTATGTTGCTATTAGAAGACGTCACTTCCGTTGAAAGCATTACCAGCATTTTTACTTCCGAAAAGTATGAACTGGTAGAAGATGTGGAAGAAGAGATAAATACAGAAGACGGAGAAGTCTACTTATACATTAAACGAAATGGTAAGAATATCTCTGAAGCTCACTTCGTGTTTGTAAATGATGAAGAAAAAGTTACCGTACTATCCGTATTGGGTGACATAAAAGTAAAAAACAAATAAATAATAACAAGCTCCTATGAAAATAGAAAACACAAAAGCGCAAATGCGCAAAGGGGTGCTTGAATACTGTATTCTTTCTATTCTAGAATCGAATGAAGCTTATCCTTCTGAGATTATTGAAAAACTGAAAGAAGGAAAGTTAATCGTGGTGGAAGGGACCCTCTACCCGCTTTTAACCCGCCTAAAAAATGCAGGACTACTCAAGTACAGATGGGAAGAATCAAAATCTGGCCCGCCAAGAAAATACTATTCGTTAACAGAAGTAGGTATTGAATTTTTAAAAGAACTCGAAAATACCTGGAATGAATTGATGAATGCCGTAAACCTAACCAGAAAAAAGAATACTAAATAATAAAACAAACCGCAATGAACAAGACAGTTACAGCCAATATAAGTGGTGTGGTTTTTCATATAGAAGCCGATGCATACGAAAAGTTGCATCAATACTTGAACACCATAAGAAACTACTTCAGAGACTCTGACGGAACAGAAGAGATCATGGCCGACATTGAAGCCAGAATAGCCGAACTTTTTAAGGAAAAATTAGGACTTGGTAGAGACGTTATCACCATGGAAAATGTGAAGCAGGTGGTAGAAATTATGGGAGAACCGGAAGCCTACATGGACGAAGATAGCTCAGAAAACTATTCTAATGCAGAACAAAACTACAGTCAAGAAAATAGAGAGTATAGCAATTCCAACTTCTCCTCCAGAAAACTCTATAGAGATGAAGACGATAATGCACTTGGCGGCGTTTGCTCCGGGTTAGGCTACTACTTTGGAATAGACCGAATCTGGTTGAGAATAGGGTTTTTAGTTGCCGTATTTGGCTTTGGAACAGGATTCTTCTTGTACCTCATTTTATGGGCCATTATACCGAAGGCAAAAACTACTTCCGAAAAATTGGAGATGAAAGGTGAGCCAATAAACGTGGAGAACATTGGTAACACCATTAAAGATGAATTCAACAACTTTAAAAAAAAAGTAGATAGCAACAGTGCGCAGCAATATGCTAAGCGAACGGAAAGTGCAGTAATGAAGTTCTTTATTTTCTTGGGAAATGTATTGAAGTTCTTATTCAAATTTATTGGAAAAATATTGGGTTTAGCATTTCTTCTAGCAGGAGTTGCAGGAATTATTACACTGATTGTATTTGTCCTGAGCGGTCCATTTGATATGACCATCAACAATGCAAATTTCAACCACTTTTGGACTACGGATATTGCACAATTGTACTTTACCTCTAACAGCATGTTCTACATGGGATTGGTTGGTGTTTTAATGGTAACAATTGTTCCCCTTGCAGGAACCTTATACCTTGGTGCTAGGCTGTTAATGAACGTACCTAGCTCCAATAGGGTAATTAATCTAAGTGCCATTTCACTAGTAGTTATAGGAACCATATTGATTTCAATTTCTGCTACCACTACTGCCGCTGACTATTCGATGGAACAGCGAAAAACAGAAACGATTAATCTTCCTGAGCTACAAAGCGACACCATCTATTTAGGATCAATCGGCAATACCTATTCTGCATACAGAGGAGGGCCTGAAGATGTGTTTATTGAAAACGATGAAATATTCATGGATGAGATTGAAGTGGATGTGGTTAAAAGCAGAAGTTCAGGGTATGAATTGCAGATGAGAAAATCTGCGAACGGTAAAAGTCGAAAACTTGCAGGTACGAGAGCCGAAAACATTATGATTGAATATAGTATTGAAGGAAACACATTAGATATAAGCCCTTTAATTTCTGTCCCATTTAAAGACAGAGTTAGAGATCAGCGGGTAAAAATGAGTTTAGGCTTACCGGTAGGAACTACGGTTTACTTGAAAGAATCTGCTAACGATGTTATTTACGACATTGAAAATGAGACTAACATGTATGATGCAAATATGATTGGGCACTTCTGGAAAATGACAGAAGAAGGTTTAATCTGCACAGACTGTGTGAAAAGCGATTATAGAAGAAGTAGAATTCCGAGCCGATTAAAGCCGGGAGTAACCGAACTAAGGACCATCGAGAAAATAATCGGTTCAGAGAAGTTGGTTGAATTAATTAATATTAAAGGAATTGATTTAAGTAAGCTAAAAGAATTAGAGAAGCTGAGTGAACTTGAGAAGCTAAGTGAACTGCGAAAGTTGGGTGAACTATTGGAAGATGAAGATTTGGAAAATTTGGAATTAAAAATCCAATCAAACGGCTCAGAAATTAAAATAACCTTATAATCATTAGTTTATGAAAACAAAAAGGCTACTACCTTACTACCTTTGCACCCTACTTTTTAGCGTGATATTAATTAGCATTCTAAAAGACAGCAAAGGCGAGGTTGAAAAAAATAACATGAATGAAACAAAAAATTCACAAAAAGCACGTTATACATTTAGTTTACAATTATTTCAAACCAATTAACAAATTTAACTGCTTTTTAAGCATCCTCTGAACTACAGGAAATACGTCTAACCAGACCAAGAGGATGTTAAATCCCGACTGTGTTGTAACAGTCGGGATTTTTTGTGCAAATTTTATAACACTACAGCACAGGATTGTCTAATTTGAAATAGGTAATTTGGACTGGTTGAATGCTCAGGTCATAACGATTCAATATATTTCAAAAAATGAATAAATTCAAGACACTTACAGCGCTCATTGCTTTTACAATGCTATTCTTTGCATGCGGCTCAGAATTACAAAACGACGCACCAACGCATGAAGATTGGACGAAACGAACTATGGAAGGACCAGGATTAGATTCGCTTGATCTTGGAAAGTCGTATTTGTCTATTTATTCCCAAATATACAGTTCAACCGTCAACAAAGCATATAACCTAACCGCTATGGTAAGTATTCGCAATACGAGCGAAATGGATACGCTGTATATCCTTAAGGCAGACTATTATGATACACATGGTAAATTGATTGAGAAATATGTGGATAAGACCATTTTCTTAGCTCCAATGGAAACGATTGAGATAATCATAAACGAGAAAGATATTGCTGGAGGCACCGGCTCAAACTTCTTATTTAATTGGAAAATTCAAAATAACTCTTCTACTCCACTTTTCGAGGCGGTTATGAATTCAACCCTTGGACAACAGGGTCTATCATTTACCACCCAAGCAGTTCGAACCAAATAAAAACCCTTTACTGCCAATTAAACAACTCCAGAATAAAAATGAAAAGAACAGAGAAAGTTTTGTTACTCATAGTATTCATCGGATTAATCTTAAAATATCTTCACGTACCAGGATCATCTGCCATACTCATACTATCTCTATCTTCCCTTTCCTTGTTTTACATGTACTTCAGTTTTGCCTTCTTCAATGGAATTGAACTTAAAAAAGTTTTTAAAAAGCAAAGCTATCAAGGCATTGGTAAAATGAGAATTATTGGAGCAATTGGTACAGGGGTTGGCCTTAGTGTTGGTGCAATAGGAATTCTATTCAAATTATCTACTTGGCCAGGTTCGTATGTGCAGCTATTGACAAGCCTGCTTGCGCTTGCACTCGTCGTTATTGTTTCTTTCTATAAATTAAACAAAAGCCAAAGCGCTGTTTACCTCAAGATTCTAAAAAGAGCAGTACCAGTGCTTGCCATCTGCATCTGTCTAGTTTACATACCTTCTGAAATTTGGTTAAATATGAGATATTCAAACCACCCGGATTACGTGAAGGCACTATTAGAGTCGGAAGCAAATCCGAGTAATGAAGACCTTTGGTTAAAAGTAGAAGAAGAACGTGAGAAAATGATGCAAAATGAATAATTAAAACTTAATATTCAATACATTGCATCATTACAAATAGCTAATTGAAGCGTAACTACTCCTACTTCCAAGTCACCATCTATAGCAGAAAACCAATCCACTACCCTGCCACAACTACCCGATAAAGTTTACTTTTACTTTCTTCTAATTTGCTCCGGTTTGCAATTTTTACATGATATTTAATTCGGTTGACTTTCTGTTATTTTTTGCTGCATTTTTCTTCCTTTACTGGGGAATTAGCAACAAAGGCAGCATTAATGTTAAAAACGCATTCACCATTTTAGCCAGCTACTTATTTTACGGCTGGTGGGATTGGAGATTTCTTGGGCTAATTGCACTTAGTTCTGCCGCAGATTATAGCATTGGCATTGCTTTGCAGCGCAACACTAGAGAGCGCAACCGCAAATTGCTCCTTTACGGTTCCATTGCTATAAATTTAGGCATCTTGGCCACGTTCAAATACTTCAATTTCTTTGTAGAAAGCTTGCAGGAACTCGCTCAATCGTTTTCCATGCAATTCAGCTTGACGACCTTAAATATTGTTCTACCGGTGGGTATATCTTTTTATACCTTCCAAACCCTCAGCTATACCATAGACGTTTACAAAGGGAAACTTTCTCCCACTCGAAACATCCTGAGTTTCTTCGCTTTTGTTTCCTTCTTTCCGCAACTCGTAGCAGGACCAATTGAAAGAGCGAGCAGTCTTTTACCACAATTTGAAGTAAAAAAGAAGTTGGATTACCACCAATGCATGGCAGGTTTGCGATTAACTGTATGGGGCTTTTTTAAAAAGCTAGTTATAGCCGACAATGTTGGCGTTTTAGTGGATACCATTTTCAGTGCAGACCAAACTCCTACGGGTGCTAATTATCTTATTGGCGCTATTCTTTTTGCAATCCAAATTTATGCCGACTTTTCAGGCTACTCGGATATCGCCATCGGTATTTCCAAAACGTTGGGGTTTAATTTAATGTCCAACTTTAAAACTCCATATTTCGCAAAATCATTAAATACTTTTTGGCAAAGGTGGCACATTTCCCTTTCTACTTGGTTTAGAGATTACCTCTACATTCCTTTAGGTGGCAATAGAAAAAGCTCCTCCAGAGTTCAATTCAATCTATTCATTACCTTTTTATTATCCGGACTTTGGCACGGAGCAAACGTGACCTTTCTTATTTGGGGCGCCTTGCACGGAATTGCTTTAATCGCAGAAAAACGAATCCAAATCAAGGCAAATAAATGGATTGCGTGGTTTTGCACGTTTACCGTGGTGGTTTTGCTGTGGTTGCCTTTTCGAGCAGAAAGCGCTTCGCATTTAGTGCAAATTGTACGTTCCATTATCAGCTTCAGTAATTATTCCACAGCCGAATTTCAACTCATCGTGCAACAGTTTTCCACTACTCGATTTATAGCTTTAGTGGTAATCCTAATTGCCTTCTTAGCGGTTGAAAAAAACATGGAATTGCAGAATTTCCACGATTGGATCATGCGTAAAAATAAATTTACTCGCTATGCCAGCTATTACATTTTAATTCTATCCATCTTATTTTTAGGCAATTTTACCGTAAAACCGAGTTTCATCTACTTCCAATTCTAATGAAAAAACGAATTGCAAAAGGGATATTATTTCTAGTGCCGTTAGTCCTGCTCCTCGCGCTACTTCCGGTAAACGAGCGGTTGAAATTTGTAGGCTTAAAAGACGACTGCATGAACAAGGGAGTTTGGATGTACGATCGAATCGTGACGAACGACAAGCCCATTGATATTGCTTTTGTAGGTTCCTCCAAAACCATTAACGGAATAGATGATCGCCTGTTGAGTGAGTCACTTGCCGACCAAGAGGTGGTAAACTTAGGATATTGCAGATTTGGGAGAAACTTGCAATTGGTGGTAGTCCGTAATTTAGTAGAAAACAAAGCCGTAAAACTATTAATCCTCGAAGTTCGGGAAACTGAAAAAACTTCAGGACATCCCATTTTCCCTTACGTGGCAAGTTCTACTGATGTTTTACTTCCTTATCCATTCTTCAATAAACACATAGCAGAAGACGTTTGGAATCATTTTTCCTATAAATTAGAGTTGACGCAAGATGCAATGTTCTCGCCAACCAAAGAGATTCCAACTACTAAAGAGCTTTATGGCTATGTTGCTGCCCGAGATACCGCCTCGGCATCCGAACTAAACAGTGGTTCAAAGCACTTGAAACAACCTGCATTCCAACAGAAATTGCAAGACAATTTTGCGCTTAAACACGTAGAAAAAATCTCCGCGTTATGCAAAGAAAATGGCGTTACCCTAAAATTATTGTTTCTACCCTCCTTCCATAAAGCCAACCAAGAAAATTTGAATGCAAGCAACTATAGCAGTTACGGAAGCCTTCTCTTCCCTCCTGACTCCATTTTCGCCAATCCTAATCATTGGTTTGATAGAAATCATTTAAACGAAGCAGGTGCAATCAAGCTGTCTACTTGGCTTGGCCAAAAAATACACTTGGACTAACTAGGTTTTATCGCGAAAATTGTAGGCATTGATTTACAAACTGTTAACAAACAGCAACTATCTCCAACTTTTCCAAAATTTCCAATTATCGGCTTACCAGAGTGTACAACTCAAAAAAGGACGAGCCAAGATTTTAAAGGTATTTTTTGATCAAACAAAATCGGTGAATCTTAGATTTTCAAGTAAACAGTTTACAAAACTAAAAGTTTCTACTCGGTTGGACTTTTAATCAACTAAATGAACAAATATTCATTTGAGATTAAATCACTAAATTTGTATCCAAGTGAATACAAATTTATGTACCTAATTGAAAAAACCTCCGAATTTGACAAGTGGTTGCGTAAATTAAAAGACCGCAGAGCAAAAGCTAAAATTCTATTCCGAATTCAAAGAATTGAAGATAATGCAAACTTTGGAGATTGCAAACCTATTGGAGATGGACTATCCGAGCTGAGAATTCCTGAGGGTAAAGGCTACAGAGTTTATTTAAAAAAACATTCCGGAATTATAACAATTTTGCTAACTGGTGGTGATAAATCGACCCAATCAAATGATATCGAAAAGGCAAAGATATTATGGACTAAATATAAAAAAGACAAGTTATGACAACTACAAAATTTGATATTGCAGATTATCTTGATGATAATGAAATGATAACTGAATACTTGAATACCGTTTTAGATGACGGAGATTCATCAGACTTAATTGCTGCAATAGGTCATATCGCTAAAGCTATCGGCATGACAAAGATTGCAGAGCAAACAGGCTTAAGTAGGCCAAGTTTGTACAAAGCACTTCAGCAAGATTCAAAGCCTCAATTTGACACTATATTCAAAGTTTTAAAAGCAGTAGGCGGACAATTACATATTAATCCAACTACTGCCGCATAGAACCAATGGTTTGACTATTTCTAAACTAAAAGACACAAAGCATAAAAAATCGCTATTAAAAAAACGGCATAAATAGTTTATAAGTCAGTAGGTTACGATATTTCATCTTCATTTGTTCAGTACGCAAACATTACCTTTAAATAACGCCTAACTAATCCTTTTCCATAAGCTCATCAATCAAGGCCACCACATCTTCCAAATGATACCGGTCCATTCCTGCACGGTAACTGTTCCTTTTGGATTTCGCTAAACGTTGAATGGCGTTCAACTCTGCTCTAGCTGCAGCTTGAATGTCGGTTCGCAGCGAGGTTTCCTCATTCATCAACTGCCCCAAACGAATCACATGGGCTCGCTGTACGTTTCTTCGATAAGCATCCGTTGTTTTTCCCAACTGCGCATCACTCCAGAGTCCATTTCGTAAATCGCTGAGCATGTCGGTTAGTGAATAAGCTGCGTCTCCATTCAAAGCTTCGTTGTCTACCATGCGTTCCATTCTGCTTTTATTCAAAAGGTTTCTCAATTGTCTGGTTTGCATTTTTTGAATCTTCTCCACGGTTCCACTAGGACTTATGTTCTTCACAATATCCGACTGAATTAACCACAAAGGTGAACTAAACACGTTCTCATTCAACCACTTTACAGATTCTTGCTGTTCGTTTTTAGCCAAGTGCGTATACACCTCTCCTTTCTCATTCGTGGTTAAAAGTTCTTCGTAAACCCCTCCAACATTCGTTACCACATGCCCGCAATACCGAGACCATACGCCAAGCATTTCGCCATATAACTCTTCTAAATCCTCATAGCCTTCTTCTTCCGTTGCCGTCCATTTGTTTAGGTTTTTTGCCACAATCTTTAGGTTGCTCAAACCATAGCTACTTGCCTTAATCGGATCGTCTCCAACCGATTCCGTTTGCGAACTTGGGTCAAAGCTATTTCGACCACCGAAAAGGTAAACCGGGTCGCCCGCTTTTTCGCTAATCCACTTGTTTAAGGTTGGTTTCTCCGCTTTTGCGGAAGTTGCATTCGGAATAAAACGATAGCCCCAATTAATCGCATAACTATCATAAGGCCCTAACATTCTCACCCAACGCACGTCTCCATCACCGGGCTGTGCCACGTAATTGTAACGGGTATAATCCATCAACGTGGATGCCAATCCCCATTTATTGGTGAAAGTTGGCGAACGCAAAGAATCTGTTGGGTAAGCATAGCTTGCTTTCATGTTGTGCGGCAATCCTAAAGCATGACCAATTTCATGAGAAATTACCATGCGCATCATTTCTCCAATCTCCGCTTCTGGCGTATTCAAAGTTCTCGCTTTCGGATTCGCGGCGCCGGTTTCTAGTAAATAACGGTTTCTGTATGAACGCAAATGGTTGTGGTACCAAACAATGTCACTTTCTATAATTTCTCCTGAACGTGGATCACTTACACTTGGTCCCATAGCATTTCTTGTGGTGGTTGCCACGTAACGCACTGTGGAATATCTTGCATCCTCGGGGCTCCAATCTGGGTCCTCCTCTTTGGTAGGAGCATCTTTGGCAAGTATGGCATTCTTAAAGCCTGCCGCTTCAAAAGCCGTTTGCCAATCCTCAATTCCTTGTC
>Ga0307934_1001834_pt1 | contig 12201 bp, 7 predicted proteins | sample OrgLakmetageno90_FD_201838 | JGI IMG/M metagenome (GOLD analysis project Ga0307934, IMG submission 201838) | Saline water microbial communities from Organic Lake, Antarctica - #90 | ecosystem: Environmental > Aquatic > Non-marine Saline and Alkaline > Saline | place: Antarctica: Organic Lake... | reverse complement strand
AGATACAGAACAAAGTCCAGTTAATACTCAATCAGAGGTTCTAGAGCCTGTTTTAAATCAGCAACAAGTTCATCAGAATATTGTTAGATCTCAGGAAAGAGCTCAACCAGAGTCTACCTCAAGACCACAACCTGTCCAAACAGAACGGGAGCAATTAATATCAGAAGAAGATCCTGATATATTTCTTAAAATGTTGTGTCAAAAAATTGGGTTGTCGTATAATGTTATTAATCAGATAGATCGTAATAAAATATATACAGATGTTATAGATATATTATCATATTCTATTGATGGGCTTATTCGTTTGATGATGGAGCGTAATAATGCTAAAAACAAGTTGGATAGTGATTTAACAATGTTTACTTCGCAGGTAAAAAACCCTTTTAAAATGAGTATGTCATCGAAGCAAGCATTAGAAACTGTACTATTTGATACGAATAGTCAAATTATGCCAGCAAGGCAGGCCGTTGGAGAATCAATTAGTGAGATAATCTCTCATTTTAAAAAGGTGGATGCTTCAACGAGAGAGGTTGTTGAGCTTATGGTTAATGCTTTTGATCCAGAAAAAGTGGAGCAAGAAGTTTCCCAGGCTGGTAGAGTGATACCAGGAACTTTATCTACAAAATGTTGGAATAAGCATAAAGTTAAATATGTTCAAATGCTTGGTACTACAGATAAGCAGAAGAAAAAGAATGTAAAAGAATATATCTCTGAAAAATACAATCAAAGTAATTAAAAATATAAGGCAAGTAAATGTTAAAGAATTTTTCACAAGCTATATTTACGCTAATAGCATCATTAATGCTTTTTGCATGCTCGACCGTAAATCTAGATATGAATGCTAGTAAAGATATAAACCCAAATTTACAGAGTAACCCATCATCAATAATGATCTATGTTTTTCAATTAAAAGAGAAGTTGGCATTTGATTCGGCTAATTTTTCACAGATAAATAGTGAAGAAGGCTTAAAAGGATCTGTAATAGCTAAAGATACTTATGTTATTCAGCCGGGAGAAAAGAAAGAGATATCTTTTTCTACTGATGATGATGCAAAGTATATTGGTATAGCAGCAGGTTATAGAAATATAAATTTAGATTGGAAAAAAGTTGTACCGGTCACATCTCATACTTTTTCTAAGACTTACAAGCTGAAGCTTACAAGCTATGGAATGAAGTTAACAGAATAATGAACTTAGGGGTTTAGTATATATGAAAAGAGTAGCATGGTTTTCTGGATTGCCTGTCTCTCAGCAACATTTTCAACTTCAAGATACATTGTTTGAATCTAGTCAACAGCAGTTAGCTAGAGGATCAAAGTATTATTATGGACTTAAAAATATAGAAATAGATGAAGCTAGATTAGAGCAAGGCACTATTTCTATAACAAAGTGTGAAGTTGTAATGCCTGATGGTACATTCATAAGTATACCAGATGTTGATTCTGACACATTGTCTTTGCAATTAGATGAGTCTATCTCTGATAAGGTTGTTTATATAGCAGTTGCTCCAGTTCAAAAGCAAGCGAGGTTAGTAGCAAAAGATAAGCTTAGTGCTACTACTGAAAGATACTATATGTCTAAAGAGCTTGTAAATGATGCTATGAGTGGAGCAGAACAATCTATAGAGTTGGATGTTCTTAGATTAAATATTTATCTAATTGCTGACACTTCTAATTATCAAGACTTTACAATTATACCAGTTGCAAAAGTTAGTTCGGTTAGTTCAAACAATACAATTATATTGGATAAAAACTATATCCCACCATTATTAGATATTTTTGCTAATGATAAACTCAAAAAAATATTAAAGAATATTTTTGGATTAGCTCAGCAGCGAAGAAAGCAGTTGATGCAAAGACTTACAAATATTGATGAATATGGGACAGCAGGCTTGATAGAGATGTTGTTTGTACAATTATTGAATAGATATACGCCATCAATACAGCATATTTACGATGGTGATAAAACTCATCCAGAAGATTTATTTAGAACACTGCTGTCATTAAGCTCTGAATTGAGAACTTTCACACATAAAGAAAAGGGTTACGATAATTGCCCTAAATATAAACATGAAGATCTTTCTCAAACTTTCACAATATTGTCAGAGGACCTTCAAGAAGCATTTGAATATGTATTTGAAGAGAGAGCGGTAAGAATACCATTAAGTTATTTTGAAAAGTATGCTCTATATACTGCAAATATTGAAAATATGGATTTGGCAAATATTGCAGAATGGACCTTTGTTATAGCATGCAAGACAGAAATGCCTAAAGATCAGTTGTCACTTGCTTTTCCAAAAATTATTAAAGTTGCATCTAAAGGAGAAATTTCTACAGTAGTTTCAAAGCAACTGCCTGGTATAAAAGCTATAAACATGTCTTCTTCACCAAAACAAATCCCATTTATGTCTGATTATGTCTATTTTGAATTAGATAAAAAATCAGAGTTCTGGAATTCTATTTATGACTCAAAAGTCATGTCAATTTATTTAACAAGAAAGTTTGCACAAATGGACATTCAATTGTGGGCAATTAAGAGGTAAGTATTAGTATGTATAATAACGATGATGATAAAACTATATTTATGCCATTGGTAGACAATGATGAGATTACCCAACATAGTTTTGGAGAGTCTTCACAGGAAGAGGTTAGAGAGCTTACAAGTGAAAGCTTGTTTCAAAAGGTTTCTACATTAGAATATATGTTTGGTCCAAATAAGATAATGAAGAATGCTAGCGAAATTTTTGCAGTACATTATCAGGTTGTTAATAATTCCATTGATTTTAGTGTAGATAAATTAAAAATGACTCTTTCGGATGGTTTGACGAAATTTACAATTCGATGCCAACAGGATGGAGTTGGAGACAACTTACTTAAAAGTGCTCAATATATCCTTTGTTCATTTATTGATGAAGCTATACTTTCAACAAAATATGGTCAAAACATTCATTGGTCTCAGCAATCGATGCTTAGCACCAACTTTAATGAGTCTTGGGGCGGAGAAACATTCTTTAAAATAAGATTGTTTTGTTTGGATAATATTGCTGAATATATAGAAGTTTTTGAGCTTATTTATATTTGTATAAGCTTAGGTTTTAAAGGTCAATTCTCTAGTAAAACAAATGGTAAGTTAATGCTCGATAGGCTTAAAAGAGAGTCTTATGATGTTATTTGTCAGTATAGAGACTTGCATGATGATGTTTCTGTAGCAAAGCACTGGCAAACTGATTATGAAGCTAAAGCTCCTATTAAGTACAAGCATACTTTTTCGATATTTTTTGGTATTGTTTTAGCAATTTTGATTGTTATATATTCAGGTCTTTCATTCTTTATAAATCAAACTGAATCACCTGTGTTAAAAGATGTTAAAAATACAAAACAACAACTAGTATCTTCTTACGAAGCCTCTTCAGTAGTTCCACCAGTAGCCAAATTATTAGATAAATAGTATAAAAATATTAGGAGAAGGCATGACCATTTTTTTTAGGAAGTTTTTATTGGCATTAAATAAGTTTTTAAAAAGCAAATGGTTTGTGGTTTTATTAATTGCTTGTGCAATTTTATTATTAGTTTGGTTTATTATTCCAGGAATATCTATTTTTGGGTTTTCTATATTACAAACTACTTTCACTAAAATATTTACTACATTACTAATACTGATAACTACTTTAGTTATATTTTTGTATAAAAAAAACAAATTAAATTTTTCATCGATAATCGTTTTTTTTGCTAAGAGAAAAAAGAAGAATGCAAAAAAGCTTAATTTAACTAATTTTAGGGTAAAAGCAGAACTAAAAAATCTAGTCACTCTTATAAAAAAAAGAAAGAAACTTAATAATAAGCATACGCCAATCTATGCAATTTTAGGAGAAGATAGAGAAAATTTAGATGCAATTTTAAGACATTCATCTAAGAAATCTAGTGCTACAAATGATTCGATTTTATTGGCTGATAAATATTCTAGTAAAAGTCTGTCTTGGAATATATCAAATGATAAAGTTTTAATTTCATTGTTTAATGTACAAAATTTTTATGGTCTATTTAAATGCTTATATGATCTCAATAATCATTACCCTATTAATGGTATAATTTATACCATAGATTTGAGAAAAATGTTTGAATCTAAAGATTCAACTAATGATTATCAGAAAAAAGTACAGACAGAAATATTTGAATTAAGAAAATACCTTGAACAAATAAGTATCAAAAAGAATGTTAAAATCCCTGTTTATATCACCTTGACAGGTATGGAAGTAATTTCTGGATTTAATGACTATTTTTCCTTAGTGTCTGAAAAAATTAGGAACAACCCTTTTGGGGTTACTTTACCTATTAATAAAATGACTAATTTTACTCGTTTCAAAGATCAATTTAAGGCTTTTCTTGAAGAGTTAAATAATAATATTATTATTAAATGTGATAGTACATTATCTTCTGAAAAAATCTTAAATGTAATCACATTTACTAAACAGGTACTAGCATGTTTGGATGCTATAGAACCTATCATTGAAAGGTTACTTGATAATAAAACTCACAAACAAGCATGTATCAGAGGAGTTTATTTTACAAGCTATAAAAACACCAATTTTAGTTTTGATTTTATGCGTAAATCAATTATCCAAAACCAAGCTGTATCTGATCAAAAAATATATTTTTTAGATAATTTATTTGATGCGTTGATTTTAAAAGAGGTTTATAGTTTTGGTGAGAATACCAAATATATAAATCAGCATAAATATAAAGACTATACTAAATCAACTGTAGTTGTGCTTTTGGGTTTTTTCTTGTCAATAGTCTGGATAAAAAGCTCCTTATCTTATGTTAAGTTCTTTGATGATGCGGATGCGAAATATAATAAGATATTGAATTCAAAAACGAGTTCAAATGATGCTGCAATAAGTTTTGCTCATATGATAAATAAAGAAAGTAGGCTTAAATCTCATGGATTGTACTATAATCATTCATTAAAATTTCAGTTAACAGAGATATATAAGAATATTATACTTGTAAACTTTTTACCACAACTTGAGAGTGATATAGGAAGTAAGCTTCAGTCAGCTATAGATAAGATGCCAACTGATAAGATGCCGAGTTCCCAAGATGTTGAGAATTTGCATACATGGTTAGCAGTTTACTTAATGTTGGTTGATAATTCGCATTTTAATAAAGACTTCTTTGTTAGAAATATTAAATCAATGTGGGCAGAGCAAAAAATATCACCAAAAGAATTTAGCGATAGAGAAGAACTTTTGGAAGCTACAATTATTTCAGGATTTCCTAGTGATATTAAGTTAAACAAAGCTTTGTTGTTTAATGCTAGGGATATATTAAGAACAGACTCTACTTATGTATTGGCATATCAAATGCTCAAAGATGAAGCTTTAGAAGATGCTGATAATCAGTATACATTACTAGGTAATGCAGGAGATATAAACACCAATAATGTTTTTGATAGCGTAGTGGTTGAGTTACCTACTTTTTATACTAAAATGGGTTACTATAATCTATATATTAAGAATCAAATCGATTATCTTAAAAAGGCTGCAAGTAGTATGTGGGTTTTATCTGATGATACTAGTAATAGTCTTGATAATATCTCTATATTTGCAATGAAAGCAAACATGGATGTACTTTATTGGAATGATTATCTTAAAAGCTGGACCGGAGCTTTAGAAAAAATAAACATACTAGATACATCAAATATTAATTCTATTATAAATATATTGAACAATTTGACTATAGAAGAGAATTCTATAATGGCGATTCTAAAAAGAATTGTTGATAATACTGACTTTATAAGTATGGGAGATGTAGCTCAGAAAGTAGGTATAAATAAAGGTAATAAAAATATAGTTACTTCTAAATATAATGAAGTAATTAGACTTTTATCAGAGTATAAAAAGTCAAGTGCAAATAAGAGTGGTGATAGTGCAGATTCATCTGGTTCTGGTGTGTTGCCGACCATGTCTGCTCAATTAGTGAAAATCAGAAATGCATTGGTGACTATCTCTCTCTCTAGCCAACCAAATTTAGATGCTTTTGGTTTGATTGAAGATAAGCAAAAATCTAGTATATTTAAGGATTTATCTGAGCTATGGGAGATTGCAAGTAATTCACCTCAGCCTATCAAAAAATGGGCTTCACAGATTGTGAATACTACAACCAGGGTATTAGATACTATGGCAGTAAAAGAAATAAATGCTAGATGGAAGAAAGGACCTTTCGATTATTATAATAGTTATCTTAAAGGCAGATACCCTATTAAAATTGATTCTTATAAAGAGAGTTCAGTAAAGTCATTTATTGAGTTTTTTAAGAAAGATGGTGTTATGGATAAATTTATGAAAGAGAATTTATCGGAGCTTATAGAAAAAAGTTCTAACTCTAAGGGTTATGTTTGGAAGAAATATTATGGTGAATCATTTGCTTATGATGAGGAATTTTTAGGAATGATAAATTCCTTAAACATTGTAAAGGAAATGTTCTTTTCAGATGATGGCACAGGGTTTAAATTGTTCTTAACGCCAAACTTCTTAGATAATAAGCTGTCTTTAATAACAATAAGTTTTGATAATAAGTCATTTAGTTATGCAAATGGCCCTCAGGAAGATTTGACCATTAAGTGGCCAGCCAGTAATGTCAATAAATCCCCTGTAACGGTTAGTTATACTTCTAAGGAGAATGATACAAATATGATTAATTTTGACGGTGAATGGGGATTGTTTAGATTCTTAGAGCAAGGTGGTATCAAATACAATCAAGAAAAAGGTGTCAATAAATTTAATATATATAACGATAAAGAAGTGTTGGCAGAATATACTCTAAGAACAAGTAGTTTGGATGATGTATTTAATTTTGATGTTTTCAAAAAACTAAATATGGTTAATCAAATAGATAATTCTCGAGAGGTAACTAAATGAAACAAAATATAGTTTCAAAAACCGTATTAAGTCATATTAGTGCATTAGTAATAATTTGGATTATATTACCTTTTTTTAGATTAGGTGGATATGATATATTCGCTTCTGAAGTAATTAAAATTCTTATGACACTTATATACTTTGTTGTTTTTTATCTTATTAAATCACAAAAAGGTTATAAGATTAATTTTTTAAATGCTGACCAAGAGCATGGTGGTTATCTATCTAAATTTGCAGAATCATTAAGAGAGCTTGTCTATTCCCAAACTAAAAACTATAAGTTTCTTAAGGGAAGGGGTTTATATAAGTCGCCATGGTTTTTGACACTTGGGTTATCAGATAGTGGTAAAACAACTATAATTAAAAATAGTGATATACATTTTGATTTTAAATATAGTGAGACGAATACTAAAGCAAATAAGCCTACATTTGATTGGTATAGCTCATCTGAGGCAACTTTTATTGATATAAACTCTAAGCTTATAGATGTCGAGAGAGTGGAAGAAAATACTCTTTTTGACAGTGTTTTGGGTCTAATTATAAAAGCTAGACGACTTAAGCCTATAGATGGACTAATTATAACTATAAATGCAGAACATTTAATAAGTAATAATTCTCAAGAGTTGGAGCGAGAATTTAGCCGTTATAGAGTAATGTTAAAGAAAATATATAATTTAGGTATTAAAGATGTGCCTATTTATATGTTTTTGTCCAATATGGATAAGATTCCTGGGTTTGTAGAATATTTTGATTCTAAGACATTTGATGTTACTAACAATGTATTGGGAATGACTCTACCTGTTTCAAAAGTACAAGAGCCATTAGAGTGGCTTAAAAGTGAGTACGAAACAATTGTTAGCGAGATAAGTGCAAACATATTTTCTTCTATAAGAAAAAAGCACGCAAATATAGATAGTGAAAAAGCTTTTTACTTTGCTAGGTATATGGCTTATCTAGGTGAAAAAATAGATAATCTTTTAGCAGATGTTATTTATGAAAATAACTATAGTAAAGATTTATACTTGAGAGGTTTATACTTTACTGCTGTAGGCTCCAATAAAAATCATCATTTTGATAAATCTAAATCAGATACTTATTTCTTAAAGAATATATTTAAAGATGTAATTCTTAAAGAAGCTAAGAAAACTACTATCTTTGATAATATTATTCATTACTTATCAAAGCATAAAAATTATGTGTATTCTATTTCTGGGGTTACAGTAGTCGGCTTAGTTTTCTCATGGGTAACAGGCTATACACATGGTTCATACTATTTATCTAAAGTTAGGCATACTAACAACACATTGCAACCATTGATAGGAGCTCCTATATATGGTCCTAGCTACTGGAAGAGAATGGAAAAAATTGAGTCTCTTGCAAAATTGAGAGAGGTTGAGTTTAGCAGTTGGCATCATTTTGGTTTTAAATTTCCTACAACGACAGATAAAGATCTTAATTCTAATTATGATTTAGAACTTGAAAGAGTCTTTAGACAATATGTTTTGAAGGAAGTAGAGAGCAATATAGAATCTTTGATAGCTAAAATTAAAAGTCTTGGTAGTGATGAAACTGTAGATAAAGCACAAAAAACACAAGCACTATATAACTGGTTGATGACTTATGTTATGTTTGATGAAACTGAACATTTAGATGTGGATTTTGTTAGAAATAACTTAGACACTCAGTGGGAGAGTAGCTATAAGAATGATGATAAAACACTAGATGCTTTTAAGACATATCTTGATGATATGCTAGCCTTGCCAGCACAAAAACTTCATAGTAATTTAGATAGTGCTTTGATCGAGAAAGCTAGAGCCGTACTTGGTGGCGATATATATGTATATAGAGCATACGAGCAGTTTAAGCAAAAAAATGTCGAAGAAAAAGCTACTTACAAGCCAACTATTCTTGGTGGTTTAAAATATGTAGGCTTATTTGATAAGCCTGTAAGTGTTAACTATGTATATACTATTGATGGCTGGGATAACTACTCAAAAGAAAAGTTGGTTAAAGAACTAGAGCTTGCAGAGCAAGATCAGTGGGCATTTGATTCTGGTAATGAAGATGATGGTGCTGATGCTACTAAAGCGAAACAAAAGATATTTGACTTATACTGGAGTGATTATGCAAATGTTTGGTCTCAAGCACTTAATGACATTCAGTTTAAGCACTCTAGCTTTGAGCAGAAATATACAGAAAGTAAAGATAATGATAGTTATATCAAAGCATTTGAAGAAATCATATTACAACTAAAAAACAACATTACTTCTGATGTTGTTTCTTCAACTGTAGATACAGATAAGAAAACAGTAGCTTCAATAGCAAGTTTTGTAAATAATGATTATAGAGTCAATCAGCTAGAAGATAAGATAAAGCTGCTCGAACGAATTGTTTCTATTATGAGTGATAATTCAGAAACTAGTAAGCAACAAGCTTTTGTACTTTCAAAACTTATAGCTACGAATAAGCAGACTTCTTTTGTAAGTTTAGAAAATATGATAAAAGAACTCCCTCCTGTGATGACATCGCTAGTTGAGAGCTATCTGGGTAGCTTTACTTATAGTATGTTTGAACGAGGTGCTGTTTATGATACAGCCCTTTGGAATAGGGACTTGTCTGATTATTGTTCTGCTAATTTCGCATCAAACTACCCTTTTGCAAATTCAAAAGACGAAATGACTTTAGCAAAATATAAAGATGATATGTCTAAAAATAGTAAGTTGATGGACTATATGGACAACAATGTTTCAGCATTTACCGATAAAGATAAAACTGGAATATTGAATGCAAAAGAAATCTATGGTGTCAAATTCCCATTTGACAAAAACTTATTTAAAGAGATGAATATGATCTCTCAGCTGAATGCTCTTGCTAAAAATAACAATAGCACTAGCAGTGATAAGCTAAATATGATGGTTGGATTGACTCCTGCATTATTGTCTGGAGATTTGTCTGGTGTAGAGATTATTTATAACAGCAAAACTGTAGGTTACTTTAATGGGCCTCAGTATCAGCAAGATTTCAACTGGCCTGCAGGCAATGAAACTGACGGCACTGTTCAAGTTCTTTGGCACTATAAAAACAAAGACGATGCTAAAAATATCTATAATGGTCAGTGGGGTTTCATTAAATTCTTATCTGAATTTGAACACAATGTAAAAGATGATACTTATACAATTAAATTTGGTAAGAGTTTTGCTACTTATAAGATATCTACAAAAGGCAAAGGAACTATAAACAACCTTGGCAATTTAGATAACATGCAGTGTAAATTTTAAGAGGAAATTATGCTAGGGATTTTAGAGAATTATATAGCTGATGTAACAAAGAGTATAGAAGCACCTTTAAGTATCACAGATATTCAGTACAGTGATGAATTTGAAGCTATAGAAAATGAAATGCAGAAACTCCAAAGTGTAGTGCCGCAACAGCCAAATTGGCAACTTATCATAACTAATGGTAAGACTATACTCATGACACAAGGTAAACACCTTAAAGTTATAACTTATGTTACAGTTGCATTATACAACAAGTATAAGATTGGCGGTTTGCTAGCAGGATTGTACTTACTTTCAGATATTCTAAAAGCAGAAAAAGATGAAATAATTCCTGCTGGGAAGAGAAAAAAATCTCGAATAAATCTAATAACTTGGATGGTCAAGTTTATATCTGATTATAGAGAGAAAAATCCTCAAGATGTACCTCTTAAAGATTTGGATAATATAGCACAAGCTAAAACTGATGTAGTGGAATGGTTTGATACTAATCATCCTGATGATGATTCTATGGCTCTATTGCAGATATATAATTGGTTTATAAATGCAAAAAAAACACTTGAATATGAAAAACAACAAAAAGAGCAACAAGCTTTAGATAATGAACAATCATCAAATGAAATGATTGAAGAGGTAGTTGAAGAAGTTGTAGAAACTACCGTTGAAGCACAACCCATAATAGAGCGAGTTATTGATAACTCTGATAGTAATAATTCTCCTGTTGCTAAAAATATAGAGGTCTCTAGTTTTATTGGTGCAAGAGAGTTTATAGGGCATGAATTGCTTGCTAGGTTAGCTTTAGCAAAAGATAACCCTGAAGAGTTGTTTGTTCTTATGGCACAAGCTAGGAAAGTGCTTTGGAATACTATTTATTATGATGATATATCTAAAGAGCTTATCCAAATTGACACTTCGCCAGACTTTGCTGACCTAAATCAAATATTGTGCATAGCTGATCCTATAGTTAGAATAGGTGAGCTTGAGAGATTATTTATCAAAAATCCATTCTTGTTAGATGTTCAAATGTATATAGTCCAAGCACTTGAAGACTCTTATATGAGGTCTAATAACAGTAAGTTTAAGAAAATAAAAGATTTTATAGTATCGGAATTGACATTTTTAATAGAGCAATTACCTAAGATTTTTGATCTGAGCTATGGCAACAGAAAATGTATGCCTGAATATATATATGATTGGGTATTTACTCAGCTTGTAGATGATTATCAGTCAATAAAAGAAGTTCTAGAAGAGTATTTGGTTAGTTATGATGATGATTTGAGACATGTGAAGCTTTTAGAATATGCAAATAACGCTAGGTCTATAAATGCTAAGATGAGCTTTTTACTAACTGCTTGTGGAAGTGCCTATCTTGACGATCATTCAAGAATTGTGATAGCTGAGAAGTTTCTAAATGATGATGCTTTGATTAAAGAGTTGATGTCAAAAAATGCAGGATTAAAAGAGGCTTTTAAAAGTTTAGATGGTTTTTATGAAACATACATTGCACAAGCTGAAGATACTAGCTTAATAACTAGAAAAAAAGAGATATCAAGAAAAACACAGCTGTAATATTATCGACAAACAGGAGATGAAACATGATAAGAAAGATAGTTAGATTAGTATCTATATTGTCCGTAGGTAGTGTGATAGCTTCATGTGCTAACTCCGCATTTGTAGATACCTCAAAGATAAATAAAAAGTTTGAACCGCTGGATGAGACCGAAGAAGTCTATGTACATATGAGCAATAGCGGTGATCCTAGTAATTGTGAATATCAAGGCAAATTGATAGTAGAGACAATTAAGGGGCAAAGGGAGATGTGGACTACACTCAACAACCCTTTCAACTTATCATCAGCTGAAATCAAAGATAGACTAGAGGATGTAGGTGCCAAAATAGGTGCTAACCTATATTAGACGACAATTAGCTTTGCCGGTGATGACAACTAGGATTGCCGGTATGTGTTAAGCTATATTTCTGAACAAATTTAAATAATTTCAAGGAAGT
>Ga0307934_1001833_pt1 | contig 12202 bp, 10 predicted proteins | sample OrgLakmetageno90_FD_201838 | JGI IMG/M metagenome (GOLD analysis project Ga0307934, IMG submission 201838) | Saline water microbial communities from Organic Lake, Antarctica - #90 | ecosystem: Environmental > Aquatic > Non-marine Saline and Alkaline > Saline | place: Antarctica: Organic Lake... | reverse complement strand
CGATCACTTCCACATGGTCGGGGCATTTCATTTCCATCGAGACAATTAAGGGATAATGCCCCGCTGGATCTGCTGAATGAAACAGCGCAGCCGGTCGATATTTTCCCGGGAATCCAACATATCCTCAGGCGCGACATTGCCAAGCACTGGCCTATTCCGAGTCATCCAGTTACGAGCTTCAGCTTCATCGCCTTCGAATAATTCGACAATCTCCAGCCACACCAAACCTTTAAGCTCTGACAAAACCAGCTCTTGATTGTCAGCAAGCCCCGCAGTGCCAGCCAGGTCATCAGTTGGCTTGCTATCGGACTCAGACATTGTTGGTTACCTCACCAGTCGGCACCAGTCATTCAAATCTATCCCTCAACGGTAGTATTTTTTTGACCGTTTAACACCTACCTTCGCGGGTCGCCCTCCTTTTCCGCTAGGTGGCCTGATATTCAAAGCTCCCAACCAGCCTTCATCACGTCCCAGAGCCCTTACCAGAAACCCGAGGGCTCGCATGTGTTCTTTCTTCGTCCTTTCGGATGCTGTGTGTGCTGGCAGCCATGTATTCCGGTAATACTGACAGTGTTTGAGTTTAATCTGCTCAGGCCTCGTGACATGAGTGAACCGTGCTTCGATAACATCTCCAACTTTGGCAATGCGGGCGATGTAACGATTCCGCTCGTTGGGCGAAAGCTCCTTTAGATCCAATCGACGCAAAACATGGTCAAGCTGCATGTCGCACCCCCCCAATGTATGAGCTCGCGACGCTGATACGATTGTGACCCAGCTGCCTGGAAACCTCCGCCCGGGCAATTCGATCCATGACCTTATCTCGAATCGGTTGTTTTAACGGGGATGGCCCCTCCAGAATTTCTTCGTAAATATCCTGAGCGAATCCAGCTCGCAGCTCCTGGAAGGTTGGGACACCGGCCCTTTTGAGAATCAGCCGGCATGGATTGATCTCGCGCAACAAAAACCGCTTCACAGTGTCGGTTTCAGACAGCAAGTTCTTGGAGCCCTTTGGTCGAACTTCGATCGCGAACCGGAGGGCTTCCATGCGGAACTCGTTGGTCTGGATTCGACGATCACGACTTTTCCTACCGCCTTTACAACCTTCAAGAATCGCGGCCTCTCCTGTCTTCTTGATTTCTCTCATCATTCGGTCAAGGTCAGCAAGAATTGCCTCGCGAACGCGCATTCCCCAGGCTCGGGCCATCAAAATAACCGCTGATCCTCGTTCAAATCCGGCGACAATCGCCCTGTCTGCAGCGTCCTTAGCATCGACAACATCAGCCTGGATCTCCCGTGTCCGGACCGATTTCCGGCAAACACCAAGTACCTCTTTGCCTGAGATTTTCAGAGCATTGTCGCCACGAAACGCCCTCATGATCACATTCGCAGTGCTAATCATGTTATGCGCATAGGCCACGCTGAGCTGCGCATCAACCGCGCCATCAGGCCACAAGTACTCTCCACCAATCCGCTGGCGGACATACTGGCCGAAACTCATGACGAACTCGCGATCAATATCCCGAGCGTCTTCAACCCCGCGGCGCCGGCAAAAATGGACAAAGGTAAGCGCGCGCTTCTTATGTGTTGCTCGTGTGCTGTAGTGGGACACGCGGCTGTAGTAGTCATCCAGCGCCTGTTTTACGGCATATCCGAGCTGACGCTCTTTCCCGAAGTTTCCTTTGCTACTCGGCCGTTTCTTACGGGACGAGCGTCGTCCTCCCGAAACTTGTTTGTTACTCATAACAACCTCCTCAATGATCAGATAGATGTACAGATTTGCGCGGCAAGCCATATAAAGCTCCTTGTGACATCCGGAGCGGAGCCGGCTCCCGCGCTGATGCTCCGCCCCAGATGTCACATTAAGTGCGAGAGCAGGCCCGGCAGGGCCGCCTGAGGGAGCATCCATCGTGCTGCTGTACGCCAGCACTTATTCGTCACCATTGCGGTACCGTGAAACGCTGCCTGTCGATAATCGACTGACGCATTCTGGGGAGCGGCATCACCTGATCAGAGTGATACCCGCAGGGTGGGTGTGCCGTGAGGCGGTGGGATGGCCGGGTTGGGTGAGCAGCCAGCGATAATCAGCGCTGGTAGCGGTCCCTGCTGCTCGTCTGCGGGTAGTTAACGTAGAGGTTTCCCGCAATTTTCCGGCCACAAAAAAGAACTACAAGGCATTGATACCAATAGCTTTTCAGTTCTTCTTTTACTAAGTATCTCATTAGGTAAACGGCGTTACACCAGAGTGGAAAAACGAGATGTTTTTTGGAGGCGCCAGCAGAATTACTGGCAATAAGAAAGTGCTCGGAAGCGTTGCTACCGATAAGGGGACGGATCACGAGGATCATGTTGAGGAGGGATCATAACGATCGCTTTTAGTGCCCCGGATGAACCGGGATTTATTGCTTCATTTAAAGTGCCAGCTAACACTTGCCCCGCTCAGTTATGCAACTGAACGTTGAATGGGACTTAAGAATAAGTTTGCGCGCATCAGTACGTTGTATCAAGCCGAGAAAACACAGATTTTGGGCAAAAACTCAAAGATGTGCGATACGCCGACTGCTTCTCGCATCTGTCTGAAGAGAATTGCCCTTCTGCAAACTGCCCAACCACGGCCGTCTACAAAGAAACGACTCCATTTGTCGGAGGCATAACCTATCCTGAGTCGAGGATGTACATTGCCGCCGCAAGACCCGGCCGATAAACTCAAACCCGTTTTCACCCGCATGGGGCTAAAGTAATTTCGCCCGTCCGTGTTAGACGCACGCCCCATGCTCATTGTAGTACATGGAACCTATTGAATGAGCCACAACATCACCCTGCAACAACTTGAATCCTTCCTATGGGAAACCGCCGACATCCTGCGCGGCAACATGGACGCTTCCGAATTCAAAGACTACATCTTCGGCATGATGTTCCTGAAGCGCCTGAGCGATGCGTTTGATGAAGCCCGTGAAGGCGTGGTTCAGTATTACATTGGCAAGGGTAAGACCGAAGCCCAAGCCCGTGAGTTGGCGGACGATGAAGACGAATACGACAAGACCTTCTATATACCGCCCGTTGCCCGCTGGAATGCACTGAAAGACCTGAAGCACGACATTGGCTCTGAACTGAACACCGCCACCGAAGCCATTGAAGAATACAACGCTTCGCTGGAAGGGGTGCTGGTGTCCATCGACTTCAACATCAAGAACAAGCTGTCTGATAAAAAGCTACGTGACCTGCTCAGCCACTTCAGCCGTTATCGCCTCCGCAACGAAGACTTTGAGCGCCCGGACCTGCTGGGCACCGCTTACGAATACCTGATCAAGATGTTCGCGGACAGTGCCGGCAAGAAAGGTGGTGAGTTCTACACGCCATCCGAAGTGGTGCAGTTGCTGGTGTCTCTGCTCAAACCCCAAGCGGGAATGCGCATCTACGATCCCACTGCCGGTTCTGGCGGTATGCTGGTGCAAACCCGCAACTACCTTGCCCGCAACGATGAAAACCCGTTTAACCTATCGCTGTTCGGTCAGGAGATGAATCTGAATACGTGGGCAATCTGCAAGATGAACATGTTCTTGCATGGGGTCTACAGTGCCGACATTCGCAAAGGCGACACCTTAGGCAGCCCCCAGCATACCCAGGGTGGCGAGCTGATGACCTTTGACCGGGTTATCGCCAATCCGCCCTTCAGCCTTAAAAAGTGGGGTAAAGAAGAAGCCGATGGCGATTCCTACGGTAGGTTCCCCTACGGCACTCCACCCAAGGATTCCGGTGATCTGGCGTTCGTCCAGCACATGATCGCTAGTTTGAATGCCGAAGGTATGATGGGCGTGGTCATGCCCCACGGTGTGTTGTTCCGGGGTTCCAGTGAGAAAGCTATTCGCCAGGGCATTCTGGACGATGACCTACTGGAAGCCGTAGTTGGCTTACCGGCTGCCCTGTTCTACGGCACCGGCATTCCCGCCTGCCTGCTGATCATCAACAAGAGCAAACCGGCATACCGCAAGGGCAAGGTGCTGTTCATCAACAGCGAACTAGAATTCGAAGAAGGCAAGAACCAGAACAAGCTCCGCCAGCAGGACATTGAAAAGATCGTCCAGACCTTCGACGACTTCGCAGGAATCAAACGCTATTCAAAAGTTGTCACCCTGGCTGAAATCGCTGAAAACGATTTCAACCTGAACATCCGTCGCTACGCCGACACCAGCCCGCCTCCGGAAATCTTCGATGTGCGCGCCATCCTGCACGGCGGTATTCCAGTGCGGGAAGTGGAAAGTGAATACATCCGGGAGGAAATTCTGGAAAGCTTCGATGTGTCCACAGTGTTCGTCGAGCGGGATGCCCACTACTATGACTTCAAGCCGGAGATCGATACCAAAGAAGCTATCCGGGAAACGGTCGGGGATGTGGATAGCAGGGTGATCACCCAGTTGGAACGTTGGTGGGACAAGTACCGGGTGTCACTGAACGAACTCGATGCCCAGGTGGCTGAGGCTGAGAACATGATGAGAGGTTATCTGGAGGAGCTGGGGTATGAGTAATACTGTTCCTAAAGGATGGTGTAGGCTCAACCTGCCCGACGTTTGTTACTTTCAGGAAGGTCCAGGATTGCGCAATTGGCAATACACGACTTCCGGTTATCCTTTCATAAACATCCGCTGTATCAAGGACGGATACCTTGACCTGAGCAATGTGCAATATATTTCTTCGGATGAAGCTAACCAAAAATATAAGCATTTTTTCTTGAACGAGGGAGATTACGTCCTATCAAGCTCAGGAACACTGGGGCGAATGGCAAAAATAAGAAAGAAAGACCTGCCGCTTATGTTGAATACAAGCGTTATCCGCTTCAGGTCAAGCGATGATAAAACCTTATACCACGACTATTTACCGCACTATTTACAGAGCCAAGTGTTCGTAAACCAGATTGCCGAAGAAAGCCAAGGCAGTGCACAGGTAAACTTCGGTCCAACTCACCTTAAATTGGTCGAATGCACTCTACCGCCAGTTCCCGAACAACAAAAAATCGCAGCCATCCTGTCATCCGTCGATGATGTGATCGAAAAAACACGCGCACAGATCGACAAGCTGAAAGACCTGAAAACCGGCATGATGCAGGAGTTGTTGACCAGAGGGGTTGGGTCGGGCGGCGCTCCGCACACGGAGTTTGAGGATACACCTGTAGGGACGTTACCATCAGAGTGGAATGTAGAACTACTGGATAAAGTTGCTGCTCGCGGTAGCGGTCATACACCCAGTAAATCGAAATCTGAGTACTGGAATGCGGGTGTTGATTGGGTCTCTCTGTCGGATACCAACAAGCTCGACCGTTTGTACATTAATACTACAGCCAAGCAGATTAGTGAACTTGGCATACAAAACTCATCGGCTGTAATCCATCCACCGGGCACGGTTGTGCTTTCTCGGGACGCTGGTATTGGAAAAAGTGGAATCATCACGAAAAAAATGGCTGTAAGTCAGCATTTCATAGCTTGGCAATGTTCTGACCGATTACACAACCATTTCTTGTATTACGTACTGCAGTTCTGGAAACCTAAATTCGAAGCTATCGCCATGGGCAGCACCATCAAGACTATCGGTTTGCCTTTTTTCAAGAAGCTTCATGTTCCCGTCCCTCCAATATCCGAACAGAAAACCATCGCCGGCACATTACAATCGATTGACCTTAAAATTTTCAGTATAGAGCGTAAGTTAAATGCCACCATGGCGGTAAAAAAAGCTCTCATGCAAGACCTATTAACCGGCAAGGTCCGAGTAAACGTCGAAAAGGAAGCGCTGTCGCATGTCGAATAAGCACGAAATCAAGAGTGAGAAAATCCACGTAAAAGATATTTTTTCAAACCTTTGGTTCCGGGTTCCGGAATACCAGCGACCCTACGTCTGGGATAATGACCAGATCGACGATCTGCTGGATGATCTCGCATTTGCCTTGGCTGAAAAGCCCGACCAGGACTATTTCCTCGGCTCCTTTGTTTACCAGTTCAAGCGCGCTGGCAGCTCACCTGGGCAACAATTCGATGAGAATGACCTGCTCGACGGCCAGCAGCGCATGACAACACTATTCATGCTTTTCGCCTGCATCAGGGACCTGTCGGACAATCCCAAGCTCAAAAAAGCCTGTCAGGATGCAATTTTCCAGCAGGGCGACGAATTTGATGAAGTGCCCGAACGCACCCGAATAGCGTTTGCTATTCGCCCGGAAGTACAGGACTTTGTAGACAGCCACCTCAAAGTCGATGGAGGAACAGATGACGAAACTGCACTGGAGTCACTGAAAAAGAAGAGTTCGGACCCATCCGTTCGTAACATGGCAAATGCCGTGCTCAAGATGCGTCGGGATCTCACCAATCTGTGCGAAGATCCCGAAACCGCCTTTGAGCTTCCCAAGTTCTACAGCTTCATCCGTAAAAATGTTCTGCTCATCTATGTGGCAACTGAAAACCTGGATGATGCGTTCCGGCTGTTCACGATTTTGAATGACCGGGGTATGCCGCTCCGCAACAGTGACATACTGAAATCTACAAACCTGGGTGCATTAACGGACGTTTCTGAAAAAGAGCGTTACGCCAAGCTATGGGAAGAAGCAGAGGGTGAGCTCGGTGATGACTTCGACCGCTTTCTCAACCACATTCGCACGATCTTGCTCAAAGACAAGGCTCGTCTGAACCTGCTTGATGAGTTCGAACATAAGATCTACCACCCAAGGGAAAAGGAAAAAGCAACGGGCTTGATGAAGCAGCCCTTGCTTGCCAAAGGTAAAGAAACCTTCAAGATTGTTGAACGCTATCTGAAGCACTACAACCAACTTCTAAGCGGCGCAAATTATGATGAAACCGGCGACAGTTTTGAGTTCGACAACCTGATCAAAGTCATGCTTACGGGGCTGCCTTCGTCTGATTGGCTGCCGCCTTTGATGCGCTACTTTGACCGCTTCGGCTATCAGCGGGTGCTGGAGTTCCTGAAAAAGCTGGACAATCAGCTTTCTTCAGACTGGATTGCCCAGTATTCACCTACCGCTCGAATCGAGCGGATGAATGATGTCATTCGCGCCATTGAAGAGGCTGGCAGCGCAAACGATCTTCTGGATAAGGTCAACCCGTTCAATTTCGATGAGGACGGCTTCAACCGAGCCGTCGATACCGCTGTATACGGACGTCGCTTTACTCGCTACCTGCTGTTGAAGCTTGATTACCTCTATGCGGACCACAGTCAGCGCATGTCCTTGCAGTACCTCTCAGTCGAGCATGTTCTGCCACAAAATCCGAAACCAGAAAGTCAGTGGTGCCAAGATTTCACCACAGAACAGAGAGAAGAATGGACTCATCGTTTGGGCAACCTGGTGCTGATCACCACGAAGAAGAACACCTCCCAGGGCAACCTGGATTACAAGGAGAAGAAGGTGCGCTATTTCCAGAAGCGAATCAGTACCTGCCCCAATTCCCTGCGGGTACTTCAACAGCCTCAATGGACACCAACGGAGTTACAGCAAAACCATCACGCAGTGCTACGAAAACTTCAAGAACACTACGGTTTCGGCTCGACATCTCAGGCCTGAGTGTATGAAACCGAAACTGACGGTCTTTACAGAAATGGGCATGGATATGGAAGAAATGGAGGGGCAAAGCCCCTCCATTCTAATCACCGCTTCTTACGAACCTTGATCGGAAAGACCTTGCCCTTCTTCGGGCGAATGATCTTTCCGTTCTTACGGATGTAAGGGCGGAAAATAATCTCATAGTCGTCGTCTTTGCGAGCCATGGGATTATCTCCTTCAGCAACCACGGCCTTGGGAACTTCGCAAAGTTGACGTACTGCGCAGTGAGGTCTAACCTTCTCAACGCAATATGAGATTGCAACCTGCCAAGAGAACAGGGCCGCCATGTTAAGTCCCGTTCTTTTGCGTCCTCCCGGTTCGGGCCCCCACCCGAGCCGGGAATCCTTTCAAAGAAAGCCTTTTCAGACTCTCCTGACACTCATTCAATTCGCATTTTAGGCGAAAAACACTACATGTTGTGTGTTTATGTAACCAATCTACATATCAGGTTGACACTCGTCAAGCTTTAACTAAAATCGTCAACCAATAGTTGTCAACATTAAGGAAGAGAGCCATGTTGCATGATCGTTTGCGTCGTGCACGAGTCCTGAAAAACATGTCCCTGCAGCAGGTCGCTGACCAGATGGGCGACATTACCAAGCAGGCTCTGTCGAAGTATGAGCAGGGTAAGGATGCACCCAATTCAACTCGCTTGATTCAGCTGGCGGATGTACTCGGCGTGAATCCTGAATACTTCTTCCGCTCGGATTCTGTAGATTTGGGCGAGGTGGATTTTCGAAAGCACTCGGCGTTCGGCAAAAAGCAGCAGGAAGCGGTGAAAGAACAGGTGCGGGAGCATCTGGAGCGCTACTTGGCCGCGGAGCGCCTGTTCGATACCGATAATGAAGACAACGGCTTCGCCCAGTGGCGGGAGCATTTCCGGGTGTCGAATACCGACGAGATCGAAAAGGCGGCCGAAAACCTGCGGCAAGCATGGCACTTGGGCACCAACCCTATTGCAAACCTCACCGAGACCCTGGAAGAAAATGGCATCAAGGTTGTCGGTCTTGAGGCCCATGAGAAGTTCGATGGTTTGTGTGCCGTGGTCAATGACGGCGCTGATGCCGTAATCGTCAGCAACATTTCTCGCCCGGGAGAACGGCAACGGTTCAATCTGGCCCACGAACTCGGTCATCTGGCGATGGGCATTCCAGATGAAATTCATGGCACTCGGGATGAAGAGAACTGGTGCCACCGTTTTGCCGGTGCGTTTCTGTTTCCCGCCAGCCAGGTCCGGGCCACTTTTGGCAACCACCGGAGCCGGGTACTGCTCAAGGAGTTCCTGCTGGCGAAAGAAGAATGGGGCATTTCCATTCAGGCTTTGCTGCGGCGCCTCTATGACCTGGGCATTGTTCAACAGGGGTTCTATCAGAGTACTTTTCGTTTCTGGTCGTCTCGTGGTTACCGCAAGGGTGAACCAGAACCTCTGAATTCGGAAAATTCCTATCGTCTGCGCCAACTGGTTTACCGGGCACTGGCCGAGGGGCTTGTAACCCCATCCAGAGCAGCGGAATTATTGGGTGTCGGTCTTGGAGAGATCGAGGATGTGATGGCTAACGGACAAGCAGGTGATGGCGCCGATGCCTTCGAAGATTCTCGTCTCTGACACCAACATCTGGATCGACCTGCACCACAGTAACCTGCTGGAAAAAGTCTTTCAGTTGCCACACCAGTTCGTCACCACGGACTTTGTGTGGCGGGAGCTTCGGAAACCGCCAGGGGCGCAACTGCAGGACATGGGGCTCACCATTGAAGCGATCAGCAGTGAAGAGACCTTCGAACTGTTTGGCTTAAAGCAGACGCTGAACAATTCCTCCCTGGCCGATGTTTCCTGTTACTTCGTCGCCAGGGAACGGGGCTGGACTTTGCTAACCAATGATGGCGCTCTCCGGAAATCCGGCCGACGCGCTTCTTTGGACGTTCGAGGCGTGCTGTGGATATTGGACGAACTGGAACACTACCAAGTTCTGTCCCCCACAGATCTGTTCACCGCATTAACAGCAATGCTTAAAACCGGGGCCCGGCTGCCTGAAGACGAATGTGACAAACGCCTTGCCAGATGGCGTGCTGGCTGACATCCAAATTCCCCTTTCAAACTGCTAATCTAGGCTAATACCAATTAGTTGCCTCCAGCAGCAGGCACACGCTTACCAGGGAGTTTCCCTTGTTTCAGGATGAAGTCGAAAAAGTTGAACTGCCCGCCATCGAACAGCTAACCCGCCTTGGCTGGACCTACGTGCCCGGTGCAGACCTTGCGCCGGTGTTGCCGGTTGATGGCGCACCAATAGGCGAACGGGGCTACTATCGGGATGTGGTGCTGTCCAAGCGACTCGAAGCAGCCCTACTTCGGCTGAACCCCTGGATCAGTGACGAAAACCTGCGCAAAGTCATCCGTGAATTCACCCACCCCAATCACGCGGCATTGATGGAGTACAACCAATCCATCTACGACCTGCTGGTGAACTACCTGTCCGTTGAACAGGACTTGGGTGCCGGTCGCAAGGGGCAGACGGTCAAGGTCGTCGACTTCGATCATCCTGACAACAACGAATTCCTGTGCACCAATCAGTTCAAGATTGAAGGCATTAACCAGAACATCATCCCGGATATTGTCTGCTTCGTGAACGGCTTACCGCTGGCAGTGATCGAGTGCAAGTCTCCTTACATTGCAGACGCGGTTGCCGAAGGCATCAACCAGCTGCGCCGCTACGCCAACATGCGCTCTCCCGAAGACGATGAAGGTGCCCAGAAGCTGTTCTGGTACAACCAGCTGATGGTGTCCACCTGCCGGGATCAGGCTAAGGTGGGCACCATCAGTTCCAGTGCGCAGCATTACGGCGATTGGAAGGATGCTTACCCCTATAGCGATGCAGATATTCAGGCAATGGTGCAACAACCCGCCTTTTTATCTACCGGGACTGCTTCAAGCAGCCATAAGGCGGGGGACGTGCCCTCACCGGAATACCTAGTTGCCGCCAAGCAAGTCGCTGGCGGTGTCGATTCAGGTGCTTCCGGTAGTTCCAGCGAAGTCACACCGCAACAGCGGTTGCTTGCAGGCATGTTCAACCCCGCCAGCTTCCTGGACTTGATTCAGAACTTTACTCTGTTTGAACCGGTGGATGGTCGTCTGATCAAGAAGGTGGCGCGGTATCAGCAATACCGGGCAGTAAACAAGGTCATAGAACGCCTCAAGATCGGCACCACACGCAAAGAGAAATCCGGGGTAGTCTGGCATACCCAAGGGTCCGGAAAGTCCCTGACGATGGTCATGCTGGCGGTGAAGATGCGCCGTGATCCGGAGCTGAAGCAGTACAAGCTGGTGTTCGTTACCGACCGCACTCAGCTGGATGGTCAGCTTTCCAAGACCTTCCGGGATGCCCAGAATGAAACCATCCACAACGCCGGATCGGTTGCCGACCTGAAGGACCTGTTGTCAAAGGATTCCTCAGACATCGTGACCGCCATGGTGCAGAAGTTTCAGGATGCGGAGAAAGACGATGATTTCACCGACCTGAACCCCAGTGACAAAATCATCATGCTGGCGGACGAAGCCCACCGCACCCAGTTTGGCGGGCTGGCAATGACCATCAATGCCGCCCTGCCCAATGCCCCCAAGATTGGCTTCACCGGTACTCCCCTGCTGAAATCCCAGAAGATGGACCAAGCCTTCGGTGGCTACATCGACCAGTACAAGATCAATGAAGCTGTGGATGACGGTGCCACCGTGCGCATCATCTACGAAGGTCGCCAGGTTCAGAGCGATGTGGTGGGTGACTCACTGGATGCGCTGTTTGAAGAATACTTCAAAGATAAGAGCGACGATGAAAAGCGCGAAATCAAAAAGAAGTATGGCGTAGAGCGTGCGATACGGGAAGCCCCTGCCCGTATCCGTTGGGTGTGTATCGACCTGTTGAAGCACTACCGGGAAAAGATTCAGCCCAACGGCTTCAAAGCCATGATTGTGGTGGGCAGCCGCCATGCTGCCACGGTGTTCAAAAAGACCCTGGACGACCTGGAAGCGCCCCCTTCCGAGGTCATCATTTCCGGCACTCACAATGATCCGGCATACTTGAGCCAGTACACCGACAGTGCGCACCAGAAGCAGGTGATCAAGAACTTCACCAAACCACTGGGGACCGATAAAGATAAGGAAGATCCCACCAGCTTCCTGATCGTCAAGGATATGCTGCTGACCGGCTTTGATGCCCCCATTGCCCAGGTGATGTATATCGACCGGAGTTTGAAAGATCACACCCTGATGCAGGCGATTGCGCGGGTGAACCGGACCTACAAGGGCAAAGCCTGCGGTTACGTGGTGGATTACTACGGGCTGTCGGATTACCTGACCGACGCCCTGAACCAGTTCAGCAGTGAAGACGTGGAAGGCACCTATCACACGCTGAAGGACGAAATACCGCGCCTGAAGGCGGCTCATACCCGTGTGGCTGCCATCTTTGCCGGTGTTAAAGGCACGGATGTAGATGATTTCGTTCTGCATCTGAAGGACGAAGACACCCGCCAGCAGTTCGAACTGGCATTCAAAAAATTTGCCAAGCAGATGGACGTGATTCTGCCGGATACTGCCGCCAAGCCATTCATTCCGGA
>Ga0307934_1001828_pt1 | contig 12233 bp, 9 predicted proteins | sample OrgLakmetageno90_FD_201838 | JGI IMG/M metagenome (GOLD analysis project Ga0307934, IMG submission 201838) | Saline water microbial communities from Organic Lake, Antarctica - #90 | ecosystem: Environmental > Aquatic > Non-marine Saline and Alkaline > Saline | place: Antarctica: Organic Lake... | reverse complement strand
TTGTGATGGAGACCGGTGGCATGAAAGGAAGAAGGAAGGAGTTGATAAGAGAGGAGTTACATTCAATTTTGTCGCGATCTTTCGGGGTGGAATACATTCATTCTGAATACGGTATGACTGAGCTTCTATCTCAAGCTTATTCGAAAGGAAATGGAGTGTTCGAAACTCCACCTTGGATGAAGGTAATAGTTCGAGAGCAAGATGATCCATTCTCTTTGGTTCCTTTGGGGCAGGCAGGAGCCATAAATATAATTGACCTTGCGAATATTTCATCTTGTGCCTTTATTCGCACGGATGATCTTGGTCTTCAAATTGCAGATAATCAATTTAAAGTTTTAGGTCGTTTGGATGTTTCTGATTTAAGAGGATGTAATTTGTTAATTGAGTGAACAGTTAAATTAGATGATGGGTTAGGGCTCGTGTTTAATTCAAATCTTTTCTTAATTTTATTTCAGTCTATTTTCTTTCAAAAACATGCTACAACGTTTCCTTTTTTTAGTGCTTTTGAATGGTTCTATTTCTCTTTATTCTCAGTCAATGGATAAAACATTGATTAAAGAGGGAGTTGAACTTCATGATCAGGGAAAATACACGGAAGCAATTGCCAAATACAACGAAGTGCTTTTATTAGACAAGCAGAATTTACATGCACTGGCAGAAAAAGCATACACCCAAATGGGATTACAAGATTACCAATCTGCTATTTCCACGTGTAAAAAAGCACTTAAGATAAAATCTAAAGATGAAGAGGCTTTGAAGTTAGTGTATACTACATATGGTAATGCATTAGATCTCTCTGGAAAAGCTAGAAACGCTTTAAAAGTTTATGACAAGGGACTTAAAGAATATCCCGGGTTTTATTCATTGCACTATAATAAAGGTATTACTTTAAGTGGTTTAGGCGACTGGGAAGGGGCAACAAAAGCTTTTGAGCAGTCAGCCATGGCAAGACCCGACCATAGTAGTTCTTATTTGGCATTGGGAAGAATGTTAGAGAAAAAAAATGAAAATATACCTGCACTTCTAAGTTACTTAAGGTTTCATGTTATTGAACCAGACAGTCCAAGATCTAGGGAAAATTTTGAATTTGTTCAGGAATTAGTTTTTTCTAACGTGGAAAAAAATGAAGACAATTCGATTTCAATTAGTCTGCCTTCCATAAGTCTAGAAGAAATGGGAAACGACGAGGAAATCACGAATAGTTTTAGAAGTATAGAATTGATTCTTTCCATGCAGAGTGCTTTGGACTTGGGTGAAAATCAAGAAGGGATGACGGAAGTTGAGCGATTCCAAAAGAAATTGAAATCGGTTTTTACCATAATGGATGAATCGAAAAGTGGGAATAGCGGGTTTTATTGGGAGTTTTTAGCTCCTTACTTTATCGAACTAAATAAAATGGATTACGATTTAGTTTTAGCGAATTTGGTGTTCTCTCAGCAGAAAGATGAAAGAGTGAATATTTGGGTGGAAGAAAATGAAGAAAAGATTCGAAATTTTTACGAATGGTCCTCTAACTATGAATGGTAAACTAATCTTTGATTGGCGCTATTAAAGAGCATAATTACTTACCGCCAACTAAGTTTTTAATTTCATTTAGCTTCATTAGCGCTTCCACCGGTGTAAGTGTATTGATGTCCATTTTCGTCAATTCCTCCTTAATGTTTTCTAAGACAGGGTCGTCTAGCTGAAAGAAGCTGAGTTGAAAATCATCTTTCACTTCCTTTCCAAGTTCTTGAATCTTTGATTTGTTGTCTTGTGAAGTATTTTTCTTTTCCAACTCCACTAGCAATTGGTTTGCTCGCCGAATTAAGGTAGCAGGCATTCCAGCCATTTTCGCAACGTGAATTCCAAAACTATGGTTAGAACCTCCGGCAACTAATTTTCGCATGAAAATAATTTTCTTCCCAATTTCCTTCACGGAAACGTTAAAGTTTTTCACCCGTGGAAAGGTCTTGGTCATTTCGTTTAACTCGTGGTAGTGCGTTGCAAATAATGTTTTCGGTGCTGCAATCTTATTTTCATGCAAGTATTCTGCTATCGCCCATGCAATTGAAATTCCATCATACGTGCTAGTACCTCGACCAATCTCGTCCAATAAAATCAAGCTTCGCTCCGAAATGTTATTCAGAATACTTGCCGTTTCGTTCATTTCCACCATGAAGGTAGATTCTCCAGAGGAGATATTATCGGATGCACCAACTCGTGTAAAAATCTTGTCAACTAAGCCAATTTTAGCGTGTGTAGCAGGCACAAAACTACCCACTTGAGCCATTAGTGTTATTAAAGCAGTTTGCCGCAATAGTGCAGACTTACCCGACATGTTTGGCCCGGTAATCATAATAATCTGTTGGCTTTCGTTGTTGAGGTAAATGTCATTAGAGATATACTCTTCTCCTGCATTCAATTGCTGCTCAATAACTGGATGGCGACCAGCTTTAATTTCAATGGCTAAACTGTCGTTCACTTCCGGTTTAACGTAGTTTCTAGCCTCCGCTAAGGTAGCGAACGACAAGAAACAATCCACTTGTGCTATTAAGTTTGCATTAAGTTGAATGGGAAGAATGTACTCTGCGGTTTCTTGAACTAAACTTTGAAATAAGTTTGTTTCCAAGATTCCTATCTTTTCTTCTGCTCCAAGAATTTTGGTTTCGTATTCTTTTAGCTCTTCAGTGATGTATCGCTCTGCACTAACTAGGGTTTGTTTTCTAATCCAATCTTCAGGTACTTTGTCTTTATGGGTATTTCTAACCTCAATGTAATATCCAAATACGTTGTTAAATGCAATTTTTAAGGAAGAGATTCCGGTAGCTTCCATTTCTCTTTGCTGCATTTCTAAGAGCATTTTTTTACCTCCGGTTTGAAGTTTTCTTAGGTCGTCCAGTTCTTCGCTAACGCCATTGGCAATTACATTTCCTTTTTGAACCAATACGGGCGGCTCTTCCTGCAACTGGTGTTTAATTTTATCTACCAAAGATTCACACAAGTTCATTTGTTCAGCGATGCGGTTCAAGGTGCTGTTTTTTGAACTTTTAGCGCAATCTTTGATTGGAACAAGTGAAGCTAAGGCCAAGGAAAGTTGCTTTAACTCTCTTGGGTTAATTCTGCCAGTTGAAACCTTGGAAATTAAACGCTCCAGATCTCCAATTTGTGAAATTTGCTGACGCAGTATTTTAGATGTATCGTTTTTGTTAAGCAGGTACTCAACTGCGGAAAGTCGTTCTTGTATTGGTTTTATTTCCTTTAATGGCAGAGCAATCCAACGGCGCATCATTCGAGCTCCCATGGGTGAAATGGTTTCATCCATCACATCTAAAAGAGTTGTTGCACCTTCATTGGAAGAGTGCATTAATTCCAAGTTACGAATGGTAAAACGGTCGAGCCAAACAAAATTAGAAGCATCAATTCTTGCAACCTTGTTGATGTGCTTTAACTTATCATGCCTAGTATCGGCTAGATAATGCAGAGCAGCGCCTGCAGCTACAATACCTGCTGTTAGATTTTCAACTCCAAACCCTTTTAATGATTTGGTTTCAAAATGTTTTAAAAGATTATCCTCTCCAAATTCTTTGGTAAACACCCAATCGTCGAGCTGATAGGTGAAAAAACCTGTTCCAAACTGTGCTTCAAACTCTTTTTTATAGTGCTTTTGAAACAATACTTCACTCGGCTGAAAACTTTGTAGAAGTTTATCGATGTGCTCCGTATTTCCTTCTGCCATTAAAAACTCTCCTGTAGAAATATCCAAAAATGAAACGCCAAGAATACCATTGTTTTGTTTGCCAGAAGCAAAGTGAACAGCTGCCAAAAAGTTGTTGGACTTTTGAGATAGGACCTCATCGTTGTAAGAAACACCTGGAGTCACGAGTTCGGTAACACCCCGTTTTACAATATTTTTGGTTTGTTTAGGATCTTCCAACTGGTCGCAGATGGCAACGCGGTAACCTGCTCTCACCAATTTTGGCAAATACGTATTAATGGAATGGTGAGGAAACCCTGCTAGGGCTATTTCATTTGCTGAACCATTGTGTCTTTTGGTAAGAGTAATCCCTAAGGTTTTTGCTGCTTTTACTGCATCGTCGCCAAAGGTTTCGTAAAAATCACCTACTCTAAAAAGTAAAACAGCATCTGGATACTTCGCCTTGATTTGATTGAATTGCTTCATCAGAGGGGTTTCCGTAGGTTGTTTTGCCGCTTTTACTCTTTTGCTCACTTTGTTATTTTAGATGCTTAAAAGTACCAAGATCGCTTTGCTGGTGCTACTTTTGTTCACTTGTACTTATCAATAGTTTTTCACAAATAATTATAGGCATGAACCGTAAGCTAGCAAATGAGGAGTTGGGTAGAATCGACTTAGAAAGTTATAAAAATGCTACGAAAACTCCCATTGTTGTGGTTTTAGACAACATTCGGAGTTTGAATAACATTGGTTCTGTGTTTAGAACTTCTGACGCCATGGCCGTGGAAGCCGTTTACTTGTGCGGAATTACAGCAAAGCCACCGCATCGAGAAATAAATAAAACGGCACTCGGAGCAACCGAATCTGTGGAGTGGAAATACTTTGAAACGACAGAGCTTGCGGTTCAATCGTTAAAAGCGGAAGGCTACTCGATTTTATCCATAGAACAAACAGAGGGAAGTATTATGTTGAATGATTTTGATGTAAAACAAGGGCAAAAGTTGGCTTTGGTTTTTGGACATGAGGTGTATGGCGTAGAACAAGAAATAATAGATTTGAGTGACGCTGTAATTGAAATTCCTCAGAAAGGAACGAAACACTCGCTTAACATTTCGGTAAGTACGGGAATCGTATTGTGGGATTTAAGTTCTAAATTTGAGAGACTTAGTTGAACGTTTCGTTTATGGCATATTCTTTGAAAAGTAAAGTGAAAATTATCATCATGAAAAAATTGATTTCACTTATTAGTATGGTTTTCTTTTTTGCGGTTAGTGTTACGGCACACGCTCAAAAAGAAAAGGAACCACTGGAAATGAAAGAAGAGGCCTTTGAATATAGAAAGGTAGAAAATAAAGCATTTAAAGACGGGGAGTTTTTAAAATACAAGCTGGCCTATGGCATTATGAATGCAGGTGAAGCAACGTTAGAGGTAAAGAAGGTAAAGAAGAAAATTCAAGACAGAGATATACTACACATTATCGGGAGAGGATACAGCATTTCAGCCTTCGACTGGTTTTTCAAAGTTCGAGATAAGTACGAAACTTACTTAGACGAAGAGGGTATATTCCCGTGGTTATTTGTTCGGCGAATAGAAGAGGGAGGATACAAGAAAGAGCAAGATTATAAGTTTTTCCAAAATCAGGAACGAGTAGAGTATGTGCAAAAGGACAAAGAGTACAAGGTTCCACACGGCGTACAAGACATGATTTCTTCTTTTTATTATGCTAGAACGATTGACTTTAGCAATGCAAAGAAAGATCAAGTTTTCGAATTTGAATCTTTTGTGGATGGGGAGTTGTATCCGATAAAAATAAAATATGCAGGAACGGAGACGATTCGAGTGGATGCAGGTCGATTTGAGTGCATGGTTTTTCATCCTGTAGTGCAGGAGGGAAGAATTTTTAAAAGAGACGATGACTTGACTGTTTACATCACCAAAGATGAAAATAAAATTCCAATTCTAGCTCGGGCAAAAATCTTAGTAGGGTCCGTGCGAATGGAGTTAATCGACTATAAAAATTTAGCAAACCCAATGGCGAAAAGGTAACTGTTCGGAATTACGAATTGCTAATTTTTAAATTATGAATAGAAAACCTGACTGCCTTAGAAAGCGGTCAGGTTTTTTTGGTTTAGCTTAAGTTGCTTCTAAATCATTGTGTAAACCAAAACCAAACCATATTTGTTACCCAGTAAAAACATACCATGCACTTTCCTCAACTTTTCGAATTTTTAGAACTCCTTCAAAAAAATAACTCCAAAGAGTGGATGGATGAAAATCGGTCCTACTACCATCAAGTTCGAGATGCGCACATTGCCTGGTTGGATCAGCTGAGTATGAAATTAGCAAAAGTAGATAAAGAGTATACTCCTACTTCTGGTAGAAAGGGCATCAATAGAATCAATAATAACTTAATGTTTCACCCCAACAAACCGGTATATAAAGATCACTTTGGTGCTGGCTTGGACCAGCGTTCCAAACAAGGAGATTTTTACATACACCTTGGTGTGAACGAAGCTTTTGTTGCAGGCGGATATTACAAGCCAAAATCCGACTTACTGAATAGTATTCGAGATGCCATAGACTTTAATGGTGAAGAGTTAAAACGAATACTATCTAAAAAATCATTTCAAAAAACATTTAACGGTTTAATTCAAACCGGCAATGAGCTAACAAACTCCCCCAAAGGGTTCTCGCAAGATCATGAGCATATCGATTTGTTGAGGTACAAAACCTTTGCCGTAGAGCGCTCGCTGACAAGAGAAGAAATAATTTCTACCAATTTTGATAATCAGCTAATTGACACCTACCTCGAAATGCTTCCGTTTAGGAGGTACTTGAACAAGGCGGTAACGGTATAGAGTGCGGAATTTGGAATGTAGAATTTGGAATGGATTTTAATTCAGAATACTATTTTTTTGAGAAACCTTAGTTTTAAATTCCGGAGTAGTGATTTTCCACACTCCACACTCTTAATTATCAACTAACTCCACCGTTTTAAAATTATCTTTTTCATAAACTCGCTCAATTAAAATTCGTTTTGGATCAATGCCTGCCTTGGCTGGGATGGTATCTACAGTGAAAGTATAAGACTGCATATTTCCATTAAACTTAATTCTCTCTAACGCTAATAACTCTTTTCCTTCACTGTCTTTGAACAAGCCAACGTCTACCCAATCGTTCAGCGGCACTTCCACCTCATTTCCTATAGTATCCGCTTTCAATTTGCGGTTTTCCATTTCTAAGGTTACTTCGTATTTACCTGCTTCGTTTTTAACGTAAGTAGCTTCTTTCAACCTAAAGTCGTAGAGGGTAATGCTTTTAAACCAATCTTCAATTAAGTAGTTCAAACTGTCTGGAACTTGCGGTTCTAAGTATCTAATAAAGTCTAAAGAAGTAGGATAGGGAGGGGCTTTGTAGCGAAATTCTGACAGGAAGTTGCTCATGGCTAAATTTACCTTGTCTTCGCCAATGTAATCTTGCAGCGCATATAGAATTACACTTCCTTTTCCGTAGTGAATGTATTGTTGATTCTCCACCTTGTAAAGTGGTAATTCCTTATCTAATTCGCCACCTCTACCTCTCAAATAGCGGTTAAAGTCATACTTCAAAAACTCTTTCATCTCTAAAGGAGATTTCTTTTGTTTCATTACCATCAAAGAGGAGTATTCTGCGAAAGCCTCGGAAAGCATGGTTCCACCTTGCATGCTCGCACCAACAACTTGATGCGCCCACCACTGGTGAGCCATTTCATGTGCCACCACCGCATCAATAACGTTGTTTTTTGTGGTATCTTCTAAGTCAATTATGTAACCGAAAGATTCAGAGTACGGCATAGTTCCTGGGAATGCTTGCGCGAAAGTGGCATATTTTGGGAACTCAATTATCCGTGCTTGTTTGTGGTAATAAGGCCCAAAGTTTTTGATGTAATAGTCCATGGAACTCTCAAGAGCATCTAACATTAATTCAATGTTGTAATCGTGCTTTTTATCGTAATAAACCTCCAATGAAATGCCATTCCAATCTCTCTTGCCAACCTCATACCTTGCTGAAATAAAGGAGCAGAAGTCTTGTGAAGGAACATCTACCTTATAATGGTAATAGTTTCTATCTCCTTCTTTCCATTCCTTTACTAAGGAGCCGGGAGCTATCGCAAGCTGGTCTGAAGAAGTCGAAATAAAGGTTTCGGTTTTAACCCAATCAGACCTACCATCAGATAGGTAGTTTGTCATGCAATCGTTGGTGCAACTGTCACCTTCAAATAATTTTGCCATTCTACTTTTAGGTGGGAGGTCGTATTTTTTTCTATCGTTTTTATCGTTGAGCTCTGCACTTGAATTGTATCCCATGCTAGGAATAGCATTGTTATTTAGAAAAGTTCCATTTTTTATTATGTTAGTGCTCCCTCGGTTATTTTCAAAACCCTCGGATATGTAATCAATTTCTATTTTTACCTTGGTTCTTTCACCCGGCATCAATGGTTGATTCAACTTATAAATTCTATATCCTAGACGCTCATCGTCAAAAACTTTTTCTGCAGAAGGAATAGAGATTATTGGAGGAAATTCTTCGTCGTAATTATAATGAATAGAATCTATCGGTTGGTTGCTTTCGTTTTTCACCAATAAATCTGCTTTTGCTTTTACATCTCTACTTTCGGGAAATATATCGATGGTATAAGTAACCTCTTTAATTTTTGGAAGAACGATGTTTTCGTACTTCTTAAACTGTTTTTCATAATCCACAGAAATCAATTCTCGTTCATCTCTTGTGTCGTACGTGTTTAAAACTTGTGTGTTGTAATAGACAAATCCTGCAGTTGCAAACCAAAGTGTACAAACGATCCCCAATGGAATAGTGTTGCCATTTCTTAAATTAACCGAAGCTAATTTTAACCTTGTTTTAAAGCTACCTCCTGCAGATCGAACCCAGAATAAACCGGCAATAATCAACAGGATGCCACCAAACAGTAGCCAATAAGCAGCGAACCACATCGCCCCTGTGAACCCGGGTCCAAAACCATTCATGTCGGAATAACTTAGACTAGGTGAGCCCCCAAGGTTAATCATGTTGCTCGAAATGTCCATTGCGCTAAGGATTATTTCCAATAGCACAGTAAAAATAAGGGAGATAAAGTACCCTTGGTACTTGTGATTCGCAACAACTTGTACGAAGATAAAAAATATACTAAAAAACAAGTAGTTAGGTAAGAAGTCGTATATAAACTCGAGGAAGTAAAGACTGTATTGTATGTCTGTAAAACCAAGAATAAGCTGGTATATTATGCCAATAATCGAAAATAAGAAGAATAGGAAAGCTGCAACACCCACTAAGGTCATCACCTTTGCAAAAAGCGAAATAAAAGACTTGTGTGGCGTGGCATTAATTACTTCATTAATGTGCGCTTGTCGATCGTTCCAAACCAATTCTCCGCTAAAAAATATTAGAATAATAACGAAAAATAAACCTGTAGAACCTGTGATCATGTCAACCACAATGTAGGTTAATGGGTAAGATTTCAATCCAAAATATTCGTACCCACCAATAATTTCAACTAGTAGTAATATGAACGCAAAAATAAAAATGACTTTAAAAACCATGCTTTTTACAATGTTCAAAAAACTGATTTTGAAAAAACTTTTAAAGTTTAACCAAGAGGATGGAGTAATTTGAACTACTGGTTTTGTAAAACTCACAACAGTAGCAATAGCTTCGTTTGTTTGTTTTTTTACCCTTCCAAGCTTTTCTTTAAAGGAGAAGCTGAGATAACTTAAAAGTAGAATCACCATGCCCACGGAAAACCAAACAAGTCTGTTAATGAAGAAAATTCCTGAAAACCCCGGAGAAATTGTATTTTTTTCAGCCGGCGTAAAGTAGCGTGATTCAACCGACCATGCTCCTAATCCAAATGTGTCGGAAAGTGCTGCAATAGTTTCATTATCAATTTCAGATAGCAATGTTCCAGAAATTAAATAGGCAATAATTAACCCAAAAGCGCCAACAAAAGAAACAATCGTATTCTTAAATTTTACTGCCAGTGCAAAAATTATTACTCCTGCAAAAAACATGTTAGGCAATATAAAAAGAAGGTAATTATTTACAAACGTTTCTAAAAACAGGGGCCCGAGACGATCTGCACTTACAGTTCCTAACAATGGTCCCATTATAGTTCCTAGCACAACACCTAAATAAATGCCTAGTAATGGAATGGTAGCTAAAACAAGTGCCCCAAAAAATCGGCCGAAATAGTAAGATGCCTTGCTGATGGGTGTACTAAAAAGGATTTCATTGAAGTTGTTGTTATAATCTCTAAGTGCTGCATTGTTGAAAAACGCCACAGCAAATAAAATCCCGAACAGCGATAGAGCAGATACGAATTGTGTAATTACAATCGGAGCATTCTTGAATACGTTACCAATAGACCCGCCAATAGTTACGCTGTCTGTAATAATAGCAAAAAAGCTTAGTAAGGCTACAATGAAGAAAAATATGTAAACCATCGGTCTTTTAAAAGCCGATTTTAATTCAAGGAATAAAAATTCTCTAAACATAATACGGGTTTTAAACGGTTTCGGTAGTTAGGTTCAATTTTGTTTTTACAAAGAATACATCTTCTAAACTCGGAGTGATGTTGTTGAACCCATTCATTGGATTTTCTTCGCTGTAAACGTGTATAATTGGTTTACCTGCTACCATTTTATCAGAGATAACCTGGAAGTTCTCTTGATGAGTATTAAGTTCTTCTCTTTCAATTTGTTTCTGCCAAACTTTGCCTTTTAGTTGAGAGACGGCATCGTTTGGAGTCCCGTTATATACAATTTGCCCTTGGCTCATCACCGCAAAGTTAGAGCAGAGCTCGTGCACATCGTCCACAATATGAGTGGATAAAAGAATAACTACATCTTGAGCAACATCAGCTAGTAAGTTGTGAAAACGATTCCTTTCTCCAGGGTCTAGTCCCGCTGTGGGCTCATCCACAATAATTAATTTTGGGCTTCCAATTAAAGCTTGAGCAATTCCAACTCGTTGTTTCATCCCTCCAGAAAAGCCTTTCACACTTTTATTTCTTTTATCGTATAAGTTTACTTTCTGCAATAAATAATTTACCAATTCTTTTCGCTCCTTACCATTGGAAATGCCTTTCAAAACACACATGTGATCTAGCAATTGCTCTGCAGTAATTTTTGCATAAACACCAAACTCTTGTGGCAAGTATCCCAATACTTCCCGAAGCTTAGCTGGCTCGTTTAAAATATCAATGTCATCCAAAAAGGCACTTCCAGAATCTGCTTCTTGTAATGTAGCTAAAGTTCTCATTAAAGAAGATTTTCCTGCGCCATTTGGGCCTAAAAGGCCAAACATGCCATTTTCGATTTCAATACTAACGTTGTTCAGTGCTTTTACTCCGTTGGGATACGTTTTATTTAGGTTATTTATGCTCAGTGTTGCCATTGGTTTGGGTTTTTTACGTTAGACGAAAATATAAAATCCGCTGCATGAAAACGAATTTTTGTGTTAGACGGTTGGTGAGTAGAATTTGTTACAAGAAAGAGTTAGGAGACTTATGATTTTAGGAATTTAGCAGTTCGATTAGAATAAAAATTATAAACAATAGAGGGAATTTAATATAAAAAGAGTCTAATCATTATTAATCACATAAAAATCTGGAATTATGAAAACTTTATTGGTAACAATTTTATTAGGACTATCTTCTTTGTTTGTTCAAGCACAACGACCTGGTGGTGGACCGGAAGTTATGTTGGCAAGAGAGAAGCAAAATGTATTAGAAAATGTGGAGAATCTCACTGAAGACCAAAAAATGTTGGTTAGTGGGATTTATGACGAGTACGCTGTTAGCTTAAAAGAGAAATTTGAGGAAGCAAGAGAAAGTGGAAGCAGAGAAGGAATGCGAGAAAAAATGCAATTACTTAAAGCAGAAAAAGACGCTTTAATTAAAGACGCTTTAATTAAAGATGTTTTAAATGAAGCACAATTCATGACCTACCAGCGTCTCACAGAAGGGAGAAGAGGGAAAAAGGAAGATCAAAATGAGGCTCAATAACTTAATTAGATGAAAAAGGCCTTATTGTTTTTGATTGGAATAACATTTTTAAGTATTGGTTACTCGTTTGCTCAGAATGACACCATAAATATCCAAGGTAGAATTGTCAGTAAAACAGATAATAGTGCTATGCCAGGAGCAACTGTAATGATGATTAATATTAAAGACTCTACAAGGTCAAAGTATGCATCTACAGATGTAAACGGGTATTTTAGGATTGAGAAATTAGAAAGAGCCTTTTACAAGCTGCGAGTTTCAAGTGTGGGCTATAAGCCATTTCAGAAACTAATTCGATTACAACTAAAGAACAATGATTTAGGAGATGTTTTTTTAGAAGAAAATGTGGTGTTAATTGACGATGTGGTTATTCAAGAGGCTGTCCCGTATTTTGTGTCTGAGCAAAAAATCACTTAATTATTTCGTAGGATTAATTCTCTCTCCAAAGGTAATATATAATTGATTGTAAATTTGAGCCCACCCTGTTCTAGTCTTGCTCC
>Ga0307934_1001826_pt1 | contig 12241 bp, 8 predicted proteins | sample OrgLakmetageno90_FD_201838 | JGI IMG/M metagenome (GOLD analysis project Ga0307934, IMG submission 201838) | Saline water microbial communities from Organic Lake, Antarctica - #90 | ecosystem: Environmental > Aquatic > Non-marine Saline and Alkaline > Saline | place: Antarctica: Organic Lake... | reverse complement strand
GCTATCTCCATGCTATCCTTATTAGCGTACGCGAATCAGTTTTTGGAATTTCACAAAGAGGCAAAGTGGTTCAAGAACTTATACAAGTTTTTCTTTGGAATAGTTTGCTTTTTTCTCATCACAAGTTTCACGAAAGGTTTTTTGTATGAAATCACTTTCCCTTTATTGAACGGTATTTCCTTTATAGTTACCACTTTCTTTTTCGTTGGAATTTACCTCCGTTATAAATCGGGCCACCAACCAGGCATAGAAGTTACCTTAGCCTTTGCATTTCTATGGATGGGTGCAATTTCTTTTATTCTGAGCAACGTTAACATTATTGAAAGTGAATTTCTAGCTACTAATTCTTTAAAGGTAGCTTCCGCTATTGAAATAGCATTTCTCTCCATTTCATTGGCTGCTAGGTACCGTAAAACTCAAAATGACAAGTTAATTGCTGAGCAAGAGTCTGTAGAACGTTTAGAACAAATCAGTCAGTTAAAAAGTGAACAAACGGAAACTTTAGAACGAGAAGTAAAGCAAAGAACTCAAGAGGTTGTTCTCAAAAATGACTTGCTAGAGAGTCAAAACAAAGAAATCATCCAAAGCATTAATTATGCGCAACGATTACAAGATGCTATACTTCCATCCAGAAAACTACTAGAGGCAATATTTGTAAATTTTGATATTTATTACCGACCAAAAGATATCGTCTCGGGAGATTTTTATTGGTTTGAAACGACGAAAGACTACACCTACTTTGCTGTGGCAGACTGCACTGGTCATGGGGTTCCAGGAGCACTAGTAAGTGTCGTTGGATACAATGCACTGAACAGATGTATTAACGAATTGAACTTAACCGATCCAGGAGAAATACTAGATCGACTAACCATACTTGTTGAACACACATTTGATAATGCAGATAGTGTTGTTAGCGATGGTATGGACATATGTCTGTGCAGGTGGGACCACAAGGGAGAGGTTGTTTATTCAGGAGCATTCAACCCATTATATGTTCTCCGAGAAGATGATTTTGAAGAAGTAAAAGCCGATCGTCAACCAATTGGAAAATTTATTAAAAGAACTCCCTTCACGAGTAATAAAGTTAAAGTTTCGGAAGGCGATCAAATATTTTTATTCACCGATGGTTATTTAGATCAATTTGGCGGGGAAAGAGGTAAAAAGCTAAAATCGAAGGGTTTTAAGGAACACTTACTTTCCACTTTGGAGGACAAAAAATTAACGTTCAATGAATCTTTAGATGATAAATTTATAGATTGGAGGGGTAAGGAAGAACAAATAGATGACGTTTGTATTCTTCGAGTTGGCTTTTAACAAAAGGTCGACTAAAGCTTTAATTAACAAATATAAACTAAAGGGTATTTACTTTTTGGAAATTTTAAAATCGCTTAAAAGTGTGTATCTTGCAACCGAATAATTGGAACGACTATGGCAGATAAAGTAGAATATATATTGGAATTTGTGGTAAAAGCATCGCCCAAGATGTTGTACAAGTTCTTATCAACGCCCTCAGGACTTTCTGAATGGTTTGCAGATAATGTAAATTCTAGAGGTAAAAAATTCGTTTTCATTTGGGACGGTTCAGAAGAAACTGCCATGCTGTTGAATAAAAAAACGGACAGCCATATTCGATTTAAATGGGAAGAAGACGAAGATGAAGAATCCTTTTTCGAATTCCGATTAGAGACAGATGACCTTACCAATGATGTATCCCTAATAATCACTGATTATGCAGAGGAAGATGAAATTGAAGAAGCACAATTACTTTGGGAAAGTCAGGTGAACAGTCTATTGCACGCAATAGGATCTTAACTACACAATAAAACAATAGGTGAAACGCTTACCTTAAAAATAGACGTTGAAAACCTCCTCAAAATTTATATTAAAGTCTTTTATGTCGCCCTTTATGGCGACATTTTTCATTTCCATTTTTGTTCTGCTCATGCAGTTCTTGTGGAAATACATTGACGATTTAGTTGGAAAAGGAATAGAGTTTGGTGTTTTTGTCCAACTGTTAATATACGTAGCGGCAAGCTTAGTTCCAATGGCTTTGCCGCTCTCCATTCTTCTCTCCTCCCTCATGACCTTTGGTAACTTAGGAGAAAACTATGAGTTAGTAGCCTTTAAATCTGCAGGTATTTCATTAAAAAAGGTACTACAGCCCTTGTTTGTGGTAGTTTTCTTTTTGAGCATTGTTGCCTATGCATTTTCAAATTACTGGCTACCGGTTGCTAACTTAAAGAGTAAGTCCTTACTGTACGACATTAAACAGCAGAAACCAACCATGGACATCCAACCAGGAATGTTCTCCAACGACTTAGAAGACATTACTATTCGAGTGAAAGACAAAAAGGAGATTGATGGCGTTGAGCATTTATACGATGTGTTGATTTACGATCATTCAGACGGTCCTGGAAATAGAAAAGTGACTAGGGCGGAAGAGGGAATTATGACCATGACTCCGGATAAGCGCTATTTAGAAATGAAATTAATAAATGGCACGAACTACGAGGAGGAGGAAAATCCAAGAGTAAAACAAGAGTATACCTTGGCAAGGTCGAAATTTAAAGAGAACATAATTAGATCGGATTTATCGCAATTTGATTTAAACAGAACCGATGAAGAATTATTCAAAACTGGCTACAAAATGCTGAATATGTCGCAACTGCAAGATGCGATAGATACATTAAGTACGATGAAAAAAGATCATTTCGAAAGTTTTAAAACGGGCTTAAAAAATAGTTCCTTCCTCTACTCCAACTACGACGAAAGTAAATTTACTCAGCCAAGGGATACTAGCGTTATAGTCTTTGATGCCTACTTTTCGAAATTCAATTTAGAACAAAAAACGCAAATTTTAAATACTGCAACTCAAATGGGTCGCAATTCTAAGTCGAGATTAAATAGCATGCACCAAGACATGAAGAGCAGAAGGAAATACATTCGAAACCATGAAATCGAATGGCACAAAAAGTTGACCTTGCCGTTTGCTTGTATCGTCTTATTTCTAATTGGTGCTCCACTTGGTGCTATCATTAGAAAAGGTGGACTGGGTATGCCAATAATCATTTCTGTTCTGTTCTTTTTACTCTTTCACATTCTCAGCATTTCCGGAGAAAAAATGGCGAAAGAAGGAGCAATTGATTCCTTTAGAGGGATGTGGATGGCTTCCGCAATTCTTTTACCAGTCGGCTTGTTTTTTACCTATAAGGCTACTAGTGATTCTGCCTTATTCAACTTTGAATCCTATGGCAATTTCATTAAATCTATTTTTAAGAAAAAAACAGCCTCTAAAACATGAAAATTGGCATCCTTCTCTCTAGATTCCCGTTTCCATTAGAAAAAGGAGATAAGCTAAGAGCCTATCACCAAATAAAAGAGTTATCAAAGAGTAATGAAATATATCTGTGCTGCGTAAGTGATAAAAGTGTCAAACCGGAGCATCTAGACGAACTAAAGCCTTACTGTGAAGAAATAAAGGTGATCTACCTAAATAAGATTACCATTTTCAAAAATCTCCTAATTGGATTGCTTTTCTCAAAACTTCCATTACAAGTCGCTTATTTTTTTAAAAAAGACGCTCAACATGATGTGATAGATTTTTTTAGAGCTAATAAGGTGGATCATTTATATTGTCAGCTCATACGAATGAGCGAATACATTAAAGCAGTTCATGACATTCCAAAAACGTTAGATTACATGGATGTACTATCTAAAGGAATGGAAAGGAGAATTGAAAAATCTAAACCCTATTTAAAACCATTCGTGCGCATGGAAGCATCCAGATTGAAAAAGTACGAACACTTTATATTTAACTCCTTTGATCACAAAACGATAATCTCGGAGCAAGACCGAGATTTAATCATTCACGCACAAAATCAATCCATAAAAATTATACGTAACGGCGTTGACTTAGATTTTTTTAGTCCTGCAAGGACGGATAAGAAATTCGATTTAGTATTTACAGGAAACATGTCCTATGCCCCAAACGTTGATAGCGTTGCTTTTTTGGTGGAAGAAATTTTACCTGAATTATGGAAAAAGAACCCTACCATTACCCTTGTTATTGCAGGTGCCACGCCAAATACAAAGGTGTTAAGGTTAGCTCAAGAAAACGTTACTGTTACCGGATGGGTAGATGATATCCGAACGTATTACGCATGCTCCAAAATATTCATCGCTCCTATGCAAATTGGTACAGGGCTGCAGAACAAATTATTAGAAGCAATGGCAATGCAAATACCTTGTATCACTTCGCCTTTAGCCAACAATGCATTGAAAGCAGAACACCGAAAAAATATATTGATTGCGCATGAAGTACAAGAGTATGTTATGGCTACCTTAGAGCTTTTAGAAGATGACCAGTTATCCAAAAGTATCGCGAAAAATGGATATTCATTTGTGAAGCAGAATTACGATTGGAAATCAACAACAAATGAACTAGAAAAATTATTTTTGACCACATGAAAGACCTAAAGGAATTAATTGAAAACGCCTGGGAAAATCGAGATTTATTAAAAGAAGAAGAAACGATTAAGGCAATTGAATTTGTTATCTCAAAAATTGACTCAGGAGAATTGAGGTGCGCAGAGCCTACTGATGGCGGTTGGCAAGTAAATGAATGGGTAAAAAAAGCAGTTGTGCTTTATTTCCCTATCCGAAAAATGGAAACCATTGAAGTGGGCCCTTTTGAATTTCACGACAAGATGGCTTTGAAGTCAGACTATGCGAAAAAAGGCATTAGAGTTGTTCCACATGCTATTGCTAGATATGGAGCCTATGTTTCTAAAGGTGTAATTATGATGCCTTCCTATATCAATATTGGCGCATATGTTGACGAAGGAACGATGGTAGATACCTGGGCAACAGTTGGAAGTTGTGCGCAAATTGGCAAGAATGTGCACCTTAGCGGAGGCGTTGGAATTGGTGGAGTACTAGAACCATTACAAGCGTCTCCAGTAATTGTTGAAGACGGTTGTTTCATAGGCTCAAGATGCGTCGTTGTAGAAGGAGTTAGAGTTGAAAAAGAAGCCGTTTTAGGTGCCAACGTGGTTTTGACAAAGTCGACTAAAATAATTGATATAACTGGAAGTGAACCAAAAGAATATAGAGGTATTGTTCCTAGCCGTTCCGTCGTAATTCCCGGTTCTTATTCGAAAAAATTTCCTGCAGGAGAATTCCACGTACCTTGTGCCTTAATAATTGGACAACGAAAAGCAAGTACCGATCTAAAAACCTCACTAAATGATGTGCTTAGAGATTTTGAGGTAGCCGTATAATGAAGAAAATCCTAATCATACAAACCGCATTTATTGGAGATGTTATTTTGGCAACTCCCATAGTTGAAAAACTAAGTGAATTCTTTCCTGAAGCGGAAATTGATTTTCTTGTGCGAAAGGGGAACGAAAAATTGTTGGAGGAGCATCCAAAAATTAACAAAGTCCTTATTTGGAAAAAGTCCCAAAAAAAATATCAATCTCTTTTTCAAGTAATAAACCTAGTTCGTTCTAGAAAATATGAGGTAGTAATCAATGTCCAAAGATTTATGGCTGCGGGAATCATTACTGCTCTATCTGGAGCAAAAATTAAGATAGGATTTCGCAAAAATCCTATGTCCTTTGCATTTCACAAAAAAATAGGACATCATTTGATTGGCCAACACGAAACCAGCCGAAACCTATCCTTGGTGAGAGAGTTAACGGATGATAAATATGCCAGACCAAAATTATATCCAACAAAAGCTAATTTGGAAATGGTAAAACAATTCCAAAATTCTCCTTATTTATGCTTCGCTCCTAGCTCCATATGGGCTACTAAACAATTTCCCAGTTTAAAATGGGTGGAATTAATTTTATCTCAAGACGAAGATTGGACCATTTATTTATTGGGTGGGCCTGCAGATGCTAATGAATGTGAAGAGTTGGTGCAAATGTGCGGAAGAGAAAATCTTATTAATTTAAGTGGCAAACTAAGTTTTTTAGAGTCAGCAGCCTTGATGAAGGGAGCTGCTATGAACTATGTAAATGACTCTGCCCCAATGCACATGGCATCTGCTATAAATGCACCTACTAACGCTGTTTTTTGTTCTACTATACCGTCTTTTGGTTTTGGCCCTTTAGCAGACAATGCACGTGTTATAGAAACCAAAAAAGAGCTAGGATGCAGACCGTGTGGGCTTCACGGTAAAAAGGCATGTCCCTTAGGTCATTTCGATTGTGCGTATAGCATCCAAAAAGATCAATTTGATCGGCCGGAATATCCGGAAGTAGAACTGAAGTCGCAAAAAAATTAGATATCAAATTATTTCTCACAACCATTTACCTCTATATCTTAGGTGTTTGGAGTGATAATTAATCTTGCTTTTTAGATCCTCTTCTAATTACTTCTTCTACTCTCTTTCCTTCGAATAGCTCGAACTTTCTGAATTGACATTCTAGTTTACCGTTCATTACAGGTATTTTCTCCGAAGGTTTTAATCCGATGTTTTTAAAAGACTCTTCGTCAGAAGCAATAATCCATGCATCCCAGCCTGCATATTCGTGTTTTAAGGTAGAACCTATTTTTTCAAAAAAATCGGGTAAGCCCTCTTGAAGTTCGAGTCGCTCGCCATACGGAGGGTTGATAATCATTACTCCGCTATCTGCAGGTGGTGGTGTTTTGAAGAAATCTGCCTGATCCAGCTCAATGCTTTTACGCATGTTTGCAGAGTTGATATTCATTCTAGCCGACCTTAAGTTGTTTGAATTTAATTCTTTAGCATAAATATTTACTTTTAAAGGCTTATACACTTCTTGAGCTTGACCAAGCACTTTAGAAAGTAAACTTACATCGTAGTTATTCCAACCTTCGAAGGCAAAGTTGGTACGGTTCAAGTTGGGTGGAATATTACACGCAATCAGCGCTGCTTCAATAGCAATGGTAGCCGTTCCGGTCATTGGATCAAAAAAATCTTTTTCTCCTCTCCATCCACTTTTTAAAATAAGACCGGCCGCTAAACACTCATTTATTGGAGCAAGATGTTGTTTCACCCTATATCCTCTTTTAAATAGCGGTGTTCCACTGCTATCTAATGAAAGTGTAATAGATGTATCGTTAATGTGTAAATGAATTCGAACATCCGGATCAAATCGTTCTACATTTGGTCTGCTTAATTGTTGCGCACGAAAACGGTCTACAATAGCATCCTTAATTCTTAACGACGCAAATTGACTGTGTGTAAAATGGGTAGAACTTACTGCTGAATCAATAGAAAAGGTCTTTTCCGAATTAAAAAGAGTTTCCCAAGGCAACTTAAAAGCTCTTTTGTATAATTCATCATCGTTTTTTGCGGAGTAATGATAAATGGGTTTTAATACCTTCAAAGCAGTCCTCAGCCAAATGTTTGCCTTGTATAGCAACTCTAGATCTCCAACAAACTCAACTGCTCTTCGTTTTACTTGAATATCTTTTGCACCTAAATCAATTAGCTCTTGCTCTAATTCAGGCTCCATGTTCTGCATACATGTTGCTACCATCTTAAATTCCCCATCCAACTTCAATTGAATCGGTTTATCCTCTCTAGGAGATGTTCCTTTTTCTTCCCTAGGTTGATACACTTTTTCTTTAGGCTTAGCTCCTGTTTTCTTGATCTTAAGCTTATCTAAAATAGAAGGAGTACCTTCCTCTTTTTTCGGTTCTTCTGACATGTTGCAAACTTACGGATTCCTGCTTATGCTATGCCTTATTCTTGTGCATAAACAAGAGAGAAACCCCAAAGTAGACGCTTTAATTAGTCGCATTCAAGGAGTGCATAAATTACTTTGTAGTGAACCTATCAAAAAAACAATGTGTTTTCATTCATTACATTAATGCATGTGCAGTCATTTACTATTTACTCCCACCAATTAGGATTACTATCAAATCACATAATAAACAAACTCCGTTACTGAAACTCTTGTAACGAATTAACACGTATTTTTTGTACCTACATGTTGACCCGTTGCATTTTACTTCAAGTACTCCAACTTACTGTAACATGATAATTAGTATAATATTTCTGCATAAATCAGGACATTTATTTTTTATTTTCAAGATTTCAAATGAAAAGAACCCAATTTTTTGAGATTTAATTACCTTTACGCTTCACGAAAAAACCAGTTCACTCATTTACAGCACCAAAATGTTAGACAAAAGCTTAATTAAATCACAGGTAATCTTCAAAAAAATAGGTGCAGTTGCTTTAGTTGCACTTTTTTTTGTGTCTTGTGCCGAAGAAACAAAAAGAGGTAATAAGAACGAAGAAGAAAAAACCGAAGAGAAGAAGGACGATAAAAAAGAAACTGCCTTATTAAAAATTGGAGGTAAAGTATTTAGTATCCCTTCCCCCATTCAAACAGCATTTTTGTTGAAAAACTCAGGTGCCAGCTATTCTTCAGAAATGTTAAGTCCAACGGAGAATGCTGCTAACCTTTCTACCACAGCAAGAAAAGCCTTAAACTTGGGAGTATATGGGGCAGACATGAGTTATGCTACCATTTATGACCAAACCCAAGATGCAATTTCTTACATGGCCATTACAAAAAGACTTTCTTCTGAATTAGGAATGACGAATATCTTTAATGAATCAATGGGTGCTAGATTTGAAGCCAATCTTGGAAATCAAGATTCCCTTTTAGCGCTTGTTTCAGATGCCTTTAAGTCTGCAGATAGTTATTTAAAAACCAATGATCAAAATGATCTAAGTGTATTAATTCTAGCGGGTGGTTGGATTGAGACCCTACATTTTGCAACTAACATTGTAAAAACAAAGGATGACCAAGATATTAAAAACAGAATTGGAGAGCAAAAAATAACCATAACTAATTTGATCAATTTAATGCTACCTTATCAGGATAAAACACCCGTTGGAGAAGTAATCAATAAATTGAATGAACTAAATGACATTTATTCTGAAATTGAATTTACTTACGAGTATAATTTAGCCACTACCGATTTAGAAACAAAAACAACAACCATAAATAGTGTTTCCAAGGTAACTATGAATCCCGAATTATTAGCCAAAATTTCAGCAAAAGTTGAAGAAATTAGATTAAGTATTTTAAAATAAAACCTCAATGAAAAAATTCATTTTTAAATATTCCTTTTTTATAGCACTGTTTATTTCATTTGCAGGTGAAGTTAATGCTCAATGTGATACCATCGCAACAATTTGTAATCAGAACTTCACTAGAGAATACCTATCGGACGGTCAAGACTACAGAGCATTGTTATTTGATGATCAAACGGCAGAATTTCATTTAACCCTTTACGGCCAAAGCACTTATAGGTTTGCTGCATGTAGTGGACGTACCTCAGGGAATCTAATTTTCAGAGTCTACGACAAGGATAGGAACGATATATTTAATAGCTCTGAACATGAAAATGCTCCTTATTGGGATTTTAACGTTACCTCTACCTTAGATGTAATTGTTGAAGGTAACCTTAATTTAGACGAAGTAGAGTCAGGATGTGCTGTGTTACTAGTAGGTTTTAAACCCTGACCATAAAAACATAAACTTAGAAAGCAGGATATAAAACATCCTGCTTTTTTTTTGTTATTTTCATGCCTCCAATTAACAAACTAGCTGAACTTACACCATGAGTGAAAAAATACTAAAAGCCCTGATGCAACTGTTTGCCATTGTTGCCAACGTTGGTAGGGACGATTCAAACACGAAAGAGTTTGTTTCTCAATTCCTTAAAGAACAGCTAAACCAAGAGCTTGTTAATGAATATTTATTTGTTTACGACCGATTCTATAACGAACAAAATAAGAAAAGAGAGGGTGCAAAAGCGAGGAAAAGAACCTCATTGAATTCAGTAAAAATTCTTAAAATCTGCGCTGAAATTAATAAGGAACTCACCCAAAAACAGAAAATATACGTTTTAGTGCAGTTATTGGAGTTCATATTCTTGAACAACAACGATACAGAACAAGCCATTGAGTTCGTAGAAACCGTAGCGGAATCTTTCAACATTAGTTCTAACGAGTACGTCGAGATCAAAGACTTTATCAGTTCAGCAAAAGAAGAACTACCTAAAATTGAGAATGTACTTCTCATCAATAATCACGAAAAAACAGCCGGAGAACACAAGCACATCAAAGCCGACGGAATTGATGGACAAGTTAGGGTTTTGAGTATTGAAAGCGTAAATATGTTTTTTCTGAAGTATTTCGGAAAAACAGAACTGCAACTCAATAGTCAACTCATTAAACCGGTAAAGGCCTACGTTCTTACGCAAGGATCTTCGCTAAGAGGTTCGAAGGTTGCTCCTATATACTACAGCGATATCATCACAAGCTTTTTAAGCGACTTAGATATTGAAAAAACTACCTTCACGGTAGACAAAATAACCTATAAGTTCAAGAATGGGAACGTTGGCTTGCACCCAATGAATTACCAAGAAGAGTCGGGAAATTTGATTGGCATTATGGGTGCAAGTGGGGCCGGTAAGTCTACCCTCTTGAACGTGCTCAATGGAAACTACAAGCCTTCTACAGGTGCGGTAAAAATTAATGGATTCGACATCCACGCTCCTGAGAATAAGGACAAGATTGAGGGTGTAATTGGTTACGTATCACAAGATGATTTGTTGATTGAAGAATTAACCGTTTTTCAAAACATTTTCTACAATGCCAAGCTTTGCTTTGGTGATCTAACAGACAAACAGATTGTAAAACTCACTTTCAAGGTTTTAAATAGTTTAGGCCTTTGGGAAACAAGAAGTTTAAAAGTCGGTAGCCCACTGGAAAAAACAATTAGTGGAGGTCAAAGAAAGCGGGTAAATATTGCACTAGAATTGATTCGAGAGCCATCGATCATGTTTGTAGATGAACCTACTTCTGGTTTATCCTCCAGAGATTCTGAAAACATTATGGATTTGCTGAAGGAATTAACCTTGAGAGGCAAGTTGATTTTTGTAGTAATTCATCAACCATCGTCCGATATTTTTAAAATGTTTGACAAGCTAATCATTCTAGATACAGGAGGTTATTTAATTTACAATGGCAATCCAGTTGATGGTATCGTTTACTTTAAAGAGCAAATGAGCCAGGCAAATGCTGCAGAAAGTGAGTGCTTTAACTGTGGTAATGTGACGCCCGAACAAATTTTTAATATCATAGAATCTAAAATTTTAGATGAATACGGAAATCAAACGGAGAAACGAAGAGTAACGCCCAAAGAATGGTATAGGGCGTATAAAGAAAACTTAAAGAATAACCTAACAGGAATTAAAACCGAAGTTAACGAAGCACCTAAAAAGAACCTTAAAATACCGAATGCTTTCAAACAATTTAAAGTTTTCATTATAAGGGATGTACTTTCAAAATTGACCAACAAACAATACATGTTGATCAACTTTTTGGAAGCACCAATATTGGCTTTTATTCTTTCATTTATTATTAGATATTCCAATGCAGATCAACTTGATAGTACCGGATATATTTTCCGAACCAATGAAAACTTCACAGCCTATATTTTTATAAGCGTTATTGTTGCACTATTTCTTGGCTTAACCGTAGCCGCAGAAGAAATTATTCGAGATCGAAAAATTTTAAAGAGAGAGAAGTTTTTGAACTTGAGTAAGGGAAGCTATTTGTTCTCTAAAATATTTATCATGTTTGCCGTATCCGCCATTCAAATTTTGTCATTCGTTCTGGTAGGTAATTCTATATTGGGTATTCAAGGGATGTACTTTGAGTATTGGCTCATTTTGTTTTCTGCAGCTTGCTTTGCTAACATATTAGGTCTTAATATCTCTTCTACTTTCGATTCTGCTGTTACCATTTACATTTTAATACCATTTTTGGTTATACCACAGTTGATGCTTAGCGGTGTTATCGTAAAGTTTGAAAAACTGAACCCAACCATCACCGTGCAAGATAAAGTGCCGTTTGTAGGCGAAATTATGGTTTCAAAATGGTCGTTTGAAGCTTTGGCTGTAAAGCAGTTCAAGGATAATGATTACAACAAGCACTTCTTCTACATCGATAAAGATATAAAGACTACTAGTTACCGTAAAAACTTTTGGCTAAGCCATTTGAAAGACCGTTTAAACTTTATTCAAAGAGAATATAATAATGAGTCGGAGCAAGAAAACGTTGCCAATGGTGTTCGGATGTTATACAATGAGATTGGTAAAGAAAACGCTAGAAATGATGAGTTTAATTTTGAACAATTAGAAACACTGCGCGAAGGAATTCCAACAAAAGAAACTTTAA
>Ga0307934_1001825_pt1 | contig 12244 bp, 6 predicted proteins | sample OrgLakmetageno90_FD_201838 | JGI IMG/M metagenome (GOLD analysis project Ga0307934, IMG submission 201838) | Saline water microbial communities from Organic Lake, Antarctica - #90 | ecosystem: Environmental > Aquatic > Non-marine Saline and Alkaline > Saline | place: Antarctica: Organic Lake... | reverse complement strand
AAATCAATTGAATTCTTCCAATCAATGTAATTATAATGATTGTATATATGTGATCCGTTTGTTTTATAAATATTATATTCTGGACTTCTTTCAATCGTTCTTATGATTAAACCACAAGACACAAGTGTGTGAATTGAAAATACATATAATGTTTTTGCAAAGTTGATAGTGATGAATGTTTGAAAATCCTTTTGAAAATCCTTTCCAACTCTTTCCATGTAAAGAAAGCAAATCCCTTTTATTTTGTAGGACGATTTCATAACTTCCATGATGGAATTTGTGTTTTGAAAATAATTGATTTGTGGTTTGATTTCCGACATGAAATTCGCTTCGGGTTCGTCTATTTTTATATATTGATTTATTTTAAAAAACATATCCTTGGAAAAACGAATCCATTGCAAGAAAAATTCAATCATCATTCGAGATGATTGCGCCACATCTGTTGTGTCTTTTAAAACAATTTGATTTTCAATGGTCAACATTTTGTGTTGCTCAATAATATAATTATCCATTCGAATTTCTTGTAATATTTGGGTCATGGTGTAAACCAAATGTTGAAGGTCTTTGTTTGAACTATCATGCAAAAGAATCATTTCTTGTAAAAATTCGGCAGTTCGGTTCAAAATTTCTTGCACCATCAATTTCAAATGTTTAATGTCTCTGTTTTTTTCAGCAATTTGTTGCCCAATTCGTTTGATCAATTTGTTAATGTATTTTCTATACAAATTGACCACTTTGAGCACAATTTTTTTGTTTTTGGAAAAATCATCTGGTATTTTTGATAATGAATCAATCAAACGCTTGGATGTAATTTGAGATATTTCGGTTGCTTGATCTGTGTATTGTTTCATTTCAAGAAACTTTTCATCTGCTTTTTGTTTGAATTCACTGGGTCTTTTTTCCATTTCACGAAGTTCTTCTGAACTCATCAATTTAAATTTATTTTGTTTTGTTTTTGATGTTTCATTGTTTGAATCGTTTTGATCATTTAAATTTCCCATCGAATTGCTGATTTTTTGTTGCAAAGAATTAACGTAATCTTGTGAATTGTCAAGTGTTGTGTTGCTGATTTCTCTTGATGGGTTAAACATCCCACCAAATATATTTTCATTGTTTGAAGGTGCTATATTTGGTTGAGTATTGGATGAATTTGTTAGTGGACGAATAGTATTTGGTTCAGGTTGAAAAATATTGCCAATTCGCTCCGATCCAAAAGTTCCTGGTTGTTGTTCATTCGATTTTTTTGTTAAGTTAATCAAATGTTCGTAACTTTTGTCCAATTCATTTTCGTTTTGATAGTTTGAAAAAAAAGGTTTTGATGCTTGCATTTTTCAAATATTTTGTTTTTATTGTAAAAGAATTTAAAATGGATTGATCAAAATGTTTATTTATTGAAATTTTTAATTTTGAACAAAAATCATTTATTCTTCACTTTTTGAATCCACAATTTTTTGGATGGTTTCAATTGCTTTTTTTTCCGATCGTTTTGTCTTTTTTCCAATTGTCTTTTTGCCTGATTTTGATTTTCTTGAAGCAAGCGGTGTTTCATTTTCAACAGGAGGATTTACTGTGTTGACAACAATGTTGTCAGTAAATATTCTGACAATTCTTGGACGTCTTCTGTCACTTGAGCTACTTGATGACGATGAGCTACTTGATGACGATGATGAGCTACTTGATGACGATGATGAGCTACTTGATGACGATGATGAGCTACAGCTACTTGATGACGATGATGAGCTACTTGATGACGATGATGAGCTACTTGATGACGATGATGAGCTACTTGATGATGAACATACGGATGAGCTACTTGATGATGATGATGAGCTACTTGATGATGAACATACGGATGATCGACATGACCAGCTGGATGATGAAGATGAACTTGAACTACTTGATGAAGAGCTGCTTGAAGAAGATCTGTTCAATATTTGTCTTGCTCGCCTAGCACTAAAAACAGGTCTTCCATTTGGTAAAACAATATTGTAAATATCCTTGCCTCTTAAATTGAAATAATTGATTTGCAATCTTTCCAAATAATATGCCAAATTTTCTCTTAATCTTCTGTTTCTTGAAGTTCTTCTGTTGTTTTCTTCTTTGTATAGAATTAATACCGCAGAAAATTCTTCAACCGTTGAAGCATCGCTCAAGCTTTCAGCTTGTCTTCTGATATCAGAAGCGCTTAATCTTTCAAATGTTCTACTTGATATGAAAAGGGAGGACATTTGTTTTGGTATGAAATTTTAATTTTTGTGATTTATGATGAAACTAATCGATGTATTGATAATTTATTTTTATTATAAAAACACAGAAAAATATGAGTGAACATATTCGCGCACAAAACGACAAAAATTGCTGTTGATTGTTTTGATTTATTTTTGAAAAAAATGGACACACATCGAAGCAATCTATCGAAAAAGCAAAAGAAAATTCTTTTTGAAATAAAATATTAAATTGAAAAATTTATTTGTTCTAAAAACATGAAATCAAACAAAAAACAAACAAAAAACAAAAAAATGGAAGAACAAATAGAAAATTGTATTGTAATATTTATTGGGGAAGATGATGAAATGATAAATTGTGATCGATCTTATTTTGAAAAAAAATATTATTCTTATAAAATTGAAAAAAATGCCATTGGAACAAATGTTGATTGGAAAACATTTTGGAAAACGTTCAAACAAAAATGTTCTTTGAGACAATCTCCTGAAAATCAAAACAAAGTGAATGATATCAGTCGATATATTTTTGGATCATCAATCATTCAAAAAGAAAACATTGAGAAACAAGACGACAAAGAATGTAAAACTTTACTTTTTGTGAAATTGCCTCATTATATAAAAGGCAGCAAAGATATTTCTGATATATGGAAAAGAAATTTGTGGTCGATCATCATAAGACAAATTCAAGAAATGACATTGAAAAACAAAATGTTGTCTTTTACCATTTTATTTTATGAACCGATTGATGAAATAAAAGATTTAAAAAGTTGCACAGACGATCAATTTGTAATGTATGTCATACATGAAACATTTAAATTTTGCAACAGGTCTTTTAATTTTGTAAAGAAATTAAAAGATTGAGAATGAATATTTGTGATTAATGGTTGACTCATTTTTTGAAAAATAAATTTTGTTTTTGAAAATAAAAAAATCAGTTGTCACATCTAATTTTAGTGATTTTAGTTTTTATTTGAAATGAATTGAGGATTTATAATTCAATGTTTGAAAAATAATTTATGCACAATAAAATAAAATCCATTTTATCTTTTTCAATATTACAATATTCATTTGATAAATTAATACACACACATTTCATACATAAAAATGTCAACTGCTCCATCACCAGTATACAACCCAATTCAACCAGCAGGAACTTTTCAAGAAACTGCTCCAGTGAGCGCATTAAAAACTGTAAACAAATTTTACACCGAAGAAGGACAAAGACAATGTGTAACTGCTTTTGATTTAAGATACATTTTACAAAGTTTGTTCGGTTTATCACCAACAAACCCAAATCAACCTGGAGATGATTTTTCATTAACTGAAATCACTCAAAGATTGCAAGATTTAGAAGATTCATTGGATTCGAATGTTGTAGATTTACAAGAACAAATCGATAGCTTAGATGAAAAAGGCATTGGTGCAAACACAAACGTAATCACACTTGATGTTGCAACAACCATTATTGTGGATCAAGAAACTGAACGTTCAAGAAAATTGCGTAGAAGTGCAAAGAAAATCAAACACAGAAGTACATTTGAATTTGGTGTAGAAAGAAATCACACTTATCTTGTTAGAAATGAAGAAGGTGAACAATCCGTTTTATTCCTATCACCAAGTGAAATTGATCAATTCAAAACAGGAGATACCATTTATTTCAGAAACTCAAGCGTTACTTTTGATTCAGACAATGAAATTGTTCCTCCAGCTCCAGGAAATGACAGAAATGTTATCATTGCAATCCGTTCACCTTACAGATTCATGTCTGCATCCAATTTATTAAACAACGCATTGTCATTGAGACCTGGTGCTGTTTACATGGGTGTTTTCAACAGAGGAAAAATTGTGAGACCTGATGAAAACAACGTTCAAATTCAAGATTCTCCAACTGAGGCCTTCGCTGATGTAGAAGGTGTATTTGAACAAGCTATTGAATTCCCAACTGATTATTTGATTCCAGTATTGTAAATCACATGAACAAATAAAAATTTATGATTCATTTTCAAAAATTATTTAAAAATATATCTTTGCTTGTAATTCTTTCTTGAGCCATTGTTTCGAACATTGAAGTTCCCATTGGCATATTTTGACCCATAATCATGTTGGACGTAATTCCTTTGATTGGATCTTCGTATCCAAATATAGACGCTTCGGTCAATACCTTTGGTGTTTCTTCGAATGATGCTCTCAATAAAATACTTTCATTGTTTTTATTGATATTGTGTCTTGATAGTGGATTGGGTTCACCTTGATACGTCATAAAATCAACAATCAATTGTATGTGTCGTGTGTCAATATATGTGCCACCAAACCCAATAACTTCTTGGAATGCATTTGTCAATGTTTTAGATGCTACTTCAACACCAAACAATTGATGCATTTCATGCACGTCGTTAGAAAATGATCGCTGGGAATCAATGAATGGAAGATGCAAAACATTTTTCAAGCATGTTCCTTGTGTTTCAATGACATAGCATTTGTTTTTTTTAATTTCATGATTTTCAATATTTGAATCTGAATCATCCAACCACTTGAAATCAATTTGTCTTACAAATGCGTCTTTTATACCTGGTATTCCTCTTATCAGTGTATTTTTGATGAGATGTTCTTTAATATAATAGTAAATTGATTTTTCGAGATTTGATTCTTGCATGGTATTGATACCTTTTTTTATAATTTTAGATATTTGCTTGGAATTCAATAAAGATGCATTTGTTTTGGGAGATTCAATTTCCATGTCATCTTTTGCTTGTTTGGGTCTTGCATTGGGAACTTTGAATTCATTGTTTGATTCATTTGATTTTGATTTTTTTGAAGCTGGTTCATTTTCATCGACTAAAAAGTTTCTTTTTCTTTTTTTGTCTTTTTTTGGATTTTTAAAATACTTTTGCATGTCTTTGATGACTCTTATTTTTAAAATAATATACCATCTTTGTTCACTTTCAACTGAAAAAAACACTTCGTATGGTTTGGATACTGATGTTTCTCTATTTTTTTGATGAAACCATTTGTAAAATTCATTGATATCTTTTGGCGCGTTTCTCAATTGATCGTCTGTCAAATTGTCTTGTTGATTTTCGTACACACTACACGGTGTTGTTAATTGACTTAGGAAATCGAGTGGAAAGTTTTGAACAATGGATGGTATTCCCACTTGCATGTGTTTCATGTAATCCTTTTTCAATTTGTAAACAATCCAATAATCTTCTTTTTTGTCATTTGATTGTATTTCTGTTTTGAAATTATTATTCATTTCTGCGATTCTTTTAATCGATTCATTAACTTTTTCATTTTTCATCTTGTCAAAATTTAAAATATTATCCGAACAAACAACGGCACTCTTTTCAATCACATCACGTAAATATAATTGTTTGATATTGTGTTGAATCATTTGAACCATTGAAAGATTTTCACAATAAGGTCTTTTCAAAAACAAAACCATTTTACTATATTTTGAATTTTTAGACACTAGGAACAGTTCGGTCAAACGAGGTAAACCTGAAGACATGTCTTTGCTTCCAATACCAGTACTATGTCTTGTATTTAAATTCATTTGTGTTACTGGTTTCCCAATAGATTCCGAAGCATGATTTCCAACAGATTCTCCTGATTGTATTAAACTTTGAGCAAACAGAGTATAAATTTTGTCGCACAACAATTGAAGCTGGTGTTCATTGTATTTATATTTCAAAATCAACTTTCTGGGAGTGCATGTAATCCAAACATGGTATAGAAAATCATTTATATTTGCATATGGACTCACCAAACGATTTAATTTTTGAACCAAATGTGTTATTTTTTGATACAATTTTACAATTGTGACCTTTTTATCTGTGGTATTTTTACCCTGAATGCAATGCGAATATTGGTCAATCTCTTTGATGAAATGTTTCAAATGCAAGGGTATGATCATTTGATCTATTTTTTCATTTCCCATTTGATATCTAATTTCTCTCAGTCTTTTCAAAACGACTTTCTTTTTTGTTTGAAGTGTTAAATTACACCACATGTTCAATATACTTTTATTTTGATCACAATTGCTCTTTGGTTCAACATCAACAAAATGATCAATATTGAAATATCTTTTTTTAATGTATTCATTGCATTTCAACATTGATTTGCATTTTACAATTTGCAATTTCTTTGGATTCAACTGATCACCACCATAACAAAATTGAATAATGAACCCATTGGGTATTCTAACTGTCCCATCATAATGAACCACCACTCCCTCTGTTGATTTTCCCGATTTACGCTGTTTGTACCCAGTATCCGATGTTCTGGTTGTACTATTTGCAACATCTCTTCTTGATGGTTGATAATGTAAACCAAACTCAACAGGATGTGTTCCTTTATATAGTGAAGAAGCAATGAACCCGTGACTCTGCAATGTTTCATCGTTTGGTCTAAAGTAAGCCATAATACGATCACAACTTTGTGGTTGTAAACGTTGACCTAAAATATTTTGTTGACCCAACATTGATCTCATTTGTGTTGTATTAATGTCGGATCCCTTTGATCCTGGAACACTCATTAAACTAAAAGCATTATTGTCTGCTATTTCTTCATTGCAAACATACCCTGAAGCAATACTTAATGCCTGGTTGCAAACATCATTAATATAATTTTCAACTTGATGTTTGTTTATTCCCACTCTGTTTTCAATATTGAATGTTTTGATGTTGCATTCTTCTAATTTTTCCAACACCAAATCAATTTTTTCTTTTTGATTTTTATTAATCTGAATATCGTCAAATCCAACACTCAGTCCCAAAAACGAAAGAGCCATATGTGAAAGTCTTGCTGACTTGTTGATAAAATCACCTGCTTCAGATTCACCAAATTGATTGTAAACAATATCCTGAATGGACATGGAACAACTTCCAACCATTTTTTTACATATTCTTCCCATGATCAAATATCCATGGTCAATTCTCACATAATTTTCATTTGTGAAATCCCCTTCTACAATATATTTCAATTCTTTATTTTTCAAATAAATTTCTTTTTCGATTTCTGTTTGTGGTTCGATTTCTTCTTGATCATCAATATGTTTTGATCTTCCTGATCGAACCCATCGTTTAATATTCAGACATTTTTGCAACGCCAATGAAAATATTTGCTTTCCTGACCAAAGAGGTTCGGGTTTTAATATACAAGGCATTGGCAATAAACAATGATCCAATTTCAAATCAACCATAAATTGCATTGTGTCTCCCTTGTCAAAGAAAATATCTCTTTTGGTGAGCATAAACAATCCTGTAATGCAATCTTGAATATGACCAATCAATGTTCCATTGTCTTGCAAATTTTTTATTTGTTTGTTCACACCCATCAAAACAACAGCTTCTGCTTTGGCCAATTCATTTTGCACAACATGTAAATTCATTTCATCACTTTTGAAAAAAAAATTAGAAAAAAATTCATAAAAAAATAAAACAAAATGAAAACAAACCCATCAAAATCAGCACCATAAGTTCCACATGTGGATTCACTAATTCTAATTGTATTTCCTTTCATGGGAACACATTTGTGGCACATGATACTTCCTTGATGTAATGAAGGTTGTCTATTTACAAGTATCGGATCACCTTTTACAATGTGTCTATGAACAATATCACCATATTCCAAATTGATTTTTTTTCTATGTTTTTTATCAATGATAGACAGTTTCAATGTTTGATTATTTTTTTTTACAACAATCATTGCACCAGGATAAACATCATCTCCATTTTCAACAAGCTTTTGCATTTTTTCTTTGTTTATCCGATTTACAGTTTCTGGATAAGACAAATCCATGCAAATCTTTATGGGAATTCCAACTTCATCACAATTAATATTGCTGTCTGGTGTAATAACACATCTTGCAGTATAATTAACTCTCACTCCTGATATATTCAATCTCAATCTTCCCTTTTTTCCTTTTTGAACGCTCATCAATGAACGAGTTGGTTGGTGTTTATAATCTTGCTTCAATCCATCTTTGACAAGTTCATGGTCTACATACATAGTATACAAATTTTGAAGTTTCAGCCAATGATTTTCAAACGACATTTTTTTCATGAGTTCGTATATATAATTCCCTAATCGAATGATATCCAATTTACCTTCACAAAATGCGTCATAAATTGGTCTTATGGATTCATTTTGATCAGATAAATCTCTCAATAATGATCCAATGTTCATATTTTCCAAAATAGAAGACCAGAAATTAGAATGAACCATTTGGTTTTGATATTCTTCAAAATCTTCAATGATAAAACTTTTCACAATGCTGACTGAAAATTTGTTTTTCATTTCTTCAATAATTTTGTCTCGATGTTTTAAAATATCACTCAATCGTGATGTCAAGTTGTCTTGACAAACTGTTTTACTTCCATGTGTTTGTTTTATATCTGGTCTTATACAAGGGGCAACAACAATCATGTTGTAAATGATTCCATTTTTGATTGGATTGTCTTTTCTGAACCCAAACCATTCAAAATATTCTTCTTTTATTTGGAACAATATTTCTTGGACAATGACTGGATTGATGTTTTCTTGTTCGATTTGTCTACTGAGTTCACTTGTTGGGGAGTCCAATTGATATTTTTTTTTGCTTGTTTTTTTTGTTTTTTTTTTTGGATTTTTTCCCAAACTTTTTTCATGTGCATTTTTCAAATCTTTTAATTTTTTCTCTTCCAATTTTTCTTTTTGTTTTTTTATTTTCAAATGATTCCATTCAATAATGATCCACAATCCATTTTTCTTAAAATCTGGTTGTGTTTTACCACAATTTTCACAAGTGTTCTTTTTCATCATTTTGCAAACATAATCAAATATAGTTTTCTTATTGTTTTTGGAAGAAATGGAATATTTTTTCAGTTTTTCAATTTTGGAAGAATTGTTTGCGTTGGATATGTTTGCTCTGAAATTAAAACAACAATAACAAAATGAATTGAGCAAAGAAACTAAAACTTCAATGTTGTTTGGACGATAAACAGGTAAAGGTAATTCAATGTGCCCATTGTGACCACTGCAATATTCCACTGAATTTCCACAAGTTCCACATTTTAATCTTCTGTCAGTTGATCCCATTCGAAAATCATTTGGTCCTTCTTGCACTGGTATTTCTTTTGAATAAACATTATGATTTCTTATCTCAACTACAGAATCAAATCTTGTTTGTTTAGTTGAAACATTTTGGAACTGCAAAGATTTTATCGTTTCCAGTTCATCTTTTTTTTCAATGTCATATTTTACAATGTTCATTTTTTTGTTGATTGTTGTATTTTGGGAGTTGAAAATAAAAACGCATGGATTCGAAAACAAGAATCAAAACATATTAGGAAAATGCAAATCAATCATTTATGATGATAATCAAGAATTAAATTTTTATTGTCTCAAATTTTTGATGTTTGTCCAAACAATCAACTTTTGATTTTCCATCGTCTTGAACACACTATTAAATTTTTCTATTTCACGATTCTTGATTTTTACACTTTTTATTTTTTCCAAATCAATGTGAATGGATTGAATATTTTCATTTTTTGAACAAAGTGTCAATAAGTTTGTCCAAGATTTTAATTCATTAATGGGTGCTTCAATCTTAATTTTGTTTAAATTATCGAGACATTTGTTCAATAAAAATGTGGCGGATATGGGTGTTTTCGAAACAATTATTTGCATTTTCTGTAAATTTTCCCATGAATGGTGAAATATACCAAAGGGAACAATCATTTTGTTGCATTTTATCGAAATGGATTTGAGTTTGGGGCAGAATTTATCTTGGTTTCGAATAAGATTGAATTCATCACATTTTAAAATTAAAGATTCAAGATTTTTACAATGATTGAGGAATGAAAAATCTTGATCTTTTGAAATTGTAGTTTTTTCAGTGTTCAATGTTAATTTGGTAATGGATTGGAATTGTTTGTTTTCGAATTTTTTTGATATTTTTTCCAAATTATACAAACAAGGGTACCCGTATTCGATGTTTAGATTATTTAATTGATCAAAATGACAATCTGTTGTTAGGTCGCAATTTTCATAACACAGTGTTTTGATGTTTTCTTTCCATTGTCTCGATAGTTTGATTTTTATCTCATTTTGAAAAGAATTTTTGATGCACACAAAAAAAAAATCCAAACATTGATGATTGAAATGACTCATATCCAATGTCAAATTTCTATTATTGTCCAAACGCCATTCGGAATTCAAAAAAATAATCATTTTGATCTTTTTTAATTTTTTCATACATTGAATCAACTGCAAATGCTTTTTTTCTTGAATGGATGTGAAAAATGAGAATTCCTTCACATTGGATATCCATTTTAATTTTTTAATTTTATCTGATAGTTGATCGGGATTTGATTCATCAGACAGTAACTTGACATTAGAAAGAAATAAACGATTCAATTCCCCTGTTATGTTCCATTCTTCGATTCCCAAATCATGAGGAAGGTGTTCCACCAGATAATTAGTTATTAGTATTTTGAAAACCAATGATTTTAATTTTGAAAAATCAAAAAATGACATGAATCGTTTAATGTCTATTTTTCGATTTGGTGATTTAGGGGAATCAATAGAAACGTTCAATGATTTTAATTTCGGTCTTTGTTTGAATGAACACCAATCAGGATTTTCCAACCACATTGGTTCATTCAATGATATTGTCAGATGAATTAAATTTGAAAATTCAAATCGTGAAATGATATTTTTTTTAAATTCAATATCTTGTTTTATATTTTGATCGGGTGGTGAAATTGATTTTATGCACAAATCCAAATCCAAATTGTTGATGAATTGACTTTTTTCAATGTGATTTTCATTTAACATTTTTCTGTTTCCTAAAATAGGTGATTGAAATAAATATATTTCGAGTTGTTCAAAATCCTTGAATATAAGGGGGCATAATGAACACATTGAACTTGATTCTGTTTGCTCAAAAAAAAAACCAGAACATGAGAACTTCAATTGATAAAAATCAAAATTATATTCTTTTTTCCAATTTTGTTGCTTTCTATGCTTTTCATCTATTTTTCTAATCATCTTTTCTATTTCATAATAAAAATCTTCGCAATCTGTAATACGTTGATTGATTAATATTTTTATATTGGAGAACACAATTCGTGTCATGTGTTTGAGAAAAACAATTTGATTCACTGTGATTGGAAAAAGACAATTGATTGGGATTTTCATTTGGAATTGAGATTCAGGTACATGTTTTTTTATCATGGACATTTGCTCTTGTGATTTGTTTTTGACGAACATTAAAAATGAATCAAATGATACACAATGTGTTCTCCATTGATTCATTTGCTTAGAAACAGAAGTCATTTGAATAAAAGATTTGGAATCATTTTCCAAGTAACCCATTATATTGTATGCTATGTAAGGTTCTTGATTCAAATCAAATAAAAACAAAAATGCATTGGAATTATTGTTGAATTTTATTTTCTTGGAAACAGGATGTTTGTGTTCGGATGAATATGATCGTTGTCTTTTCATTTTTCTTTGTGTGTTTTTTGTTGATGATTTATTTTTGTTGTTGAAAAACAATTTAAAAATATTTATAGTTTTGAAAATAATTGAATGAAAGAACAGAATATTCTATGTTTCAAAAATAAAATCATCAATAAAATTATAAATAAAATTGAAATATTGAAATTTTCATTTTTCAAAAGTGAACAAAATAAAAACAAAAGACTCGACATGTTTGGTTTCAAAAAAAAAATACACAATCACACAATCAAAAAATCTGATTTCTTGAAATATGAAATAAATTCAAAAATACAAGAATGTCAATCGGAAATAATACGTTTGTTTGAGTATTTGTTGAACAAACAGAGTCAATCGTTTTATTACAAAATCATAAAAAATAAACCCAGTAAAAACAATCCATATTTGATTAATTATGTTCATGTACGCAAAATAAATTCAAAGCGCAAAAATGTTTATAAAATTTCATTTTTTAACAAAGGCAATTTTTTAAATCAACCAAACATAATTCCAAAGAAAATCAAAGACAAAAGCATAAC
>Ga0307934_1001820_pt1 | contig 12271 bp, 7 predicted proteins | sample OrgLakmetageno90_FD_201838 | JGI IMG/M metagenome (GOLD analysis project Ga0307934, IMG submission 201838) | Saline water microbial communities from Organic Lake, Antarctica - #90 | ecosystem: Environmental > Aquatic > Non-marine Saline and Alkaline > Saline | place: Antarctica: Organic Lake... | reverse complement strand
GGCTTGTGCCGCTGGAGCTTGAGAGATTGTTCGGCTTCCCAGATGATTGGACGAATCCGACGCTCGCCACCCCCATCTCGGATACGAAAAGAGCCTTCTTTATGGGCAACGCTCTGATTGTGGGTCTGATTGAAAAAGTAGGATTCGAGCTGGCGCTGCGCATAAGTCGGAGCTGAGAGGAAAGCAAAGAAACGAAGGTCTATCGCGTAGTGTGGCGGTGAAGAACAAACTCCATTTGGAAGAGCGCCATGGTCCAACCAAACTACGACGAAAGCTCCGTCGACTCCATCCTTAAGTTTGCGAAACGCCTCACGGGGAGGTCCCTTGCGCAGGTTTTAGATTCTTCAACAATCGCCGCCAACACTCGCAATCGCGGCGACCTTGGGAATATGGTCCAAGAGCTCTACTTTGGATTGCCCCGCGACAATAAGCGTGAGCCGGACTTCGCTATGGCAGGCCTCGAGCTCAAAACTACGGGAGTAGAGAGAAAATCCAATGGTGAATACCGGGCAAAAGAGCGCCTGGTCCTCACCAACATTGACTACGAATCAATTGTTGACGAGGATTGGGAAGGCTCCCAGCTCTTATCCAAATGCCGGCTAATCCTCCTGCTCTGGTACTTGTATGAACAGCAGGTGTCTGTAATCGACCGGAGGTTTGTGATTGACCCCGTTGTCCTGAATATCTTCAATCAAGATCTACCCATTATTCGCCGCGACTGGGAATTTATCCGCCAAAAAGTGGTGGAAGGTAAAGCCCATGAACTATCGGAGGGGGATACCTATTACCTAGGTGCTTGCAGAAAAGGGAGTGGTGGACCTGACGAAAAACTGAGGAGACAGCCTCATTCCGCCACCGGGGCAAAATCGCGAGCGTTCTCTTTCAAACAAAAGTACGTCAGCGAAATTCTAGCTGGCCTCACTCTAGGTGCACCCGGTTTGCTCACCAGTACACATCAAACGTTCGAAGAGGCTACGTCAATGCGCTTTGCACCTTTCATCGGAAAAACTGTTGACCAGATATCCGATGAACTTGAATTTTCCAAGAGGTCTCGCCAAAGTAAGAGCGCCAATTTCTCTCTGGCCAAAATGATTCTGACCCGGGGCGGTGGCGGAATTAACGAACTCGTAAAAGCCGACATCGAACTGAAGACCATCGGGCTCAAAAAAGGATGGAAACCAAAAGAGTCGATGTCTTTCCCGGGCTTTAAGTATATGGAAATCATCAACGAAGAATGGGAGGACTCAAGTTTTTTCGAAAAGACTGAGCGGAAATTCCTTTTCGTTATTTACCGGTCTGACGAAAAAGGAGTGAAGCGACTGGAAAAAGTTGCCTACTGGAATATGCCATACGCCGACCGGCTGGAAGCGAAGCGGGTGTGGGAAGAAACTAAGAAACGTGTGGCGGTTGATGCCAGCGACCTCCCAAAAATAGGGGAAAGCCACGTCGCTCACGTGCGCACGAAGGCTCAAAACGGAGAGGACAAAGAAATTACGCCCCAAGGAGACTTGCAAGTTAAGAAATGCTTTTGGCTGAACAGGAGCTACATTGCGTCGATTGTTGCATCCATCTAATGTTGCCTCGGCGCTAAACGAAGAAAAATTTTTCTAGCCCTCCTTCTGCGCTAGCTGGCGCAAAACTCTAGATAGCCCCGAGCGCCAGGCCTATGCCCGATTACGGCAGCTCTGTCTAAACCCTCATTAAACCATTCGCAGCTCGTATCGGGCAGAAAACAGCATCGATGACAGGCACCTGGGCGGGAGTTGACCTTGTCGATTTTGGGGTTATTGCAAACTGGATCGAGACCGCACCAGGCCATCTCGGAGAGAGCCGTTTCAATTAGGTTCTCCAGCCGACCCGGCTGGGCCAACTCAACTAGTCCACCCATGGTCCCGACGCTGTCCCCCTCTGCCGTATATATCAGGAAGCCATACCTGTCGTCGTCAAAATAGACACGGTCCCGAATTGACGCCACGTGATAACCGCAGTCTTGAGCAGCCGCATTGATGAACGCATGAGCCATTGTGTGAGCAACGAAAAAGGGGCTCAATGGCTGGTAGCCGAGTACCTCGAGGCCGTCGAAAACCCCGCCTTGGTTGGCCTTAGCCCACTGCCTGACAGTCCTCGCGTTCAGCTCGAAAAATATTCCTTCGCCAAAAACACGGTGGGCGGGTAGCCAAGAATCGTTAGGGCTAGAGCCCCCGGGGACAAACCCCCATAGTTGCTGGAGCGCATCCTTTCCAGTTCTGCCACGATCCGGCGGGATGTCCCTGGCGAAGCCCTTGAATACCCGAGTTTCTGAGAGCCTGTGAACTGCGACAATCGCGCTAAAGATTGCTCCTATGTCGAGGGACGTGAGCTCAAACTTCTCCAATTCTTGCGGTTCAGTATCAAGTACCGGAATTCCGTCATAAGCGTGGGCGTCCTGCGTTTTGGCTGTCAGCGCTTCCAGCTCAGAGCTTCTTACGTTAATTCGATTGGACTCTTTATCGCCTTGAAGCCGCTCCATATGGCGTTGTATCTGATCTGCAGTCACGTTTGTAAAGGTCTGCTTCAGTCTCGGATTTGCGGCTATTTTCTGACATGTTTCAAGGTCAGCCCCACCCGCAAAATCCATAAAATTTCCTTGCAGGTATTCCATGAGCCGCTCGCTGTAGCCACTCGGCACGGGCAAATGGAGAGACGAGTCAACATCGGGATAGTACAAACGCGTGGATTGGCGTTCAAATAGTTTCATCCGGTCTTCACACGATTCCCGAGCGGACCTAGGAAGCCAAGGCCGGCTGCCGTCGCAATCTACCGAGCTACTCGACTCCTTTGACCTACTGATGCTCACCGCGGTAGCTTTCCCGCAGGCGCATTTCGCCTGATACATGTTGCCCACACGCCCAAAGGCTAGCTTCTCGCCCCCGCAATCCTCCTTTTGGTGGATTCTCCAGTTCCAGTCGATTTCTTTCAAATGGCCAGATTTACAGGCGAGGAGAATCGGAACCTGCTGCTTTTTCTGGGCTTTCCAACCTGATTCTTTGCAGTGAATGCAGTCGGTCCGGGAAGGGTTTTCTTGAGCGTCGCACTTGCTCAGCGCATTGCACCGGGAGCAAAACTCCCACAGAGGAAATCTTAAAGCTGGGATATACCACGTGTCCGGGAGGGCCTTGTTATTCATACCTAAAGTGACCACGGGTGGCTGAATGAGCCGCGTCACCCCGAGGCGTTGTTGAGCGATGTAGTCGCTCAACTCGTGATTGTTAAGCGCACTTTCAATCTTTTCCTCCGCCTTCTTGGCGTCCCTCTCCCAAAGCCGAGCATTCTGCTTCCAGAGCGGCAACCCCGCAATGATGACGCTCACCCCTTCTTGGTTTGACATGAGAGCGCCGATGCCCGACCTTCCCACGACATGGTTGCGCCTCACATAAGTAATGCTTTGAAAATCACTCATCCCAAGTCCCGCGCCTCTGGCGCTGCACCTTTGCCAGGACCATCTCGCTTTGGGCCAGACCCGCCCATTGGGATTTTGACTCCTGACTCTCCCTCCACGGATCGAAGAGAGTTTGGTACAACCCACTTGGTGGACTTTACCTCTTGAGAGACACCTGTTTCGGCCTTCACCATTAATTTGCTTAAATCGGGAGACTGAGAATCCCCCATCTCGCTGAGCGACGCCAGCTGCTTTAGTCTCTGGATTTCAACACCCAGGAGAGCCTTAGCTCTTTCCCCTCCGGCGCTCTCAGCTCTCTCTGTGAAAAAGCTGATTAGTGCCTGCCCTAATTCTCCTGCCAAAAACTCACCGGGTTTTAGGTTTGATGTGTGGCGGATGACTGCTGCCAGAGCCCCCGCAAGCCCACGTTGTAGTGCTTGGGTCGTGAATGGAGTCACGCTGGCGGGTTCGACGGATGAGTAGAGCCTCTGATGGCTCACCTTGAAAGATTCGAAGTGTGAGCGATCTCGGGCGCTGTACGGGTTAAGGACGACAAGAATGAGCCCAGGAGCGTCGCTCGACCGGCCCACTCTTCCAGTGGCCTGAATGTATTGGCTATTGTTCTTCGGCTGTCCCATCACGGTCATCATCCCTAGCCGAGAGATGTCCAGGCCTACTTCTATCATGGACGTTGCGAAGCACAAATCTAATGAGTTTTTATGTTGTTTGGGGACGGCCAACTTATCCATCAGCTCTTTTGAATCAAAACGGGAGGTCGCAGTCAGCTCCGGTATTTCCTCGACAGACCGCCCCGGTGCCCGCTCACCTTTTTTGTTAACCCGGCCGGTCCTGACGCCGGACAAAAAAGCTAGCTGTCTGATTCGCGCATTTAGATTGAGTTCTGCATAGGACTGTAGCTGGCCAATGCTTCGCTTGCTTCCAAAGAAAACAAGGTTGGTCCACCACGCGTCGGCGTAAGGAGAACCCGAGTTTTCGAGCGCAGGAGCAGCTTGCGCAACGGCAGCTATCGACCTGAGTTGGGATTCCAGAACAGAGCCAAGACCAGTGGCGCACACGGCAAGGTAAATTTTCCCAGGCACGTCTTTTCTAACTCGTGAGAAAAAACTATCCTCAATACTGAGACCTGGGGGCGGTAGCAACCTTGACTTCTCTCGGCCGTAGAGCCGAACTATCTGAGTCTCAAATCCTTTCGTTGTTGCTGTTGCCGCAACGATTATTGGCTTCACACCGTCTTCTGACTCGCATAGTTTTTCCAGAGCGATTTCGTAGAGGGCGTCAAGGGTACCTAGTGCGCCGGAAATCAGGTGCAGTTCGTCCTGAATCAGAAGCGAAGGTGGCGGGCTCCTCACAGCATTCGCACTCTCCTTATTGGGAAACCCCAATATCCTGCCGCTCTCGGGGTTCCAACTCAGTTGAGCAAATTTGTCCACAGTGCCGACGATAAAAGACGGCGGATTTGTGTAAATGTCATCATCGGTCTGAAGAACGGGGAGCCGTGTAAAGGCGGAATTCTTTTCTTTTGAAAACGGGCACGTGGGGTCAGGGCACAAAATCACCACCAGGCCGCCATCGATTCGGTACCCGGCAATCTTTTTCCCTTTGGCTGCGCCCATTTCGCAACTGCACCACGGACACTTGCTCAACAGGAATCGCTGATCTTTCTTCGAAAGAATGTCGTTGTACCACTTCTTCGCCTGTTCATTAGTGTTTGGGGTTGTCCCGCCCCCAAGCCACGCACCAATTCTGAATTTCAGTGTCCCTAATTCTTTCTCGTTTGATTGGCGTAAAATCTCCAAGGCGCAAATCATTGATGCGGCCCTCGCAACCTGTTGAGACGTCAAGAGAGTGAGCGTATATCTCATGAGCACGGTGCTGTGATAGCTAATCTTGGCCCCCGCTCGGATTGCTTCTCTCCGCTCCCATAGAATCGCAAACGCGGCGAGGGCAAGATACGCCTCTGTTTTACCTCCGCCGGTCGGCATCCAGATGACATCGACTTCATCGCGACGCGCATGATGGCGATTTACAACTTTGGGAAGCTGGCTCAGGAGGAAACCGAGCTGAAACGGCCGCCAAAATCCCTGATTTTTCCCTTCCATCGCCCCAAAACCAAAAGTCGGGGATGCGCTTTCAAAGTCTGGAAAAGGATGCGGCGAGGCTTGGTTCATGCCCTCGATGCGTTCTGAGTCAGGCGAAAAAATTCCTGTGCGAGCTTCTTGCACTTGAGTAGCACGCCTTTGGGCGTTCATGGCAACTGAGGTCCATTTGAGAACCTGCTGCACGTCTGCATTTTCCTTAGCTAAAGCCCACCCCTCTTCTACATCGGCGAGAAACGCCGCTGCCGAATCGGCGTGCCTAGTTGCTACGCGACTGTGGCGCTCGCCAATATCCTCTGACTGCAGTCTGACGTCGGCGGTCCACGAGGAGTAGTCGACAATGATTTTCTCGCAGCCGCCAGTGGCGCACTCTAACCACAGCCCCAAATCAAGCATCCCCACTTCATATTCTTTGCCTATGTCGGGATCAGGAGTTTGGACAACCTGCTCTGGAAGAACATCGGACTCGATAATCCACCCCCCCTCAACCCGGGTAGTTCGAGCGTCACAACTGTGTCCAACGGCATACACTTTCACATCGCGGTAAAGCAGACTGAGGGACTCTTCTGATTCGCTGAGCGCTCGAGTTGGCTCAGGGTATGGGAGAAGCTGTGCGACCTTGACCGTTAACTTTGTTTGGAATATCGAGACCTCCGAAATTTCGCCGGTGTTAGTGGTCTCGTTCGAAACCCAAACAGTGAATATTTTGTTACCCTCCTCGGTGGGTGTCACCCGAACTCCGAGATTCACTTCTACTCCGTTTGCGCTGAAACTTTGTGATTCCTTGGTCTCGTCGAGGGTCTTGGAGACACTAAATGTAATTCGTTCATAGAGTTTAATTGGGCCCCGCTCCCCCTGAACTGAGAACGGACGATATGTGGCCCCGGAAAACTCGACTTGAAGAAATTTTTCTGACATTGGCCCGTGGAAACTTAATGCGAGGCTCTGGCCAAGCTGCCGACTATCGCTGTTGTTGCCAGACTCATCATCATCATCATCGCTACCCTCAAGCTCTGCAGCCATGGAATGTTTAATGGCATCGCCAACATCGCCAGCATCACCATTTTCAGCCTGGTCCATTATTAACCCCGATATCTCCTCGATTGTCATCGAGGGGTAAAGGATTCCGACTCCGTAGAGAATTGTGGGTGGGACAGATATCAAATCGTTGCCACCGTCAGAAATCATTGGCAAATTCCTCGAAAAGGAAGGCGGCATTTCCGCGTCTCTCGTCAAGACTTGGGGGTTCCCGTCGAATCCGGGCCAGGTTTCCCCTGAGGGCCCGTCTGGGCCGTGCAGGGCCAGCCGCACAGTCCTCACAACCTCAGATCTACTTGCTTCAGCGGTTGCAATCACATCGTCAACCTTTCCCAAATCTGTTCCCTCTCTCTCTCGGGAAAAAGGACTGTCAAACTTTCCGTGGCTCTGGTCAGCGAGGTTATTGTCAGGTCACTGCTCCAAGAAAGACTAGCCTCAACGATTACCGCCGGTGCTTCTAGTCCCTTGAATGTGCGAACCGTGGCGACCGTGACTTTTGTCGCTGCGGAGTGGTAGCTCTGGTAGCCAAGCGTCTTGATAATTTCCTTCTCGCGTGCTGAGTCAACCACCAAGACCGTAATTTCCGAGGGCTTGAAAGACCCGAGCTTCTTGTTCACCTCATTCCGAATTGCGTCCGCGTTATTCCCTTTCGAGTAAGCGATACCTGGCATAGGCGCAGCTTCCGCTCTTCGGTAGCCCTCATAAATTCTGTCTCCAATGTATTTTTCTAACCATTCACCGTGAGTTCTGGGATTCCGGCAATTTTGGCGAAGTGAAACTCTCGCGAAATTTTGGGGTAGGAGCGAAAAGTCAGTTGGCCGAAAATTGTGAATGTTCTGGAAGGTGGAGTCCCCCAAAAGCACCCACCTACCTTCGCCTAACCCCCCGACCACCATTGCGTCAAGGACACTCACAAATTCCGGATTTATCAGGTCCTGAAACTCGTCTACGACCAGAAAATCGACGCAATCGTAGTCGTTGAGGAGAGATAGGGCCTGCTTTGCGGCCCCACGCCACCAGTCTGAGCTGGGGTTTTTTGGTGGCACCTCATCAATTTTCGACAACACGTAACTGAAGAAGGAACCTGCAGCGAACTGGCCTGCCGCGTTCGTTGCGAGCTGTCTCCCCAGCAACCCTCCAAAACTCACAATTCGAGCCGACTTTCCTGCCACCGAGGCTCTCCTCGCAATCTCTGTGGCGAGTGTGGTCTTCCCAGAGCCAGGCGGCCCTTCAACGAGTAAGCGGCGATTTTCAGAGACGGCATCGAGTACGCGAAATTGTTCCGCGGTTGCGGCGTGAATTTCTTGTTCAGCCCGGTCCCGGCGGGCGACGGGGCTGGCGAGCGCCTCGAAACTGGGCCTTAGGAAGGACGTCGCGGCCTCCATTAGGTGCCGTCCAAGTAGATGCCCCGACTCTTTGCTGATTGCCGTCAAAATCTTCTCAACAAGCTTTTTTGACATAGGGCCCTGGGCCGGGGAAAAGAGATTTTCGGGATTGAGTTCTCCCACCAGCTCTGTTTCAACCGCCGCGTCGGTGAACACAAGGAGAGGTGCTACTTTCAAGAAGGACGCCACCGTCTCGAGTTTCCTCCTTAGTTCGTAGGAGTTGTCAAGAAGCTGCGAAACTGGATTTCTCGCCGTCGAGAATTTCTCCTTGCCCAGCACCCAGGTACCGTCCTCGAGACGAGAAACTTTTTTGTGCGCCTTGATTTCTAGGACAGCAATTCCACAGCCCGGAACCAGAACCACAAAGTCTATTTCGTGCCGCCTCCCGTTCCGGTCTTTCGGGAGGTCATATGAATGAAAAACAACCCAATCTGATGTGCCCGGGTCGTCTCTCAAGACGACAAAGACATCCACTTCACCTGGCGAAATCTCTGAAGTCGGGAGATGCAGGGGAATCATTCGAGCCACGTAGCCCCCTGGCTCGTCACCAATTTGCCGAGTCTTTCATAGGGTACGCGCACATGCTGCGTGCCCGTCTCAAGAACCTGCGCCAAGAATATTTTCCCCCACCCGGGGAACTCAAATTCTACGTAACCATTTGTCGCCAGAGACTCAAGAGCCACTTCGGAAGTTTCCGATGCGAACTGAGAAAGCAGTTGGTCCTTCAGCGCTCTTCCCGCCTGCTGCCGAGCCGCCCTGACCTTGGTGACAAGCCCATAAAAGGTTGCTGCTTCGGGGACGCTCGCGGCATTACAAACCGCTGTCGTCGATTTAAATTCACGGGGGGCCAACTGGTCGAGGTGGAGCATCCGCTCAGCGACCCCCTTCGAGTAAGCTTCAGCCAACCCTCGTCGTACCAACTGGCGAACGAAGTTCTCCAGTCCCAGTTCAATAATTGAGTCCCGAATTTGTCCACGGTACTTATCTACTGTCCCCTTTATGGATTTGTAATCCCCGTAGTCGGAGTGCTGGGCCCACAGGCGCGCAGCCTCAGCGTCTAGTTTCTCGTTTGCAACTTCCGAGGAGGTGAACACCAAGACTTGGCCTTGCGTGACACTGCTGGTCCGCGAATCCAACAGGTCGTCATCTACAGATCGATAGAGGCGCGGGCGCGGGCCGAGTTCGTCTGAGAAAAACGCCCAGAGACTCTCTTCGGGGCCGGCCAGTTCAAATCTGCGGGCAGACACCTCGTGAAGCTGGGAGCCAAAGGTCGGTGGTTGGGAACGTTGTTGGTTTTCAAAAAACTCTATTGTCTCGGGGATAAAGTGGCGCTCCACTGTCGTTTCATTGTCGAGGCAAAATGAAAAGCCTTCCCAGGGACCAATTAGGTCGGTCCTGACCGCAACGTGAGGGCTCCACCTGAGAATCAGGACCTCGCCAGCTGGAGGCGAGGTAAGCAACCACTGCGTCTTGAAATCGGAACGCGGCTTCTTGTTTCGCCAACCCGCGTAGCGTGACGGGCTACCAAAAAGTACGCAATAAATGTAGGGTTCAGCCTTCCGCAAATCCTTGTACCTAATGGAATCTGCAAAAAGATTCTCATCACGCAACCATTTATCGGTGAGGGTTCGGCTGTGTTCGTCAACACAGCAAAGAGCTGTGGCAGGTGAGCCGGCCCGCTGCGAGTCTTGCGCTTTACTAATAGGTCGGGCCGAAATCCAGTTTTCCAAGTATTCCTGAGCAGGGTGATTCTCTGAATAAATCTTTCGTGCCAGCTCTTCGATGTGAAGAATTACCTTGATGTTCGGGGACCCCACTTCTTCAATCTCTCCAATCTGCCTAAATACCTCTGCAAATTCCACCTCGAGACTTCGAGGGGCAATCGGGCCATCCCCGAGACGCCAAAGGACTTTGTTTCTCAGCTGCTGTAAAAACCTTTCTTCTCTCTCCGAGATCTCCCCGGACCCATTTCTTTGCAGCTTGTTCATAGCTTGAACGAGGTTCTCTAGAGCCGGCCACGACAGCTCAGCTGACGAGACGAGAGGGTTTTGTGCGACTTCGAGCAACGCCAAGTCGCGGGATTCAGCCAAGGTCTTCGATTTCGTCTGCGGACACACTTTTGACCTTCTCATCGAAAACTTTCGCGGGAATCCCGGGTACACCTTTGAACCGAGCAAATTTGCTCTCGCTCCAGCCAATGTCCCGCCCGGGCCACCACTCCCGAAACTCAGTTATATCGCCCGGGTTTTCGCTTCGCGGGTCAAGGAAAAGAACGTGCGGTACTGCGGGCCACAACCACCGGCTTTTCGACAGCCAGGGAGCCATGCCGAGAGCCACCACGACCGAGGCCCTTGCGTGCGAGACCCACGCTCGGCTCTTCAATGCCCGTGGAGACAGGACTAAAAGAGGGCTTCTGTACCAATCTTCCGGAGAGGTTCCGGCGCTGGCTGCGGTCGCCAGTTGATTGGGTGTCCAACCAAAGTCCTGAGCCGTGAGTTCATTAAGTCTTTCAGCTGCTTGGTGGTTTCGCGAGGCCAAAACTACAACAGGTGCCTTACACAGCTCAAAAAACCCCCAGCGTTCTTTCCGCTTCGCCATCTCTCTGTCCCTCTCCAGGGGGAAATTATTCTCATTTTTTAAGTGCGATTCGATGCCATCTCCAAACGGCATTTTTCCCAATCTTTCGAGCCCCATGGGGAGCTCAACCATCGGAGGCTCTGACCCAGATTCGATAGCGACCCAATCGAGAGAAATTTTTGTGTTTTCTCGGTCGGAGAGACGGTAATCCTTGTCCACGAAGCGACCGCCGCTGTTGTCCGATAAGACCGTTGCTACTCGGGTGCCGGGCTCCGGAGCTTGTTCGGCTTTTTTCGCGGACCGACCGACTGCTGAAAGGGCAAACGCGAGGGCAAAGTACTCATTAGTTGGAGGCGCAAATACGCATGAAGTGTGGCGTTCTCCAACAGAATTTTCCAGCTCATTCGCAACTTTCGACATCTCAGTGAACCAGTCGGGCGAGATGGGGGAGTCAGATACTGTTCCGGCACGAGAATTCTGAGCAGCATAACCTTCCGGCCCACTTCTGGTATTTGCTAAAGCCATTATGCCTCCATGCAGAATATGTCTCAGGTTAGCTGTTAAAATAATAAATTTCAGCGCTGGCGCTAAGGGCCTCTTCCCTTAGCGCATAGGGAACGACGCTTCACCTTCCGGAGCGAGGCTAGCGACTAATTCATCTGGCGATGCGTTTTTCTCGGGCTCTCGAACACCCCACACGACGTATTCAGCCTCCTTTCCTTTCCTTTCGCTGATACCTGTCAGTGCTTGCTCAAACGGTTACCCCTCTATGACCCCGAGCTCCAGGGGCTCTTGTCCGTAGGCGATGCCGTATCTCTCGATGATTGTCTTGGGGACGGGAACAGGTAGTGCCTCAAACAGCTTGTAGGCGATGCCCAGAGAATCGCGTTCCATCAGAGCAGAAATCTCGGTGGGCGTCGCCCCCACTTGCATCTGTGTGATCAGAAACTGCATTTCTTGGCCGGCCCAAGCTTTCTGGTGCCTGGCTTTGAGCCGGTCTTTCACTAGGGCTGTATCGCCATAGACGACAGCACTGAGGCTACGAACAATGTCTTCAGTGGTCGTATCCCAGTGCTCAGCCAGCATCAACAAGCTGAACCCTGTGAGATAGAGCTCGAGGAGTTCCTTTACCGAATCGTCATCCCACCGAGGCAAAATTTCGAACTGTGGTGGATCAAGAAACCCCGATGACATGTGAACGGCACGGAACAAGTCTGGCGCGCTGTGGTGGTCAATGACCCACCGCACAGCTTCCACACCTTCGCCGTCATACGCGACATCCATGGCGTTAAAAATCAGTTCGCAGCATGCAGACGACACGTTCTGCTCGCAGTGACCCGGATCACCACAGTCCCCGGTGGCGCGGTAGTAGGGGGGTTTGAGAAAGTGCCGACGGGCTTGGCGCCCATCTTCTGCTTCCGGTCTTATTTCCACGCACATGAGTTGTCCTCCTGGCACTACGGTACGGAGGACCTCCGACAGAGCGGATGGATATTTTTATCCACACCCCAGTGAGGAAACACGTGACCGGACCCCGCCCGAGACACGCTTGCCTAAATACCCAAAGCCCTGTTCTTCGCGGCATCGCGCTGCTCTTGGGTGATTAGACGATCATGAAAGAGCTCATCGAGCTCTTTCATCTGAGCTCGGAGTTTGGTGGGTGTTGTAAGGGCGTTGACTTGGGGACACTTGCCAGGACGGCAGCACTCGCAGAGCTCCTGGTTTACTCGCCGGGG
>Ga0307934_1001817_pt1 | contig 12280 bp, 12 predicted proteins | sample OrgLakmetageno90_FD_201838 | JGI IMG/M metagenome (GOLD analysis project Ga0307934, IMG submission 201838) | Saline water microbial communities from Organic Lake, Antarctica - #90 | ecosystem: Environmental > Aquatic > Non-marine Saline and Alkaline > Saline | place: Antarctica: Organic Lake... | reverse complement strand
TTCCCACAGCATAACTCGAAACAACATATTGATAGCTATAAACGATTCGTCTCCCCGGGACCATCTCCGGCGGACCAAATCCAAGCGCTTGAATTAAGACACCTTCTACGTCTGGAGCGTCAGGGGCCTTGTCCGGCTTCAATCCCGTTACTCTCACCTCCATCAATGACCTCTCACCTCGTGCTAAAAACGTAGAGGACATACTAACCTCAATGTTTTTAGCCTGTGCCACTGTCATGGAAAACAGCGACAAAACGAATATTTTTTTGATCCATGCTTTCATAACTTACCAATCTTTTTCTGGGTTACTAAAATCCCTACGACCACGTGTCATCGGTCCTCTTTCTAAATCTGAATTTTCTTTCAATAAACGTCTCGCCCTGTCTTCCGGTGATTCGTCTGGCCGCTCTTCCTCACCATCGTCCGAACCTTCTTCTCCATCCTCATCCCCATCCCCATCCCCATCCTCGCCGTCAGATTTTCTCTCATCATCCCCTGAACCTTCAGAGCCCGGTTCTGGTGGCTCTTCTCCGTCGTTGTTGCTATCGCCCTGCTGTCCGTCGCCATCGTCATTGCCTTGCTCCGGCGTTTGACCATCTTCGCCTTCACCTTTTTGCGGCTCTCCACTGCCCTGCTGCTGCATCTGCTCAATCTCTTGCTGCGTTTCCAGTTTCTCTTCGTCAAGCAATTCGGAAAGGCGGTTCAGATATCGTAGCACCAACTCTCCGTTACGGCGAGGCCCCTCATCATCAGAAAGGTTATCTAAGGCTGAATAATAATGACGAACTGCGTCCGACCAATTGAGAATGATGGAATTAAGGCGGATAAAACCGTTTGTTTCACCCGTATCCGGAAGGTCTGCTTCACCCATTCGCTCCAATTGATTACGCACCAAGCTGTCAAATTCACCCATATTGGGAATGCCACCGTTGACTGGATAACGGGTTCCTGAAAGTCCCAGCCATCCAAGCTGGAAAAGTGTGTTCCCAAGACCCTCATGCGCCTCTCCTACCACCATTTTTTTTGGAGAGAGAAGGGCCGCGCTATAGGCACCTCTTGCGCCGCGATAGTCTTGTGCCTCATAGGCGGATAGAGCCTCCGCCAATCGATACTCTGCGGCATCATCACCCAACTCTCTCTCCGCTAGTGAACGGTAGGTGTCACGTGCTGCTTCAAATTGTTCCTCAGAAAAAGCCGCTTTTGCCTCATCAAGCTCATTGGCCGAAACATCATTCACAAAAATAAACGCAGCAAAAACCGCCACCATATTAGGCAAGCCCCACCAACGAGTTCCAAGAACGATAGATGCCATCAGTAAAAAGATTGCAGGTAACACTGCCCATTGAAAGAACTCGATCACGATCCGTGATTTACCGCCTTCAATCTCGAATACATCCATTCCTTGAATAGCCACTTGAACCATTGCCGGAATATCCGCACCGCGCCCGGCAATCATATACTGCCCTCCTGTCGCATTCGCCAGTTCACGTAACACATCAGCTTGCAATCGGCTAAGCACCTTGCTCCCAGATTTATCCACAAGCTCTCCACCAGGATAGTCAGGGTGCGGCACGAAACCACCGTCCTCGCTGCCCACTCCAATCGTAAAGATCGTCACACCCGCTCTTTCCGCGTCCGCTACAATGGCATCAAGACCTCCCGCATGTTCTTCGCCATCACTGATTAAAATGAGGGTATTATTTTTCTGGCCGGTCTCTCGAAGTGTTTCGGTCGCAAGACGGATCGCGGAGGCGATGTCAGATCCTCCGCGAGAGACCCACTCTTCATCAATCTGCTCCACAGTTTCTCTTAGGGCCGCGTGATCGATTGTGAGCGGAGCGGATAAGAAAGGCGTACCAGCAAACCCCACCAAGCCAACACGGTCATTTTTCAACACCTCCAGAAGCTCATAAACGACAACCTTCGCCTGTCCCAGACGATCTGGTGTCACATCATTCACTCGCATACTGCGGGAGACATCTAAGGCAATCATCACATTACGGCCCTTGGTCGTTTCCACCTCTGCGCCCCCATCGCCTTGTGGGCGAGCAAGCGCTACTGCCAAAACACCAATCGCCACAAGCAACATGCTTAAAGCCAACCACCGCGGCAGTGGGTGGTGCGGACGAACCAGCTTACCTCTCAGCCTTTTTGCCGCAAATTCACTCCAGAGCGGCTGTTTGAACCGACCCAACAATACAGCACCGATGGCGAGGATCGGTAAAGCGATCCACACCAGAAGCCATTCTGGGTTAGCAAAGTTCATATCTAAATATTCGTTCGGTTCAGTGAGATGTAAACTGCTGCTCCTGCCGCACAAAGTAACGAAAGCCCGATAAACCAAGTGTACAGCTCCCGGTCATCGGTAACGGTCAGGCTACGTGATTCGGTTTTCTCCAAATTATCGATCGTTTGAAAATTTTCCTCCAGATCCTCAAGGCTCTGCGCCCAGAAATGCTCACCACCTGTCTCACTAGCGATTTTCCGAAGAGTGGGAAGATCAAACTCCTGGCGTGGAAACCGCTGAATACTTCCAGAAACGCGCCCTTCCTTAGTACCAATGGCCACCGTGTAGGTTTTAATTCCCAGCGTCTTGATGTGCTTCGCAGCCTCAAGTGGAGAAATTTTCCCAGAATTACTCGCACCATCAGTAATCAATACGATGATTTTGCTCTTTGCTTCGCGGTTATCCATCCTAGTGGCAGCACTTGCCAAAGCCGATCCAATCGCTGTGCCTTGCTCCTCAACGGTCCCCAATCCATTGCGGTTCAGCTTTAAGCTATCTAACCCACGCCGCAGCCAATTATGATCTAAAGTAATAGGACTGACCGAGGCCGGACGCCCAGCAAAAGCCACTAGCCCAATACGGTCTTCCGGTCTGCGGGAAATGAACGCATCGACCACTTTTTTCGCAGCATCAATCCTGCGTATCGGCCGGTTATTCATCCGGAAGTCGTCGATGTCCATCGAGAGAGAAACGTCGAACGCGAGCATGATATCGATCCCGCTCGCAATACGGCTTTGATACTCCGTCCTCCACACAGGCCTAGCCATACCGAAGATCGCCAGCAGCAAGGCACCGAACAGCAGCGGTAAGCCGATATTCCAAGCAAGACGGTTGACCTTTCGTCCTAAGCTTACGAGCACTCCCAGATTGGGAAACACAACAGCTCCGATCGCGCCTTTACGCCTTCTGAGAATCAAAAGAATTAAACTTGGTATCAGCAAAAGTAGCCAACCAGATTGAGCAAAACGGAAATGAGTTAGAAAAGCCTCGATCATGATGCGTGCATCCTTTCCATCAAATCAATGGCCTTCCGACCTAACGTTTCAGGGCCCGAGGTCTCGCTGTCATCAGGGCCATATTTCATAGCGGCGAGTCGCGAGAAAAAATCACTGACTTCTAATTTTGTGTCTTCCGAAAAACTCGCCAAAGCATCATGCCGGGACACAAATTCTTCGTGAGTTTCGTAAAGCGCAGGCTCGTCCAATCGCTTGGCAAGATAGCGACGGATGATCAATGAGACTTGAATCGCAACCCTTTTAGATTCGTTTATCTCCAAGCTAGAAAGCTCGTTCATAGCCTCCTGATACGCAAGTTTCGCCGTTTGGTCCGGTTGCTTCTTAGACTTTCTACTACACCACAAAAAAATGATCAGAGCCAATAGCCCGATCCCCGCTCCGAAAGCGAAAACCCACCAGATTTCAAAATTCTCAGTAGGAAGCAAATTGATTGCATCGCGATTCTCGACCAGCTCGAAGCTATTTTTAGATTCTGATGTCATCACCCTACTTGCGCCTCCCGGCTCGCCGTTTCAGCAACTTATGCAGTGCCGGCAGTGCGTCACTATCCGTCGATACATCAGCTAAATCGATTCCATGCTTTTTAAATAACGACGCAACCCCCTCGAATTGTCTCCTCATCAGCTTCTGGTAACCCATGCGGAGATTGCTGTTGTTTGTATTCACCAAAGTCTCAATTCCCGTTTCGGGATCAACGAGGACAACTTTTCCAGCCTTTGGAAGTGCCTGTTCAAGTGGATCAGTCACACGTAAACCGACGGTCTCATGCTTCCTCGCGAGCTTTCCCAATGGCTTATCAAGCGAGTCAGCATGGAAGTCAGAAATCACGAAAACCAAGGATTTGCGCTTCAGAGATTTGATCAGAAAATCACATGCCTCCTCAATGGAAGTGCCACGCTGCTCCGGTTTTGCCATCAACACCTCGCGAATCATGCGCAATAAGTGACGGCTACCCTTTGCAGGTGGAATGAACATTAGCGGCTCATTTGCAAAAATCAGTAGACCCACTTTATCGCCGTTCTGTAACGCACTGAATCCGAGCAACGCTGCTATCTCAGCCGCGAGCTCGCGTTTGCTCAAATGCTCACTTCCGAAATCAACTGATCCTGAAACATCCACCGCTATAATTACGGCAAGTTCCCGTTCCTCGCGGAACTTGCGCACAAAAGGCTCGTTCATACGCGCCGTAACATTCCAGTCGATGAACCTCACTTCGTCCCCGTGTTGATACTCGCGAAAATCATCAAAATCCAGACCCTGCCCACGAAACGACGAAAGGTATTCTCCAGAAAATGACTCACGCACGAGACGTCGGGCTTTGAGCTCGAGCTTACGCACCCGTGCCATCATTTCCTCAACCTGCTCGTCGTCGTGCATTTCCTACTTGTTGGATAATTTACGGGACGACCACTTTGGCGAGTATCCGCTCTACGATGATATCTGTCGTGACCTCCTCAGCCTCCGCTTCGTAAGTTAGCAAGATACGGTGGCGGAGCACATCCACGGCCATGTCTTTAACGTCTTGGGGAGTCACAAAAGCTCGACCATTCATAAACGCTCTCGCTCTGGCAGCCAAAGCGAGATTGATAGTTCCGCGCGGAGAGGCACCAGCACGTATCCAGTTCTTCAATGGCGCGTCGATGTTCATCGGGAAGCGGGTAGCGTAAATCAGCTCCACGATATACTTACGAATCGCTTCATCAATGTAGACTTCATTTACCAACTCACGGGACGCCTGAACCTGCTCTGGGGTCGCTACGTTCTGGGTCTCATAAACTGGAGCGGACGTCGCCATCGCATTGAGAATTTGTAACTCCTCATCTTTGCTCGGGTAACCGACGTTCACCTTCAATAGGAAGCGGTCGAGCTGGGCCTCCGGAAGCTGATAGGTTCCCTCCTGATCAATCGGATTCTGCGTCGCCAGAACGAGAAATGGTGTTGGTAACGGATAAGAACGATCTCCAAGGGTCACTTGCTTCTCTTGCATCGCCTCCAACAGCGCGGACTGCACCTTTGCAGGCGCCCTGTTGATTTCATCAGCGAGAATAAGATTGTTAAAAATCGGCCCAAGCTTGGGCTCGAAGTTACCCTCATGCGGATGGTAAATCATCGTCCCCACCAAATCCGCTGGCAAAAGATCTGGGGTGAACTGAAACCGTGCAAATGAGGCTGATAGAGATCCGGAAAGCGCTTTAACCGCGAGGGTTTTCGCCAATCCCGGGACACCTTCGAGAAGAATATGCCCGTTACACAGGAGCCCAACGAGCAAACGATCTACGAGATTTTCCTGCCCGACCAATACTTTGGCCATTTCTGCTTTTACGCCGCCGATCCAGCTACTGGTTTCCTCGATTTGTGCCTGAAGTTCTTCCGTGTTCATGATTGCTTGCTGTAGTTTGACACCGCCATGGCGCAGCGCAACTTGCAATCCAACGCAGGACCTAAAAAAATTCGGAATCGAAAAGATTCACAACACTCAATTACCGCGCCTTCTTGCCTCCATCGCAGTTGGTTCTCCGCAATAAGGACACCTAAAACGGTCCGCAAAGAGAATACTATAAGCAACCTTTAGGCGATAACTGCCAAATAGCTTTTTTGCATGCCGATGCTTCGAGCAACCACGTCGTATCAGCGGGGGCACCATGCATAACGGACACCTAAGACGCGCTGAAACAATGAAAGTAAGAGCGATAAAGGCAACCGTTCCTCCCATGCACCACGCACTTACGAGTATGATGGGGACTTCGCCCTTAAACATACCCACGATAAGAATAGAGATAGCCACTGGCATTCCCAAAAAGGAAATGATTACCATGAGTGAGGCGAGTCGATATTTTCTTACGACCGATTCGTTTGGCAGGCGGTGCATTAACACCTTGGTAGATTCAAGCTTCGACCGAAGCAATTCAAAGTTGATTAAAACCTGTTATTTCCGTGAAAATCCAAATTTGAAACTATTCAGCCGCAGCTAAGAACGTTTTCTCAAAAAATCTCTAGGAATTGAAATGCGCCGCCAATGCCTCTTTACGGAAAGCAAAAATCTTTTCGAGCTTTGGCCTAACAAAGATTCCGTGGCCGATCTCACCGAATGGCCAGAATGGAAGGGCATAATGAACTAAATCTTTCATTAACACTCCCCCATCCACCTCTTCGAAGGTGTGAAAATGATGCCAAAATTTATAAGGCCCGAAGCGTTGTTCATCCACAAAACTCTTCCCTTGGCGAATCGTTTTAATCTCCGTAACCCACGGAATCCATATCATAGGAGCCACCATCACCTTGTATTCAATCACTTGCCCTTCATACATTTCTTCGCCGGGCTGATAGATAATCTTGAACCCGAGATCTTCTGGTGTGATTGCGCTCAAGTTCGAAGGCCTGGAAAAGAAGTCCCATGCCTCGGTAATCGAGATTGGTAGGAACTGCTCTTGAGAGAATTTATGGATCATTGGCATAACGGATTTACTTAGATTGCGCATGACTCTTACTGCATCTGCGAGCAAACACAAATTTCAAAACAAGCGGCGTTGAGTTCAACAAATCTAGGGATTCCGGTGAATATGAGTCATTTTAGAAATCGCTCAATTCTTTTGCCTTGGAAGAATCCGCAAATTGGTTTCGTAATACCCCTAGCATGAAAATAAAAATCATAACGACAGCTTTTGCAGCATCCCTAATGTTCGTCCTCCCAGCCACAGCTGACGACACACCATTAGCAGAACAGATGGACATCATGAACGATGCTTACAAAACCATCCGTCGTGCGAAAACTCCCGAAGGTGGAGCTCCTCTTGCCCGCGAAGCTCAAAACGCGATGATCAAAGCGATCACCGAAACTCCCGAGTTGGTCAAAGAAATGCCGGATGGCCCTGAAAAGGAAAAAGCCATTGCTGAATACCGCAAGCAAATGGGCATGCTCATCGCTACACTAGCCGAGATGGAACTCGCTTTCCTCAGCGGAGATATGGAGCAGGTTGATGCAATCGTGGACAAAATGCGCGACAGCAAAAAGACCGGTCACAAGGCCTTCATGAAGGACGAATAATCCGGTTTCAAAGACTTTAAAGTGAAAAAGCCCCGTGGTTCAACACGGGGCTTTTTTTGTTAAACCTTTAAATCTCTGATCATTTAACCACGACTTTCGTATTCAAAGCGACCTTCGAAAATACGATTGGCATCGTTTTACTTGGGCCACGGATACATGCATGGGAAGCAGGATACCGTTCCACATTCCCGATATGGTGGCCGATTCCATCCCAAGTCAAACGCATCCAATATTTCATTGGTGCTCCAACGAATTTTCCGCCTTCTGGCACCTCGTCCTCGAAAGCATTCGCATCACGGTTAACAACTTGGCCTTCAGAATCGTACATCCGCCCATACTTATTGGATCTTTTGTCGACGACCTTTTCGAGGATTTTATATTTTCCATCGGGTGTAGGATGGGAATCTTTTCCGGAGCTTATAGGATAGTCCAAAACCACTTTCTCGCCATTCATAAGAAGGCCGCGTTGCCTTTCTAGATCAATCTGTAACCATGAATTTGATGGATTTGTTTGTGGCAGCAGCTCGAGATTCGTCCACGTATCGTAGGTTACCGGATAGTCTTTCCGAGCTTCGAAATGCGCATAAGTCCCGACTTCGTAGGGATTCACATAATCTTCATGCGACTTTGCAAGACTCGCGCCGGAAGGCATGGTGCTTGCACAACTCCCCAAAAATACGGAAAAAGCTGCAAGGCTAAGGAGTGAAATATTTCTAGATACCATGATTTTAAGACGTAACTTGTGGGGCGATCTATAGGAATCACCTCATCTTTGCAACATAACTAATCTAAACCCACCCCCGTTAGAGGCAAATCCGCACCATGGTCTCCCAAGAACTCAAAACCAAACTCCGCGACGTTTCGCATCAACCTGGAGTTTATCTAATGAAAGACCGCTTGGGATCTATCATTTACGTGGGCAAGGCATTGGACCTAAAACGCCGGCTCTCCTCCTACTTCACTCCGTCTCGAAAAAATCGCGCGAACTTGAAAACCCGTGCGCTTATGGATTCTATCCATGATTTTGAAACCCACATCGTACGTAACGAACAAGAGTCCCTGCTTTTGGAAGGTAAGCTCATTAAGGATTATCGCCCCCGTTACAACGTCGCGTTCCGTGATGATAAGCGTTTTTTGCACGTGCGTATACGCCTCAGCGATCCGTTCCCACGATTCTCTTGTGTTCGGACAAAAAAAGAGGACAACGCTCGTTACTTCGGACCTTTTCCACACTCAGGTGCCCTTCATGACACCATCAACTGGCTGAACCGTCGACTGGGTCTACGAGTTTGCCGCCCCGTCAATCCGGGAGAAGCCGATTACCGCCACTGCAACGCCGACGTGATCCGAAACTGTTCAGCACCCTGCATTGGTAGGATTTCCCAAGAAGACTATCTCGCCAAAGTTGAAGAGGCCTGTCTGATTCTCGAGGGTAAAGGTAAGAAAGCCATTTTCGATGAAATAAAGACCGAAATGGAAACTGCGGCTGTAGCTTTAGATTTCGAAAAAGCCGCTACTCTGCGCGACGTCCTCAATAATCTTCAGAAAACTCTCTCCCCCACACGTCAGTTTTCTCGCGGACGCGGTGTCCCGACGACGGTGAAACCTACCGAGGACCTCGCCGACCTCGGCGAGGCCCTGAATCTCGCTGCCCCACCACGAATCATGGAATGCTTCGATATCTCGAATGTTTCCTCTAATCATATCGTCGCTTCCATGGTTCGTTTCACCAACGGCATGCCCGACAACCAAAACTACCGCCGCTACCGAATACAAACCGTTAAAGGGCAAGATGATTTTGCATCCATGGCGGAAGTCGTTTATCGCCGCTACTCGCGCATTTTGAGAGAAAATCTCAATGAGGAAACCGAGTATTCCCAAGAATCGCTAATCGAAGCTCAGCGCCGTCTCGCTAAAGAGGGTAAAGCTAAGATCATCCTGCCCGACTTGGTCATCGTTGACGGTGGAAAAGGACAGCTCTCCAGTGCCTTCAAACAGCTCCGAACCCTCGGTCTACAAGAGCTCCCTCTAATCGGCCTCGCAAAACAACACGAGGAAGTCTTCTTCCCTGGGGAATCACAACCGCTCCTCATTTCACACGATCGCGGGGCGCTGAAGCTACTGCAGCGTATACGTGATGAGGCTCACCGTTTTGCCAATGGTTATAATGAACTTCTTTATCGCCGCAGGATGAAAGAGAGCGCCCTCGACGATTGCCCTGGCATGTCGCCACGCCGGAAAGCCCTACTGCTTGGGAAATTCGGCACGCTATCGCGGATTCGCAAAGCATCACCGAAAGAAATCGCCACCATCTCAGGAATCTCCGAAAAATTCGCCATTACTCTACTCGAACACCTAGGCTGAACATCATCGAAAACTCGTTTCCATTGACCTAGGCCCCACCACGGATTACCCACTGCTTATGGAAAACGATCTCAATCTGGCAACGGAAGCCGCCATCGAAGCAGGAAAACTGCTCCGTAAGCATTTCGGCAAACCGCTCAAAGTCGATGAAGCCATGCATCACGACATCAAGCTCGCACTCGATAAGGAGTCCCAGGACCTAATCACCAGCATCCTGCTCTCGGCCCGCCCGACAGACGCTCTTTACGGCGAAGAAGGAATCGCAGGAAACCAGGATTCAGGTCGCCAATGGATCGTCGATCCCATCGATGGCACGGTGAACTTTTTCTACGGTATTCCCCATTTCTGTATCTCCATCGCCCTGCGTGTGGATGACGAAGTCGTCCTCGGAGTAATACACGATCCCATGGTGGGAGAAACTTGGACCGTTGAAAAAGGCGGCATACCACTTCTCAATGGCGAACCCGCTTCAGTCAGCCCACGCACAAAACTTGAAGAATCCATTCTCTTCGTCGGCTGCGGGAAAAGCACCGAAGCTCTCAGCACCGGCATGAAGCGTTTCCAGAAAGCCTCTCTTCGGGCCCGCAAGATGCGCATGATGGGCTCCGCAGCCCTCGGCATGGCCTACATTTGCTGTGGGCGCTTAGATGCCTACGTCGAATCAACCATCTCCCTCTGGGACATCGCCGCAGGCAAACTCCTCGTCGAAGCCGCTGGCGGCAAAGTCACCCTCACCAAAAAGGAAGGCAACACTGATTCCTACTCCATTGTCGCGACCAACGGCAAAATTCCGATCGAGGAGATCCTCTGATCCATTAGCATTTAGCATTCAGCTTTCTTTATTAGACCATGATCGGCACCGGCTACGACGTTCACCAGTTCGCGGAAAATCGCCCGCTGATTCTCGGAGGAGTGAATATTCCTCACAGCCACGGCCTTGCTGGTCACTCGGATGCGGATGTTCTCTGCCACGCCATCGCGGATGCCGTGCTCGGCGCGATGGGAAAACCAGATATCGGTTTCTATTTTCCTCCGGGAGATCCGAGCTGTAAAGACATCTGCTCCCTGAGGATTCTTGAAAAATGTCGTGATCTCCTCGCTGAGGAAAAATTGTCTCTGATCAACGTCGACTCCACCATCATCGCCGAGACCCCAAAAGTCCTCCCCCACCGTGAAGCGATGCAACAAAACATCGGTAACGCGCTCGGCATCCCACCAAACCGCGTCGGCATCAAAGCCACTACCAACGAAACCATGGGCTTCGTGGGTCGCAAGGAGGGCATTGCGGCGATGGCCGTGGCACAAGTGGAAACAGAAAACGCGATTTAAAAATCACAGCTCCTTTCTGAATTTCATGCTTGGCCTCAACCGCCTTCAACCTTCATCTTTCAACGCACATCACCATGCCCTGGCTACTCCTTATTCTCCCGCTTCTAGCTGCCATTCTGAACCAGCTTTTCCTTCGTAAAATTGGTATCGCCCATTGGGTCTCGACCGCTTCCGCTGCCGCGACCTTTGTTATCGCTCTTCTGCTACTCGGAAAGAATGAAACGCTCGGTTTTGCTTGGGCTACGATTGGTGATTTGAACATCAATATCGGTATCACATTGGACAAGCTTTCCACTGGGATGATGATCGTGGTGACCGGAGTCGGTCTGCTAGTGCACGTTTTCTCGCTCGCTTACATGAAGGACGACTCGGCGAAAGCCCGCTACTTCACTGGCCTGGCGCTTTTCATGTTCTCCATGACCGGCATCGTGCTGGCTTCCAATTTCATCATGACCTTCATCTTCTGGGAGTTGGTCGGCCTCAGCTCCTATCTTCTAATCGGCCACTGGTACGAAAAAGACTCCGCTGCAGATGCCGCGAAGAAAGCCTTCCTTACCAACCGCATCGGCGACTTTGGCTTCATGATCGGCATACTCATGCTTTGGGGAATCACCGGCACCTTGGTATTCTCGGAAATGGGCGGCCCGATCACCGCATCCGCCGGTGTCCTCGGAGCAGCTCTGCTCTGCGTCTTCTGCGGAGCGATGGGGAAATCCGCCCAACTACCCCTTCACGTCTGGCTCCCAGATGCGATGGAAGGCCCGACTCCTGTCTCCGCCCTCATTCACGCCGCAACCATGGTCGCCGCTGGTGTTTACATGCTCTTCCGCGTCCAGATCTCCCTTCCACCGGGGGCTTTCGAAGGCTTCTCCGGAACGACGATCGCATGGATTGGCGGCATCACCTCTCTCGCCGCCGCTTTGATGGCAACTCAGCAAGACGATATTAAAAAAATTCTCGCCTACTCCACTCTCTCCCAACTCGGCTACATGGTGATGGCTGTTGGCCTACTGGTGGGCGAAGCTGGCATGTTCCACCTCTTCACCCACGCATGGTTCAAGGCTCTTCTTTTCCTCGGATCCGGGGCAATCATCTATGCTTGCCACCACGAGCAGAACATCTGGAAAATGGGCGGCCTTTTGAAGAAAATGCCCATCACCGCGATCACCTTCGCCATCGGCACCGCGGCCCTCATCGCCGTGCCATACGTCACTTCCGGCTTCTGGTCTAAAGAGGAAA
>Ga0307934_1001816_pt1 | contig 12284 bp, 9 predicted proteins | sample OrgLakmetageno90_FD_201838 | JGI IMG/M metagenome (GOLD analysis project Ga0307934, IMG submission 201838) | Saline water microbial communities from Organic Lake, Antarctica - #90 | ecosystem: Environmental > Aquatic > Non-marine Saline and Alkaline > Saline | place: Antarctica: Organic Lake... | reverse complement strand
TCTTATTTGTTGTCGGGTTTGTTGCGCTTGCGGCAACGAGCGGTGGTGTGATGCTGTCTGGCCAATCGATTCGAAGCTTCCTGACCTACCTGGCCATTCCGATTCTTATCGGTTTGGCTCAGATGGTTGTGCTCGCAGTGGGTCAGTTGAACCTGGCTGTGGGGGCGATGGGCGGCGCGGCTGCCGCAGTGATGGCTCAAATGATGGTCGTATGGGACGCTCCCATCTGGGTTGCCCTCCTCAGTGGTTTCCTGGCCGCAACGCTGATGGGTGCTGTGAATGGGTTGCTCGTGGTTACGACCGGTCTGAACGGGTTTATCATCACGCTCGGAACCCTCACAATTCTTGAAGGCGTGCAGTTTGCGCTGGTCCGAAGTTTCACCATTGATGGGTACCCCGATGCGGTCAAAGACTTTGGGAAAATTGAGTACTTCAACATTCCTTCGGTCTTTATGGTGGCGGTGGTGACGGCGGTCATCCTCGCCTGGTTCTTCCGCACCAACGTGGTGGCACGAAAGATTCTGGCCACGGGAGCGAATCCCCTCGCCGCGAGGCTTTCCGGGGTGTCGAATCCTCTTTCAGTCTTTTTGGCCCACACTCTGTCGGGGGCTCTTATTGGTATTGCCGCCATTGTGACCATTACGTCTCTGGGTGGAATCAACCGTTCGATCGGAGGGGACTGGCTCCTTTCCAGCTTCGCAGCACCCATCATTGCGGGAGTGCTGATGAGCGGTGGAGTTGTCGCGGTCTATGGAACGGTGATGGCTGCCGGCGTGATTCGCCTGGTGGACATTGCCCGCGCACAGTATTCTCTGGATCCCTCCGTCGTGAACTTCACCATCGGAACTGTGGTCTTGTCCACGGTCGCGTTGAGTGAATGGCGCCGGAGACGATCGGAAATCAGACGTCAAAAATATGTGGAGGTCGACAGTGAGTGAAATTCTTAGAGTCAGTGGACTGTCGAAAAGTTTCCCGGGTGTCAAAGCGCTGAGCAACGTCAATATCTCGCTGCGCGGCGGGGAAGTCCAAGCACTTCTCGGGGAAAACGGCGCCGGAAAGTCGACGTTGATCAAACTGTTGACCGGTGTGTATCAAACCCAAGAGGGTGGAATTTTTCTCGACGGTGAACTTGTGTCCTTTGGCTCTCCTCTCGAGGCGACCAAAGCAGGAATTGGGGTTGTCCATCAGGAGCGCAACCTGATTCCCTATTTCACCGTGGCAGAAAATATTGTTCTTCAAGATCAGCCCAAGCGTTACGGCCTGATCGATGCCGCGAAGCGACGAGCGCGGGCGCAGGAAGCTCTCGATTCTTTGGGGTTGGCGATTGACCCGGACGAAATCGTGCAGAACTTGTCCGTTGCCCAAATGCAGTTGGTCGAGATTGCGAAGGCTCTGGCTACAGATACTCGCGTCTTGCTGCTGGATGAGCCGACCGCGTCGATCAGTGGTTCAGAAGCCACCAAACTCTTCCGGGTCGTGGCCGCCCTCAAGGCGCAGGGAACCGCTGTGCTGTTTGTGAGCCACAAGCTCGAAGAAGTCTTTGAGGTGTGTGACACGGTCACCGTCCTGCGCGACGGTGAGAGTGTCATTGAATCCTCGCCGCTGTCTGAGTACTCCCAGTCGGAAATTGTCGCGGCGATGGTGGGCAGGACATTGGCAGATCGGGTCAAGCGGATACGAACAGTGAAACCTGGAGAGCCTGTTCTTGAGCTCAAAAATGTCGACACCGCAATAGGACACAAGGGGATTTCGCTCTCTGTGCGGGCGGGCGAAGTTGTCGGGCTCTACGGCCTTGTGGGCGCGGGGCGAAGTGAACTGATGCGCAGCGTTTTGGGCCTGCACGCCATCGTGTCTGGCGAAATCCTCTTGAGGGGCAAGCCGGTCAAAATTCGCGATGTTCGCGATGCGCTCCATAAGCACCGCATCGGCTACGTGACAGAAAACCGCAAAGAGGAGGGTTTATTCCTCGAATTCAGTATCAATCGCAACATCACAGTGACGGTGTGGCGTCGCCTGCAGGGGTTGCTTGGGATTGTGCGCGAGCACAAAGAAACGGAAGTGTCTGAACGTTTCGTCGACAGGTTGGGAATCCGCATTTCCTCTGTTACGCAGCTTGCGGGGAATCTTTCGGGAGGAAACCAACAGAAAGTGAGTTTGGCCAAATGGCTGGCCGCCGACACGGAGATCATCATTATCGATGAACCCACGGTGGGCATTGATGTCAGAACGAAAGCGAACTTCCATGAATTGATCATGGATCTCGCTGACCAAGGAATGGCGGTCGTGTTGATCTCCAGTGACTTGGCAGAAATGGTGTCCATTGCTGATCGAATTATGGTCATGCGCGACTATCAATTCGTAGGGGAGTTGGCTAACTCGAAAGAGTACTCGGATGTGTCCACCGGAGTGATGGAGGCCATTCAGTCCGGGTCGCGATGGAGCTCTTAGCCCCAGGAAAGCTCCAGTCTCGACACCTACAACGTGCGGCGTGAGCGCTGCGTGGGGCCTCGTGAGGCAAGAGGTCCCAGAGCTTGAGGGCTAGTTGGGGAGTCGGACGCTCGCCATTCCACCATCGACAGCCAGGATTGTTCCCGTGGTGGAAAGAGACGCTGGGTGGGCAAGATACAGAATCGCGTGAGCAACTTCAGAGGCCGACACAAGTCTGCCAATGGGTTGGCGAGCTTCCAACCGCGCACGCTCGGCGGCCGGTTCGGCAGTTTGACCAAGCAGGCGCTGCACCCACGGGGTGTCAGCGGTGCCAGGGTTGACAGCGTTGACTCGGACGCCATCACCGATGAAGTCCGCAGCCATCGCGCGAGTCAGTGACTCCAGTGCGCCCTTTGAGGAGCTATAGATTGCTCGTTTGGGCAAACCCACCGGGGCTGCCACCGAGCAGGTAGAGACGATGGCAGGGTTTTTGCCGAGCTTCAACAGAGGGTAAAAATGTCTCACGACCCGTGCTGTGCCAAAGACGTTGACGGAGAAAACTTTCTCCCATTCCTCTGGTGGGGAATCGACCACGCTTCCAATAGCGCCGATTCCTGCGTTGTTAATCAGGATGTCGATGGAACCATCCGATGCGGCTACCACGTGCGCGGCAGCCGCTCGCACGCTGGCTTCATCAGAGATGTCGCAGGCGACGAAGGTGCCGACCCCTGCTAATCCGCCTTCAGCGAGGTCTAACCCAAAAACTGAGGCTCCGCGGGCAACCAGCTGGGTGGCTACTTCTAGCCCAATTCCTGAACCCGCACCCGTAATGACGGCGGTGAGGCCTGCGAAATCCCCACTCATTGTTGCCATGCTTGACCGGTGGGGTAGAGATACTCGGAAATGCTGTGGGGCTTCATTTCCGCTCCGGCACCGACGCCGAGGGGCGCGATGTAGCGTCCCTTTTCCACAACAGTGGGGTTCACGAAATGCTCGTGCAGGTGATCCACAAATTCGACAACTCGTCCGGGGTGGTGGCCGGTGACCGCCACGGCGTCAAACATGGCTAAGTGTTGGACCATTTCACAAAGCCCAACACCACCGGCGTGGGGGCAGACGGGAACGCCAAACTTTGCGGCCATGGCAATTAGGGCAATGTTTTCATTGACCCCGGCGACGCGGGTGGCATCAATCTGCAGGAACGAAATGGCGCCAATCTGCAAGAGCTGTTTGACCATGATGCGGTTGTGCACGTGTTCGCCGGTGGCGACGCGAATGGGGGCAATCCCATCCTGGATGGCCTTGTGGCCGAGGATGTCATCGGGGCTGGTGGGTTCTTCAACCCAGTGAATCTTGTCGTCGTTGAGACCCTTGATCCAGGCAATCGCGTCTGGCACATCCCACACCTGGTTCGCATCGACTGCCAAGGTGATGTCGTTGCCGACCGTTTCTCTCATCAGTTGGAGACGGTGGCGATCGTTTTCGATCGAGCCACCGACTTTGAGCTTGATGAAGCGGAAACCATCCGCGACGGCCTCCTGGGCGAGCCGCACCATCGTGTCATCCGTGTAGCCAAGCCATCCCGGGGTGGTCGTGTAGGCGGGGAGACCTTCGGCAAGAAGCTGTGCTTCTCGTTCTGTGCGCAAAGGTTCGGCGTCTTGGAAAAGTGCAAGGGCTTCTTCGGGCGAGAGCGCGTCACTGATGTGGCGAAAGTCAATGAGTTCGACAAGCTGCTGGGGAGAAAGGTGGGAGAGGACTTGCCATAGAGGTTTCCCTTCCACTTTGCACACAATGTCCCAGAGAGCGTTGATGACACCACCGGCTGCCATGTGGGGGACACCTTTTTCTGGCCCGAGCCAGCGAATTTGAGAATCCCTGACGAGTTCGCGACCAATGTCGCCAATCCGGTCAACGAGTCCTTCGACGGATTCGCCAATCACCATTTGAGCGAGTGCCTCGAGCGAGGCGCACTGGAGGTCGTTACCCCGCCCAATAGTAAACACCAAGCTGTGACCAGTGATCTCGGGGTTGTCTGTGGTGAGAACCAGGTATGCCGCCGAATAATCGGGGTCTTTATTCATGGCATCGGAGCCGTGACCGTGAGCTCCGGTCGGAAAACGAACATCAAATGTCTCAGCAGACACGATTGTGGTCAACGGTGACTCCTTATTTTCGTGAAAGAAGTTTCTTAGTGCGCTCAAAGACTATATGATTTTGAAAGAGTCCATACAAACGGCGAATGGAGAACACCATGTCTCAGCATTCAGACCACACTCAATACGGTCGAGCTGGGTTAGAGGTGAGTCGCTTAGGGGTGGGCACTGCCCCGCTTGGAGGACTGTTCACCTCGGTGTCAGACGACGAGGTCGACGCGCTCATCGAACGAGCCCTCGAGGTGGGCCTCAGCTACTTTGACACCGCCCCTTTTTATGGCAGCGGATCTTCGGAACGGCGGCTCGGAAAAGCACTGCACAAAGTCCCTCGCAGCTCTTTCCGCCTGTCAACAAAAGTAGGACGCATCTTGGTTCCTGGAAAAACCCAGGGAGACACCGGATACGTCGACCTTGATCCGTTTAATCCCGTCTATGACTATTCCGCTTCGGGGATTCGTCGCTCCTTTGAATCCAGCTTGGAACGGTTGGGGTTGGAGTCCATTGATATTGCCTACATTCACGACCCCGATGATCACCTCGATCAAGCCATCAACGAAGCCTACCCGGAACTTGATGCGATGCGAAAAGAAGGCCTTGTGTCCTCTATTGGTATCGGCACCAACCTCGCAGAGATTGGAACGCGGTTTATTCGTGAAACCGATATCGACGTCGCCCTGGTCGCCGGACGCTACACCCTGCTTGATCAAATAGGCCTCGACGAGTTCCTCCCCGAGGCTTTACGCAGAGATGTCTCCGTGATGGGGGCTGGGGTGTTCAACTCCGGGGTGCTGATCAACCCTGTTGAGGGTGCCACCTATAACTACGCACCTGCCGAACCCGAGGTGCTCGCCAAAGCCCGACAGATTCACGACGCGATTCGTCCCTACGGGGTCTCTGTTGCTGCGGTGGGGTTGCAGTTCCCTTTGCGCCACCCCGCGGTCAAAGCTGTGCTCACCGGTGTTCGCACCGTGACTGAACTCGAAAGCAACGTGTCAGATTTTGATGAAACTATTCCCCCAGAACTGTGGTCCGATCTTGAGTTGCTCGGCCTGATTCGGCCGATTGGCTAATGCCCACCGTTATTGTGGCCTCTGCCGCTACCCGGGAGAGCTGGATTGTGAATAGTGAGTGGTCTCTGGCCTCAGGTCCTCTGCAGGGAGCAATCGCTCACTATCTTGTGACGCAGGGAATTCATGACTTCCTGATTATTGCCCGAGGGATTCTGGCTGGCCGGTGGATGGTCGGTTCCGCTGTGGCGACACTGACCGCCGTGTCACCGCAGTCTGGCGGTGTGGTGGAGTCAAAAATCGAGGGTCCCCTCGCCCATGGGCTGAGCAGCCTGGGGGTGAGTGCGATTGTTGTCATTGGCACCAGCACACAACCCTCCGGTCTCGTCATTGAGGGATCAGTGCCACACACCTCCATCACCTGGGTCGATTCTGTGGCAGCCCCTCAGGCAACCGTCTGGGAAACCGATGCCCTGGTGCGTTTAAGCCCAGACGACACGGTGGTGACGACAGGGAAATGGGGGATGGCCAAGCACAAGGCCGCATCCATTGTGACAAACCAGGGGTATCCCTCTGCCCAGGGTGGGCTTGGCGCAGTAATGGGGGAGATGAACATCAAATACATTCACTGCCACAGCGGGGAACCAGCTGGCAAATCCACTGCGAGTGAAAAAACCCTCACCGAGGAATACGTGTCGCGTATTGATTCCAACCCTTTGACACAGTCAGAGCGGGACTATCCAGGCTTTGCTCTGTGGCCGACGGCGGCTTTGCACGGCTATGTGGCATCGGGTGGGTTTTCCTCGAACCCCAGCGCAGGCCTCACGGATTTTTCTGCCGAGAACTTCCTTCCCTTTGCCGTTGATAACGGGGAGAGCGCCTGCCCCGCATGCCCTCAGTCGTGCCTCAAAGCTTTTAGCGCAGACCCTGCGCAACCTCTTGATGGCGGGCGGGCCCACCAGCTGGGTATGGCGGCATTTGCCATCCAAGGAGATAGCCACGATGTGGAAAGTGTGATCGCGTTCAACGCCCTGTGTCACAGCATCGGGGTGGAACATCTCTTTGCGGAAGAAATGGTGCGCGGCATGGGCCCTTTTACCCCCGACACCCTCGCAGAAATCCTGGACCAACGACTCGGTGTGTTTGACACTTCCCCGCACAGCGCACTGCATGTTAAAGGGATGGCGCTGCCACCCTTTGAGCCTCGAAGCAATCAAGGTTTGGCTGTGGGATGGGCTCTCAACCCCGGTGGGCCCCGCTATGACGTGTTAGAGCACGACATCGATTTTGATCGTGATTTTGTGAGCGACGAGCGGGCGGCGCGCGGTGAAGATTTTGGTCTTCCCGCGGAGGGTCTCCCCCTGGGGACTCTGGATGAGAGACGGCACCAATCGATTGTGGAGTTGTGGTTGTGCTGGAGCGCCCTGGACGCTCTAGGCATCTGTGAATATGCCGCGCCACCCACTCGTGAACTGACGGTGGAGGGGATTTGCTCTCTCGTGGCCGAAAGAACCGACGCCCCCTTCACCACAGAAGATCTCTACCAGCTGGGTCTCACCCGGTTGGGTCTGCTGAAAGACATCAACGATCGTCTCGGGGTTTCCGAAGCCCTCGATACCCTCCCCGATGTGTTTTTTGATGTGGCGCTTGCCACCGGGCATTGTGATGGTGTGGCCATCAACCGGGACGAGTTTGAGGCAGCGCTTGGCTATGTCAGGGAAAGTTTCGAGTGGAAAGATGGCGGCCTCAATCACACCGGGTCTGTCTTTGCTCGTGTCACAGCCGCACACCGTGCGGCAGGTCGCATATTCGAGGAGGTAAGACTATGAATCATGTCGTGTGGTCACAATGGGATGACCTGGAGGTACCCCAAGGGGTGACCCTTCTGGGCCCGGCAACGGCTCCGCTGGATAGTGAAGCAATCAGGGACGTTACTTTCTACGTCCCCCCCTATATGTCGGGGTTGGCAGGACTCACTCCGGTGGGGGATATGCCCACACTTCAGTATTTGCAGATGCCAAACGCCGGGTATGACGACGCCATCGCGTTTCGACGAGAAGGCCTTGCCATTTGTAATGCTCGAGGGGTTCACGATATCTCCACCTCGGAACTCGCTCTTGCGTTGATCCTTGCGTCCTTGCGTGGCCTGGATGATTTTGTGCGCGCACAGCCCGAGGGGAAGTGGTTGCAAGGCCCACGGCCGTCCCTGGCATACAAGAAGGTCGGCCTGGTGGGGTATGGCTCCATCGGCCAGACCATTGCGGGCATGCTGGCACCGTTGAAAGTTGACCTGATGCCTTTTTCGCGCTCAGGCAGAGATGGCAGCTACACGATGGATCGCCTGGATGAGCTGCTACCCGAGTGCGATGTGGTGATTTTGATTCTTCCAGCGACACCGGAGACGCAGAAACTGATGAACAAGGAGCGGCTTGCGCTGATGAAAGATGGCGCACTGCTGGTCAATGTGGCCCGAGGCGCGATTGTCGACACCGACGCACTGCTTGCCGAGCTCCAGAGCGGGCGGATTCGCGCCGCACTGGATGTCATTGATCAAGAACCGCTGCCCCCGGACCACCCTCTGTGGCAGGCGCCAGGGCTCATTTTGTCGCCCCATGTGGGAGGTAATTCCAGCGCCTTTGAGCCGGGCATGCGTGCTCTGCTCCACACTCAGTTCGACCGGCTTGCTGCCGGAGAAAAACCACTCAACATCGTTGTTGAAGGAGCGGGAGACACGCAATGAAAATCGATTCACACCACCACGTATGGGACCTTTCCGTTCGCGAGCAAGACTGGATGGAAGGCCCCGAGGTCGCTCCTATTTCGCGCACCTTCACGATGGCCGACCTGGACCCTGTGTTGGAGCGCGTGGGGATTGATTTCACTGTCCTCGTGCAAACGGTCGCCGTCATGGAAGAAACACCAGAGTTTCTCGATATTGCTGCGAGCCACCCCAAGGTGGCAGCCGTCGTCGGCTGGCTCGATATGGACACCCCCGACATCACTCCCGCACTGGAGCAACACCTCGCACACCCGGGTGCGCACCGCCTCGTGTCGATTCGTGATTTGGCCCAGTATCAAGAGGACCCCCTCTGGCTTGCCAGAGAAGCCGTTGTTGCCAACATTCGCAAGCTTGGCGAACGCGGTATCAGCTATGACCTACTCACGTTGCCCCCGCAGCTCCCCGGAGCCATTGAGGCCGTCACCGCATGCCCGGACACACGTTTTGTGCTCGATCACATCTCCAAGCCGCTGATTGCCCAGGGCGAGATTGATCAGTGGGCTAAAGATATGGCAGAGCTTGCGAAGCGACCCAACGTGTCAGTCAAAGTGTCGGGCATGGTCACCGAGGCCACCTGGGATGACTGGAGTGTTGAAACTTTCCGCCCCTATGTCGATGTGGTCACTGAAGCCTTTGGTCCACAGCGCATGATGTTTGGTTCCGACTGGCCGGTGTGTCTGTTGGGTGGGGAGTATGAGGAGATTTTTGGAATTGTGGAAACGCTGACGGCAAAGTGGTCTGCCCCAGAGAAAGAGGCTTTCTTCTCGGGGACCGTCATCGAGGCATACCGCCTAGAAGGGTTGATTCAATGAGTGTTCGGCGACAGTTTCCGCGCTGGAGCAGCATCAAACCTCTGTTGGGCTGGTCGTGGCCAACTTTTACACGCCGTGATCGGAAGCTTGAGAGGTCTCTCACCATCGGAGACCTCCGCGAATTGTCTAGAAAAAGGGTGCCGAAGTCGGTTTTTGATTATGTCGAGGGTGGCTCGCTCCAAGAAATCAGCATTTCCCGGGCCAAAGACGTGTTTTCTCGGGTTGAGCTGAAAGCTCGTGTTCTGCAGGGGGTGTCCAAAGTTGACCTGAGTGTTGACGTTCTTGGTTCGCCCACCTCTATGCCGATCATTCTTGCCCCCACCGGATACACCCGGATGATGCACTACCGAGGTGAATACGATGTTGCCGCTTCGGCAGCGAAACAAGACCTGATTTACTCGCTCTCGACCATGGGCACGGTCTCGCCAGAGGATTTGGCCAGAGCAACCCCTGAGGGCCGCAAATGGTTCCAGCTGTATTTGTGGCAAAACCGCGAACAGTCCAAAGACTTCATCGTTCAAGCGAAGCGCGCCGGGTTTGAAGCAATGATTCTGACGGTGGATACGCCAGTCAGCGGGCAGCGGCACCGCGATACGAGGAACGGTCTGACTGTCCCGCCAAAAATCACCGCAAAAACGTTTCTCAATATGGCCACAAAGCCTCTGTGGTGGGGAAACTTGCTGACGACTCCCCCGCTCGAGTTCGCCGCGATGCGCGGGTATGACCGGTCGCTGTCTGAACTTGCCGAGCTCATTTTTGATCCGACAGCAACCATGAAAGATATCCCGTGGTTGCAAGAAGAGTGGGGCGGTCCCCTCATCGTTAAAGGCGTTCAAACCGTGGAAGACGCCCTCGAATTGAAAAAACTGGGGGTTCAAGGACTGGTGCTCTCCAACCATGGTGGCCGCCAAATGGACAGGGGTATTGTTCCCCTGGAACTCCTCATGGAAGTACGCAAAGCGGTGGGGCCAAAGATGGAGCTGTACATTGATGGTGCGGTGCAAAATGGTGGAGACGCGCTTGCCGCTGTTGCCCTGGGCGCACAGGGCGTTCTTGTGGGGCGCCCCTACCTTTATGGTCTTATGGCAGCGGGGGAGAAGGGTGTTGATAAAATGGCCGATATTTTCCGGGCCGAAATGGACAACACTTTGAAACTGATGGGCGTGCCCCGCATGTCCGATTTGGGCCCAGAGCACGCGCGAATTCGCAACTAGCGACACTTCGCCCACGGAAAGGACCACCACATGACTGACCTTCGCTCCCGCAACCCGAGGACCGGTGAGCTTCAGTTTGATGCTCTCCACGAGAGTAGCCAACGTGACGTGGCTGACGCGGTAGAAGCCTCACGGGAGGCATGGAAGTCGTGGTCGCGCGTTTCCGCAGAGGAACGAGCTGCCGCTTTGGTGGCTATCGCTGATGCTTTGGACGCTCAGGCGCAGGAACTGGCGGAGCTTGCTGATCTCGAAACAGCTTTGGGTACACCACGGTTAGTGGGCGAGGTAGGGCGAACAACTTTTCAGTTGCGCATGTTTGCCACGGAGCTCACCGCGGGGCAGTTGCTGGGCGCCCAAGTGGATGAAGCAATCGCGGGTCCCCCTCCTGCGGGGCGACCGCGCCTTCACCGACGCTGGGTGTCTTTGGGCCCGGTTGCTGTGTTTGGAGCAGCAAACTTTCCGTTTGCTTTTGCTGAGTGCGGTGGGGATACCGCGAGTGCCTTGGCGGCGGGATGCACGGTTGTTGTCAAGGAGCACCCCGGGCATCCTGTTCTTGCACAGAAAGTTATTGCCCTTGTCCGAGGTGCGCTATCGCAGATGGGCCATGACCCCAACGTCGTGGTGGGTGTGCGGGGCCTGAGTGCTGGGACGGCTTTGGTCGCCCACGAAATGATTACCGCTGTGGGTTTCACCGGGTCTGAGGCGGGCGGTCGGGCACTCTTTGATGTGGCCTCCGCCAGGCCACATCCGATTCCTTTTTATGGAGAGCTTGGAAGCATCAACCCTGTCTTCATTTCTCATGCCGCCCTGGAGGCGAGGGCTGATGAGCTCGCTGTTGAAGCGGCTGCGTCCGTGTCGCTTGGCTTGGGACAATTTTGCACGAAACCCTCCGTCATCTTCGTTCCCGCCCATGAGGGCTTTGTGGACGCCCTGGGACGAGAACTCCAGAAGGTCGAGCCTGGGCCACTGCTCGGGGAATATCCCCGGGAGCGATTCTTGGCCAGTGTGAATCGGGTCAAAAGCGTCACCGGTGTTGATGAACGGGTGGCGGTGACTCATGTGGAGGGCTCAGCGTTGGTGGGTTCCGGGTTGCTTGTGGTCTCGATGAAAGATTTCCTCGCCCACGCAGATGCCCTGCTGGAGGAATGTTTTGGACCCCTAGCACTGGTTGTTGCCTGTGAGACAGAAGACGATTTTGTGCAGGCAACGACGCTCCTAGCGGGATGCCTGGTGGCCACTGTTCACGCGCAGGAGACCTCAGATCAAGAGCTTGTTGCCACCCTGGTGGGGGCTCTCGAGCACATCGCTGGTCGTGTTGTTCTCAACGGATGGCCCACCGGCGTTGCCGTTGCGCCCGCCCAGCACCACGGGGGCCCATACCCGGCATCAACGGCACCGCTTCACACCTCTGTGGGGTTGCGCGCCATGATGCGCTTTGTGCGACCGGTGGTGTTGCAAAACATGAGCCCCGAGCAGTGGCCAGGTGTCGTATAGGTGGTGTGGGGGTTAGCCCATGATGGGGTCAACACAGCGGGAGCGGAGTGATCCAAGCCCTTCGATGTGTGTCTCCACAACCTGTCCCACACGGAGGTAGCGCTGGGGTTTCATTCCCATGGCCACTCCCGCAGGGGTTCCTGTGTTGATAATGTCCCCGGGGAATAGCTCCATGCAGTTGCTGACGTAGCGAACGATTTCTGCCACTGGGAAAATCATGTCGGAGGTGGTCGAATTTTGTCGCACTTCTCCATCCACGAAGCAGGATACATCGAGGGAGTCGGGATTGATCGAGGGGTCTGTGTTGATCCAGGGCCCACAAGGATTGAAGGTGGGGAACGCTTTTCCTTTGTCCCACTGTCCGCCTCGCTCAATTTGCCAGTGTCGCTCAGACACGT
>Ga0307934_1001813_pt1 | contig 12320 bp, 6 predicted proteins | sample OrgLakmetageno90_FD_201838 | JGI IMG/M metagenome (GOLD analysis project Ga0307934, IMG submission 201838) | Saline water microbial communities from Organic Lake, Antarctica - #90 | ecosystem: Environmental > Aquatic > Non-marine Saline and Alkaline > Saline | place: Antarctica: Organic Lake... | reverse complement strand
TAATTAATTAATAAATAACAATAAAATTAAAATCTAACGTTAGATTAGATTTAAACCAAAAACGCATAGCGTGTGTTAACACTTTTGGTTTAAATCTAATCTAACGTTAGATTTTAATTTTATTGTTATTTATTAATTAATTATTGTTTTTTAATATTAAAAAAACAATAATTGTTAAATTTAAAAGTATATAGTTTAATTTTATTACATTGATTAATATTTAAATTACTTATTATTATGAATCATTTAATATTAAAGTAAATAATAAAATTTAATATCCAAGGTCAAAAATATAATATATATATTTCTATATATTCAAACATATTAACATAATTGAATATTAATATTACAAAATTGACGATAATTCAATATTAAAATAACAATATTATATATATTGCTATTAATTGAATAATAAAAACCACAATTATTCGATAATTGAATATTTATAATAATAAAATCTATTAAAATAAGTATTTTAATAGATTGGATAATACAATTCTATATATATTAAAGTAATCTAGTTTATTACAAGTAATTAGTTCTTTATATATAAAAATATCTTTAAGTTATTTAACATAAACCATTTATATGTATATTGATTCTATTGTTTTATTTATCTAAAATAGACAACAAGTTAGTATATTGAGAGAACAAATTAATAAAGAAATATAAAATTATATGATATATATAAATTTATTATTTAATTTGTTCTCTCGATATTTTATTTTAAAAGACAATATATGTTGTTTATTATTCAATCGAATTTAACAATAAACAACATATATTTATAAACCATACTATGATATTTTAGATTTATTAACAAACATATTTCGGTATTAAATCACTCATTTATCTCTATTTTTACATAACCCAACGAAAGAATCAGCCATAAACATTCCATCATTTAAGATAATTACTAAAAATATATAAACATTATACAATTAAATATAAAACCATAGTGTTTATATTTAATGACACTTTCTCTCAAAACTGAATCAGAACGAAGAATTGAAAGTCTTAATATTATATATCAAATTAAACAACAAGAATTTAACTCTAAGGATGACGCTATTCGGAATCTTATTGAATTACTTAGCGTATTCGTAACTACTGGCTTGGAATGTGATATTAATATACCTTATCCTGAAATAAACAAAACCATTAAGGGTTCTCTATCACCAATTAAAAACAATAAATGCGTGGTTTTTTTACGAGCAAATAAAAAATAATATAGTTGAATATAGATAGCATGGTCTTACCAAAATGACATATCAATAGTTAAGTTTGAGAGAACCAATTATATAATATAATATAAACAATGTATATTATAAATATTTTATAAATTAAACAACGAAGCAAGTGGTCTTTTAACTGGCATTAGTGAAAACATATCTCTTTTTTTATAACCACATGCGTCCTCCGTAAATCTATAATACCTTTTTATATCTATTCTTTTATCTGTATAAAAAGTATTATAGTTCAGATTTGGATTAAGACAATTTTCATCATACACGTTATGAGTTACTAATTGTTCCCCACCAATAATAAATGTAGCCATATCATCAGTTTTATTCAACACATTAATAGCATCATCCACTGGAAGATTATTGTGTATAAACCAAGATGCTCCTTTTTCAATTACTTTATTTCTATAGTTTCTATCACATATAAAGGCATAAGTACCATAAAACATATCATTATGGTTTTTTATATCTATTAAATTATGTGGTAAATTATAATACTTATTTACACTTTGATTATTTAACATTATATAAGCTAAAAAAATAAAGTTGGCATTTTTATTGAAATTAATTGTATTTACTTTTGACATAAAGTTCCTGTGAAAAAACGCGTCGTCTTCTAAAATAACGACATAATTGTCAGTTGTTGTTTCATTTATTTTCTTAAACAAATCGATTGTGCTGTGAATTAGACCTATGGTTCCTATTTTATTTATAAATGATGTTTTGTTATTATCAACTGAATATCGATAGTCTTTTTTGACACGATTATCTGTTTTTCCTACTGCTTTAAAAAAATGATAGTGATTTTTATCTATACCAATATAGTCCATCTGGCGTTTTATATTATTCCTTCTATCTATTCTATGGTGTTCATTAATAATATACCAGTGTAATTCTTTAATATTGGTAGATTGTGGCATTATATTACAAAGATATAATTTTACAGTCCTAATTTAGTAATTTTCGTATTTCTTTTACTATTGTCTCTAAAATATTGTATTTTTTTTATACCATTTTTGGGATCGTCATAACATAAATAGTAATTTGACCGTTTCCCTATAATACGCCTCCCTTCTTCCAATGTGTCAAAGTCCAATACCATTGATTGGGTTTCATGTAGCTGGGTTTTGAATGTTGATACATTAGCCGAATGGTTTTCCCACTCTTCAACACGTTGTCCATAAAGCTCTATAAAACGGTTTTCCAATTGTAATAAATAACCATCGAGTTTTCGCTTTTCAGTGGTGACAGAATTACACCGTTCTTTTAAAAATTTAATATCATCTACTACACTCTGTTTTACCCTAACCATATCTATTTCTTGCTGATCATCTTTGTATTTATGGTAGATAAGCTCCAATAAACTAAATATAAATCCTACGTTATTCTGGTTAAAGTTGGAAATAAAAACCAAAGTACGACCCTGGTGATCGTTTATTTCAAACTCTCGTTTATTACAGACCCGACTGTTAGCCAGTAATATACCACCAATGGCGTTATTTTCAACGAGAGAGACATCTCTAATAAATTTATCCACATCAACATTATTCACAGACTGACTTTGAATATTGTTTTTAGTATCCAACAGAATAATAGCGTCGCTATCCTTATGCTTAAACATAAAGTCGCATTTTTCAGACGCACTGCTACCAACGTGTTCAATTACCCACTGGCCGCCCATATATTTGGTATTATACTCTAATAGACGCGGGTATAATTCCGTCTCATAGAATTTACCCTTACTTTTGTCTACATAGAGATTGTAATAATAATCGTTCTTGAGTCTAAGTTCGTCGTTCTGTTTTTTATATCCCTCTACACGTTGAGATACTTGTTGAGCTACCTGGCTATCAAATAATGAAAGAAGTTGGGTTTTTTCGATGGTTATTTCTTCTATCTTGTTTTTAAGGTATGTAATTTGTTCTTTATAATCAGCCTTGAGAGATTCAGACGCAGTTGAATAATCTTCTTTTATAGAATCCAACTGCCCAACAAGCCGATTGTTATACTTCTGTTGAGCCACCAATTCGTCGTTCAATAACTTATTTTTAAGCTGCTCTGTTGAAAATCTTGCATTGGTAGTTTGGATAGTCTCTATCAGATCGCTACATTTAACGTTATATAATTCGGTTAAAACATCATAATCTGATTTTACCGAATTATATTGCGTTTTCCACCGTTCGACTTCGATTGAAGGCTCGAGGTGCGTCTGAGATAGGGTTGGATGTTGTTTATTGTATTCTATCACTTTTGACCATACAAATTCACTAATTTCATTAACGTAGCTTTCGTAGCTCATATTATTGTATAAACTGGTGTTTTATGTTTAACTTTATAATATTAAAATCTTTTTTCATTTAATTGTATTGGTTTTGGCTTGTAGTAAATATTACTATATTCTCTACCAAACACATTAAAATTTGAAGGACAACCTATTTTTTTAGCATGTTGAACGAAAATATCTATCGATTTATAATTATTTTCTATTTTTCTATATTCACGACATCCTTTTTCAACATCCGTTGGATTTTTACATTGTATTCTATGAATAATAGCATATGCTTTTTTTCTATATAAGCCATTAGCCCATATAGCAATGAGGTCAATTCCATTTTCAATCAATTTGGGTGATATAAATTTCATTAGATTTATAAGGGCCTTTTTATTTAATAATAAGACACCAACTTCGACAAAATTTGTGTAAGTTAATAGTGTGTTGGGTTTGTGTTTGGTACATTTCCAACTAAATTTAGAGTCTTTGGTAAATGAAGGACCGCAAATATCTAACTTGAAATTATTGCTTATTTCAAACATTGAATTAATATCCTTTATACTAAATATTATATCATCGTCTAATATAAAAAAACGCTCGTATTTATTTATTATATTACGGTAGGTATTGTAAAAATATATAAAGTTTTGGAATTTAGAACCCTTACGTTTTTCAATATGAATGATATGTTTATTATATTTGTATCTAGAATAAACGGATTCATTGTCACCATAGTAAATAACATAAACATCATATAATTGATCGTCACCTAACCATAAGTTGTCGAAATTTGTATTATCTCCTACTGATGTAAATATAAAATTCATATTATATATTTACTATTAAATTATTATACTAATTCGAATTTATAAACACATACAATATACGATTTTAGTTAAATTGTAGTCTTATATTTTTTTGTTTTAATTGAGACTCAAGTTCAGCAATTCGGTGTTGAAGAATTTCACTACATTCAATTTCTTGCATATTTTTATTTTTTTCAGATAGCTGGACTTCAAGGTCGGTGTTGTGTTGTTCAAGTGATAATACATGTTGTTTTGTATTTTCCAACTGGACTTCAAGGTCGGTGTTGTGTTGTTCAATACCGTTGTTTTCCAGGACCTGAGCTACCAACTTAGAATCCAATTCGGCTAGCCGCAACATTATACTTTTTTTTTTAGCGATTTCATTAGTTAATTTATTATTAGTATCGGATAACCTATTTTTCATATTTAAAATAATCTCATCCTTTTTACGAACCAAATTATTTAAATATACGTTTTGATTTACATCTCTCTCTAATTTATACATATATATATATTTATATTTATATTTATATTTTTCGAACTTAAAATTATATTATATTATTAATATAATATGGCAACAACAACGACAGAGGTTATTTTTAAAGATCATATGACTTTTGAATTACACGAAGAATATACTATAGATGGTATAACATTTCCTAGAAGTAATACAGATAGTAAATATAATATTGTTATTAAAGGAAGTGTTAATAATAGTTCTTTATATAATAACTTCGATATACATCTAAACCATAATAATGGTATGTCAGCTTTAAATTTATCAAATCTATCAATTAACTCATTAATGAATATAAGTTCACTAATAAGTAGTAATACTCAATCTCGTGGCGTTGTATTTTTAAACAAGGATGTAAATGGGAACGTTGTAATAAATAATGCTGTAGATATAGGGGTTGTACCTAATACAACATCTAGTACAGTTGATTTTACAATGGTTATAAATCTCAATAGATTCGCATATAATGAAATATCTAAAAATATTATTGATAATTTTAAAACAGGTGATGTCTTAACTGTAAGTATTCATAATAAATATGTAAAAACTGTTAATCCACCAAATAAAACAACCATGGTCGCTATAAACCCACCCATATCAGGTGATATTGTCATTAAAGAAAATATAGTATTGTTAAATGATTCTTTTTTCATGACCACCGAATATGTACAAGACGGAGACTCTTTTATTATTCTACCAATATTGAATCTAAAAAGCGGTGTATTAGATACCAAAGAACAACGTCAATATAATGATAATTTAGAATTTCTCATTTCAGTTTCTTATCTAAATTCAGATGGTGACGTTTCAAATACTCATAATACATATTCTGTTTTAACAGACAATGAAGAATTATCTTTATTTTTTAATGAAAAAACAAAGTCTTATAATATCGTGTCATTTGGATCAGGGATTCTTATGGAACCAGATAACAATAATGTATTCCGAATGTTATCTGATAAGGTTTTAGAAACAAATGAAAGACTTACGGTTACTGTACAGTTAAACTTAGATGGAAAATATGAATCTAATGCTGTTGTATTAAATGAATTAGTAAATGAAGTTAATATTGACTATACTGTTGATAATAGTTCTGGGATTAATTACAATACCGAAGAGCAAAGTATTTTTTTAAGCACCTCGCAAAATACACCTAGTAATATTCCTGGATATTCAAATGGAGTTCGTTTTATGGCCGAAATCATAACCGAAGAAGAATTCGATGAACGTATTGAAGCCATTTTTTTTACAAACGCCGCTTTTTTAACAAACAACGATTTTACATCACAAGAAACAAGATTTATGGTATCTTTAGTTAAAAGAAGATATAGACTTAATAGACCATTGACTGACAATGAAACCAAGGCTGATTTTGAGGCTTCTGGTTTAGAAGATGTTCGCAATCTTACCAATTTGGTTCATCAAGTTGAACGGGTTGTTAAAACGATCAATAATATCAATCCCATCAGTAATTATGAAAATGACACTATTTTATTAAATCAAAATGACTCGGTAAGTACTGGGAATTTATCAATCAAAACACCTAGTAATACACTTACCAATGGTGAAAAAGTATATAGTCTTTTTAAAGAATTAGCTACCATTAAAAAGCGTGTTTCAACCAAAATTACAGCTCTTAATGTCGTCAATACTACTACTGCTGCTATTATTAAAGATAATACTACTGGTCTTAGTAGCGTAATTACTATATATAACAATGAAGATAAAATATCAAATGCAGTTGAATTACTTGATGAAATATTAAGCACTCATGATATGAATTCTCTTAAAGAAAAAATTTATGATTATGCTCACACTTTAGTTAATGAAGGGGTTAACAGTGTGGATATAGATCCAAATGAGCAAGATGCTGATGAACTGAAAAGCTTGTATCGACAAGCATTAGGAGCCTTGGACGTTGTTGAACAGACCGTAGTAGCTGCTGCTCGAGGTGTTACTAAATCCTCTTTAGTTGTAGAAGAAATGTTTCAATTACATGATACAACATCAACTGTAGATATGGATAACCCCGGAACCTATAAGCAAATTTTAGATGACTTAACAAAAAACAATACCTTAATAAATGAATTGAATAACATTTCTGAAAGTAATGTGAAACCTACTGCTCTTACAGACTCTCAATATGATAAGACATATAAAACTTATAAACTTGCTGATGACGTCTACAATAAATTAAAAGTATATGAAAATGTAGTTCTCGATCCTACACTGATGGTAAGTGCTATAACTGCACGGTTATACAAAGAATATGAACCACATACTTTAAGTCTGCCATTTAAAAATTACTTCAATGTTATTACACAATTTACTACTGTAGAACAAAATATAACTGATGCTATAAATGATATAACTATTATAACTAGTGATGATAAACTGGTCGCCAGTGTCCTTCATGCTGTATCTCGAGAATATTTGAATGCCATAAACAACCATTTTAAATTAATAGACTATAATAATGATAATATTAGTAATATTATTGATGATTTTTTAGCTAATCCTGTTGGTACTCTCAATTCACTTATCAAGCTTTTAGATGCCACTGGAACAAAAACTACAGCGGAACTTTATTTAATTGAATTTAATAAATTACAATCTAATGCATTATCTGGACTAAGAAACACAAGAAATACAAATTTAACGGACCTAGCAAATAATATAATAATTGATTTACGAAACAATAGCATCCCAGTTACACTAGTATATACCAAAATAGTTTGTGCTTATTATAAAAATATAGCTGCACTTATTACATTTTTAAACGAAGACGATACTCCATTAAATTTAGTTGAATTAATAGATGATGAATATAATACTCTTAATAAAAGTAAAACAAAAACCAAAATGAGTTATCATGTATACAAAACCTTCTTGGATAATTATTCCAAAAATCCAACTGCCGAAGTCCAAGACGACGAGACTATAAAAAATGTAGCTCTAACCAAAGCTAATATTGTATTTACAAACGATCCATACATTATTCTATTACACACCGCCCTTTTTATTTCTAACGATACAACCGACAATCGCGTTTTTATAGAAAATAAAATCCAAACATATGACTATATAGACTCTACGCCCAATGGTTTAATTAATACAACTCAAATAGTTGCATCATACCCTATAATAAAGGATGACGTTCTTGAATTTTACTCATTAGTATTCTCAAATAACGCTTTCAGCAACAGACCTTTAAATATTGATTTAAATTACCAAGGTCAAAAATATGATACTACTGTATTAGCACAATCTAAAATGTTAAGAGATGTGTATAATGGCGCATTAACATTAAAAAAACAAAGAGAAAATATGATTTCATATTTATCAGGCAATACATTAGTAACTACTATAGATTCATGGTTATCGACACTTACTGTTAGTGAAAATACAAAAAGAAGATTAAAAGGATATACCTATGAAAAATTCATAGATTTTGCTTTGGCATCGGTACATAATATAAAGGAACAGAGTTCATTAAAAGGAGAATTCGATGATTTAAACGCATTAAAAGAAAACCTCGCTTTTAAGTCTGGTTCAGACTTCACCAGCTATATTAATAATCTGACTGATAAAGAACTTAGATATCTCGTCAATCTATTTGTACCAAGCTATATAAAAGCAGATTATGATAATATTAATATATTATTTGTAAAAACTGATATACCTGTAGATGTATTAAAAACTAGCACTACAGAAAACCCTAATTATATATCATACACATTTAATTACAATACTACAAGAAGTGGTGATACTATTGATAAAGGATTGATTGTCAACATTGAGCCAATGCAAATAGTCCATAATAACCACATAAACCCACCTGATATTGGTCATTTATTAAACCTGAACTTGTATGAGATATTTAATGGTGTATTTTCAGTGTTAGAAGAAGAGGCTTTAAATCCAAATTATAATAATGATCAATTCATCAATACATTTAAAGATGTTATTAATTCTCTGGAAATATTAATATTTGGAGATAATGCCGAACAAAACTTTAATAAGTTTAAAGCTGCTATTGAAACTATGGAAAATGTGCATGTAAACCCAAACCCTTAAAGAAACTATTTTAATATAAACTGTAAAAATAATATACAATATATTTTTTGAAATAATAAATATATTGTATAAATATAATGACGTCGAACGAATCACATAGAACTGCCTCATATATTGCCGATGCTGATGTTACTAAACCAAATAATTTAGATGTGCGTTTGAAGGATCTTGTTGTGGATTACTTGCCAACCAAACTATCATTACTTGTATCTCACGACTATCAAACAAATGATCTAATGAATACAGACTACACATATGTCTTTACTGTAACTGATGAAAATGGGGTCAAAGCAATTCTGGCTAACACACAAGATGGTTTATCCATTAACCGTAAAGAAAATAGTAATACATTTAATATAATAACTGAATTTGGTTTTATTAACTCACGTGATATTGAACTATTATTGCTTAACGTTGTCGAAGTAGAAGTTTCATTGAAAGTATCACTTAATGCACATGAACGTACATATAAAAATAGTTTGTCCAAAGAATTGAAATGTCAATTTAATACTAAATCATTGCTATCAATAGTACAACCTCAATTATTATTAGAAGAAAATAAATTACCACAGGATATAAATTTACATAATATAAAAGTTAAAGAATTTGTTACAAAAATACCAGAACCACTTACTGAATCTGTTTTGTTATATAAAAAATATCTATTTATATCTACTGACAATATAAATCCAACCCCATTGGCTAATGAGATAAGTGTAGACCTCGTACATGATGGACAGCATATACCATTTAAAAGTTTATCCAATGAGGTTTTAAGTGAAAATAATGATATGATTAAAATGATTATGGGTTATAAAGGTGATATATTGAAACCCAGTGATATATTGAAAACCGGTGATCTGATAAATAAAACTCCATTAAGTAATTATTTTGATACCCGTGGAAAAGAAGTTATTAATAATATTGCTGATAATGCTGCTACGGTAGCGTATTCATTCCACGGAGGTAAAAATATGGCTTTATTAGCCGCTGAAACTGCTAGAAATACAGTTATTGAGGTTTTTAATGGTCTAACTCTTACTAACAGTATTGCTGCTGATATTGCTGCTGCTGGTGCTGTTGCTGGTGCTGCTGGTTTTAATGATAATTTAATTGGTACTCTTTTAACTACGTTAGGTTCTAATGATGGACTTAATGATATATTAAATGCGGTTTATACAACTACTGGTGTGGGGGGGGCGGTTGTCATTCCTACCACACTTTCGGCTTTAGAATTAATATTTAGAATGATGGCTAGATTATTGAATTCTATAGGTGGTACTGAATTAAATCAAACACAATTAACTTATATTGGTCAATTGAACGACGCTTTTAAAGAAAACATTACTCTAACTACAGATCAAACTAATGCTTTATATACACTATCTAAAACACTTGTTTTGGGTTCAACACTTCTCGCAGCAAGAACGGCTCAGCAATCAGTTGCATTAAACCTACTAAATACTGGTTTGGAGAATTTTGCTGATTATGACATACGCCTCCCATTAGCTATGTTGGATGAAATTAATAAAACACATATGTATGTGGAACTTCCAGAAGGAATTGTAATAGGAGACTTTTTAGAATTAAAATTATCTCGACTTCTTGGGAATAATTTAAAAGTCGATAATAACAAACCATTTATGGTATTGGCTGGAAGCTTATCTGACTTCAATTTAGAAAAAGATGTATTCGATTTGTATAGTGAAGGGGTGGATGAAACATATATGTCTATTGGTCTAGAACAATATCTAGATAATCCATTATTTAAATATATAGATATACCAAATACAAGTACAAATGTATATTTCTTAAAACAGTCTGATACTGGCTCTGGATATAAATATTTTACAGAAATAAATCCATTATCTGCTTATACGAGAAAAGATATAGATTTAAAATTTATAGAGTCTAATGCATTACAAAATGTGTTCATAAACCAGGTTTTTAATGCATTTGGTGATCTAAAAACACAAATGGATGCTTTAGAAACAGATGATGTGCTGGTGTTATTAATTTTTAGTTCAGCGGATTTTAAACCGAATGCACAATTATCTCATTTTTTAAATCCTATGAATGATTATTATAAGTATAATGATTCACAAGTTACATTACCATTATTAGTTTCTTTCACTACGTTTAAACTTAACCAGGTTTCTCCTAAAATGACACAAGTAAAACAAGCTTATGTTAATATAGAGAATAATCTGATATATGATTTTAAAGTAACAGCATTGACTTCTGACGAACAAAGTGAATTTATTCTAAAAGTAAATGGTAAGTCTGTAAATAAACTATATTACACTATAGATACTCAGGAGAGTTCTGATGATGCTGTTTTAAAACGACTTACAGTATCTAAAGATGCACTTAATCAAGATGATACAGATGTTAATATGACATTAACATTTAAAGTAGTTAGAAATTTTAGGACAACTTATTCAACCCATGAAATAGTCAATCTTAACCCATTCATATATAACGAAGGCTTTGAAGTTGTAGATAATCAGTTTTTTTATAAGACTAGTGTTAATAGTTTCAAAATTGCTTTTGAGGAAAAAGACGTTTTTGGTGAGGATTTATCTAATGGAAATAATACTATTGATATAACATCAACTTATACAGTAGAATTTATAGATAGTGCAGGGGTAAGTATTCTAAAAAAAGAGTCGATTATTATAAATGAACCTTCATTGGCTATAGAACCAAATGTACTTGGTATTGCTCCGATTAATACTCAAGGAAATACCCGTATCATTGCGGATTTGCAAGATCCAGTGCTTTTTGGTTATATGCCACCTACCGTATTAAAAATACAAGATGTTAATGTTCCTCTACAATTATTTACCAATGGTGAATTTAGAAATAAGTTAGGCAAAGATAATAATAGAACTACAATTGTAAGATTAGACGTTCTAAATAACACTGATGATTATAATAAAATTAAATCACATAAATTACCCTTAGTAGTAAAAGTATCGAAGAAAATAATCGTTAGTGGTTTACCAGATCCTGATGGAACTGACCTAAAAGTTGATCTAAAAGGGTCATATGAAAAAGAAATTGATATTAAAGATCAGGGTGTATTTAATAATCTTTCTGTACTAAGAGGAGAAAATAACAACTCTTTGGAAGTACGTTTTGACCAAACCAAGGATACTTTTAATAGAAAATTCAGCATTGTCATTGTTGGAAAAAATGCTGAAGATCACTTTGAGATATTAGGACCCATTATATTGAATTCTGATGATTTTATAACTAAACCTAAATTCAACCCATTGAATCAAAAATATAGTTATTCAGTAACATTAGATGATTTGAGTATTAACAGTGTCATATCAGTTAGTGTTATGCGGCTTTTGTCTGATAATGTTCATGGTCCAGTAAACAACCCCAAACTGTAT
>Ga0307934_1001812_pt1 | contig 12327 bp, 12 predicted proteins | sample OrgLakmetageno90_FD_201838 | JGI IMG/M metagenome (GOLD analysis project Ga0307934, IMG submission 201838) | Saline water microbial communities from Organic Lake, Antarctica - #90 | ecosystem: Environmental > Aquatic > Non-marine Saline and Alkaline > Saline | place: Antarctica: Organic Lake... | reverse complement strand
CTGCGGATGGCGTTGAATCAATTGCTGAAGCCAGTTTCGAAATGCCGCTAAATTGGCGGTGTGCTGATAGGCTTGATACAGCAAGGGCATGGCTTCCGGTAAGAAATTCTGATCTTGCCGTTCGATATTTTGCAGTGCCTTCAGAGCTTTTTGCGGTTGCGACATACTCAATTGTAAGCGCGCTTCCAGCAGGCTGGCACGGACACAGTTGTCATCGTGAAATAATGCCAATTGGATGAGATTAAGGCTTTCATGACGATCAAAATTGAGTGATTGCTCAGCCAGTTCACAATAAAAATGCGCAATCAGCGGCTGAACATTGTCTTGTTTGTGGCCATCCATTAGTTTGGCCATTTCTATTGCGCGCTGCCACTTTTTTTCTTGTTGATAAATACGCAGTAATTGCCGTGCCGCTTCGGGCGGTGGGCTGGGTAATTGTAGTAATTCCAGAAACAGATGCTCAGCCCGATCCAATACGCCGGCATGCATATAATCTAAACCCAATTCGATCATGGCCTGTGTGCGTTGCAAACCATGCAATGATGGCCGGGCGATCAAGTTCTGATGAATGCGGATGGCCCGCTCAGTTTCACCGCGGCGACGAAATAAATTGGCCAGCGCTAAATGGGTTTCAACGGTTTCACTGTTGACTTCGAGTAAACCGATGAATACATCAATGGCTTTATCCGGTTGCTCATTCAGTAGGTAATTCAGGCCTTTAAAGTAGGCGGGGTTAAAAGCCGAATCGGTTTTTTTATAACGACGTTTGTAATGGCGTCTGGCCAGCAGCCAGCCAGATAGGGCGGCAATCGGCAATAATAAAAATAACCACGTCTGTATTTGCACGGTTTATGGATTGTCCCGGATCGGCAAAATGCGCAGACTATTCAATTCCTGTTCGGCAATTTGTAATTTTTGTTGCAAGCGCCGGTTGGCAAGCCTCAGGCGAAGCGTACTCATGAAAATGATTGCGGCGCCGGTAAGTAAACCAATTAGTAACACAGCAATCATTAACACTGCCAATGGCAGTTGCCATTCACCAAAATACAGGCTCAGCGTTACTGCTTGGGTATTAAAAGCGGCAAAAGCAACACTAGCAATAAATGCCAACATGAAAATACTGATAAAAAAGATTTTACGGATCATTTAATATCCATTGCTGAAAAAAAGGTTAGCTAATGTATACCATGATACAGCACATCAACATTGTCCAGAACTGCATTGATTGGTGTAGAATATGCGTCATTCTGACAGGCCTTAGCCTGTAAAAGTTTAAGAGCACGGAGTTATAACATGACCTTTGTCGTCACCGAGAATTGCATTAAATGTAAGTACACTGATTGTGTGGATGTCTGCCCGGTAGATTGCTTCCATGAAGGCCCGAACTTTCTGGTAATTGATCCGGATGAATGTATCGATTGCACCTTGTGTGAACCTGAATGTCCTGCAGAAGCGATTTTTTCTGAGGATGATTTGCCGGATGAGCACATGGAATTTATGCAAATTAATGCTGAATTGTCACAAGTCTGGCCGGTTATTTCTGAGAAAAAAGATCCGCTGCCCGATGCCGAAGAATGGGACGGCAAGTCAGATAAAACCGCATTACTTGAACGATAGTCGCCGACTGATACAATAAAAAAAGCCCGCTAAATGCGGGCTTTTTTGTGGCTGCTTATTAAGCTGTTAGTCCATGAGTTTCTTTAGTTTCAGCATGGCACTGCTTTCAATTTGTCTTATCCGTTCAGCAGACACCTGATATTGATCCGCTAAAGTATGCAGTGTGGCTTTATCGTCTTCCTGCAACCAGCGCTTACTAATAATGTCACGGCTACGTTCATCCAGATTTGCCAGCGCATTAAACAGTTTCTGTTGTTGGTAATCTTCAAAATCATCCTTTTCCAATTGCCGGGAAGGATCCGCATTTTCCGGTGCTGACAAATAGGCAACCGGTGAAAAATGAGTTTCGTCATCATCACTATCAGAAGGCAAATCAAACGCCATATCGGGTTGTGCTAACCGGCGTTCCATATCCATGACATTGGCAGGCGTGACGCCCAAATCTTCGGCAACAGCGGCAACTTCTTGCTGATTAAGCCAGCCCAGACGCTGTTTGGCACTACGTAGATTAAAGAATAATTTACGCTGCGCTTTAGTGGTAGCTATCTTAACGATGCGCCAGTTACGGATAACATATTCATGAATCTCCGCGCGCACCCAGTGCACTGCGAAAGAGACCAGACGTACACCTTTTTCAGGATCAAAGCGCTTAACGGCTTTCATCAGGCCGATATTGCCTTCTTGGATCAGATCGGCAACAGGCAGACCGTAGCCGCTGTAACCTTTGGCAATGCGCACTACAAAGCGTAAATGTGACAAAACCAACCGCTGAGCAGCTTCTAAATCGCCATTTTGCTGCAGTCGGGTAGCCAAATCGTATTCTTCATCGGCAGTTAATACCGGGATCTGATGCACCAGACGCGTGTAGGCATCCAAATTGCCAATTGGCGCTGTGGCAAGTTGATATTGCGCTGCATGACTTGTCATTCAGGCGTTCTCCCCTGTAAAAAAATTTACCTATTGATTTTAGCATCAAGTTATTGATTTCAACTAATTAGATGCAATGATTAGGAAAAAATTCCTTAATCAGGTGTTTAGCTGGGTTCTATGGCACTTAAATGACGGCCAACGGCCAGCCAGGCGCCGAGTACGCCCAAAAATAGACCACACAATGGCAAGGCAATAAACAGTACGCCGCTCAGCCAATGCAGACTAAACTGACTTTCATATAAAGCCGCCAATTGATTGACCGGGCCACTAATGATCAGTAAGGCGATTAATACGGTCAGCCAGGCAATTACCCCACCAAGCAGCCCGTACCAAAAACCAGTGTAAAGAAATGGCCTGCGAACAAAGGCGTTGGTGCCACCGACTAATTTAATGACTTTGATCTCGGTTTTCCGATTGAGAATTGCCAGGCGAATCGTATTGCCAATGACCAGCAAAACACTCAGCGATAACATCGCCGCCAATACAGCAATACCGCGCTGACCTGTTTCATTGAGCTTTTGCAAGCGTTGCAGCCATTGCATATCCAGCTGTGCCAAATCTACTTCCTGGAGTTTAGCCAAGCGTTGCAACAAGTCTGCATGGGCGTCGTTGGCGGTTACAGTAGCAACCGGTTCGATAATAATAACTGCGGGTAAAGGGTTTTCCGGCAAACTATCGAGTACCTCGCCAAGCCCGGATAAATCCCGAAACTCTTGTAAGGATTGCGTAGATGATTGAAAGTCTACTTTTTTAATGTCTGGCCAACTGCTCAATTGCTCAGCAATTTGTTGACCGCGGCCATCTTTGACGTTGTCTTTCAGAAATAGAGAAATGCGTGTTGCCTGTTGCCATTGGCCACTCAGTTGTTCGATATTGTTTTGCAAAACATATAAGCCCGCCGGCAAGGCCAGTGCGATACCAATCACCAGAACGGTTATTAACGAGGCCAGCGGTTGCCGCCATAAATCACCGAGGCTGGCTAATGCAACTTGCGCATGACGCAGTAAATAATTATCGACATTGAATAAAGCCATCAGTCAGTCGCCAGTCTGCCGTTTTTCAAAGTAATACGCCGGTAAGGCAGGCGACCAATCAATTCCTGATCATGACTGGCAACAAATACTGTGACGCCAACCTGATTAAATTGTTCAAACAAGCCCATGATTTCCTCTGAGAGCAGCGGATCCAGATTACCGGTTGGTTCATCGGCCAGTAAAACCGGCGGCCGGTTAACTACCGCCCGGGCAATACCGACGCGTTGTTGTTCGCCGCCCGATAAAGCAATAGGCTGGCTGCGCTCTTTGCCAAGCAGGCCGACTTTGTCCAGTGCCGCGCGCACACGGCGACCGATTTCCCGGTGATTTTCACCGGCGATAATTAAGGGCAAGGCAACATTGTCAAACACCGTGCGGTCATGCAGTAGATTATGATCCTGAAATACCAAACCGATTTTGCGACGGTAATAAGGGACTTTCCATTTCGGCAGCCGGCCGAGATTTTGATTATTAACGACGACCTGACCGTGCGTGCTGCGTTCAATCAAGGCAATCAGTTTTAGCAGAGTACTTTTCCCGGCACCAGAATGACCGGTCAGAAAGGCCATTTCGCCTTTTTCCAAATGAAAGCTGAGGCCTGACAAGGCTTCTTGCTGGCCAGCGTAGCGTTTGTATACTTCGTTAAATTGGATCATGCAGCGTCTTCGCGTCCTAGCAAGGCATCAACAAATTCTGCCGCATCAAATTGGCGTAAATCGTCGATTTTTTCACCAACACCGATATAACGAATTGGCAAACCGGTTTTTTTTGCAATGGCAAAAATAATACCGCCTTTTGCCGTGCCATCAAGTTTGGTCAGGGTGAGGCCATTGAGACCAACGGCTTGATGAAACTGTTGTGCCTGAGACAGCGCATTCTGACCGGTACCAGCATCAACTACCAGCATGATTTCATGCGGCGCTTGCGGGTCCAGTTTACCCATCACCCGTTTCACTTTTTTCAGTTCTTCCATCAGATTGGACTGGGTATGCAGGCGACCCGCAGTATCGGCAATCAAAATATCGATTTTGCGTGATTTCGCTGCTTGCAATGCATCAAAAATTACCGATGCGGAATCGGCGCCATGTTGCTGGGCCATGACCGGAATCGAATTGCGCTCGCCCCAGACTTGTAATTGTTCAACGGCTGCCGCCCGAAAAGTATCACCGGCTGCCAGCATGACTGAATGGCCTTCCGCCTGAAATTGCTTGGCAAGTTTACCAATGGTGGTGGTTTTGCCAACGCCGTTGATGCCCACCATTAAAATGACAAACGGGCCGGCGTCGGGTTTTATCACCAAAGGCTGTTGCACCGGCTTTAATAAATCGATCATATCGTCACGCATGGCGCTGAATAACGCCTGTGGATCGGCCAGTTGTTTACGGGCAATGCGCTGGGTCAGGTCATCAATGATAGACTGCGTTGCCTCAATACCGAGATCAGCACTGAGCAGTTGGGTTTCCAGTTCTTCCAGTAGCTCATCATCAATAATTTTTTTGCCAAGCAGTAAATCGGCAAAACCATCGGTCAAACGCTGGCTGGAACGACTTAAACCTTGTTTTAAGCGATGAAACAGACTTTGTTTTTCTGGTGTGGCAGCAGGGTCGGATTGATTTGTTTCAACAATCGTTTGCAGCGAATTTTCGGTCAATTGGGATGGTTCTGAAGTGCTTGTAGTGGCTGGTTCAGCAGTTTTTTTCTTGAGGAAACTAAACATAGTCGCTTTTTGTCGTTTCAATTCGGTTTTAAATCTTATCACGTCATTAAATGTGAGATGCAGATGCTGAGTCTAAAAAAACTCTTATTGCTTTGTTTGTGCCTACCGGCTTTGGCAATTGCTGAAGTCAGTGAATATCAACTTGATAATGGGCTGAAGTTGTTAGTGAAGCCTGATGACAGGGCGCCTGTGGTGGTCTCACAGGTCTGGTACAAAGTGGGTTCAAGCTATGAACACAATGGTATAACCGGAATTTCGCATATTCTTGAACACATGATGTTTAAGGGGACGAAAAACCTTGCACCGGGCGAGTTTTCGGAGATCATTGCTGCGAATGGCGGTAGCCAAAATGCTTTTACCGGCCGCGATTACACGGCGTATTTTCAGACCCTGGAAAAAGATCGATTAGAAGTCAGCTTTCGCTTAGAAGCAGAACGGATGCGCAATTTGATCATTGATGAAACCGAGCTTTTTAAAGAGCGCGATGTGGTTTCTGAGGAACGTCGCATGCGCACCGACGATAATCCGCAAGCATTAATGCGTGAGGCATTTAACGCTACTGCGTTTATGAACAGTCCCTACCATCACCCGGTGATAGGCTGGATGAGTGATATCAATCACTACCAAAAAGCCGATCTCGATGACTGGTATCAAAAATGGTACGCCCCCAATAATGCCGTAGTTGTGGTAGTGGGTGATGTGAATCCCGATGCCGTTTATCAACTGGCAAAAAAATATTTTGGACCGTTAAAACGGGAACAAACCGCCACCGTCAAACCGCAAGTTGAAGTTGAACAGCGCGGTGAGCGTTATCTGAAATTAAAAGCGCCGGCGCAATTACCGTATTTGATGATGGGCTGGAAAGTGCCGGTGATTACCACCACGGATATTGATTGGGAGCCTTATGCGCTGGATGTACTGGCTGGCATTTTAAGTGGTACCAGCAGCAGCCGTTTTTCAAAGGAATTGGTCCGTGACCAGCAAGTTGCGGCAGGTGTCAGTGCCTATAACAATAATTTTTCCCGACTTGACGATATGTTCATTATCGGTGGCACGCCCGCACAAGGTAAGTCTGTCGACGCTTTACAAAAAGCGATCCAATCCCAGCTGGATACGCTGAAAATGACCCCGGTCAGTGACGCAGAATTACAACGGGTGAAAACGCAAGTTGTGGCATCTGAAGTTTATGAGCTTGACAGTGTGTTTTATCAGGCCATGCAACTGGGCATGTTAGAAACGGTTGGTCTCGATTGGCAGCTCAGTGAGCAGTACGTCGACAACATAAAAGCTGTCACCGCCGAACAGATACAGCAAGCCGTACAAAAATATTTTATTGATGAACGGCTGACAATTGGAGAATTGGTTCCGGTTGCCACCCCAGACAATAATCCCCCGCAAGCCAAGACTTCAGGAGATCCACATGCCCGCTAAAATAATTGGCTTTTTTGCATTATTACTGACAGCTTTCAGCAGTTTTGCGACGCCGGCCATTGATCACTGGCAAACCGAGCAAGGTACGCGGGTATATTTTGTCGATGCACCACAGTTGCCTATGGTTGATATCCGCTTGATTTTTGATGCTGGTGGTGCCCGTGATGGAGATTTACCGGGGACCGCACTGCTGACCAATGCCATGCTAAAAGAGGGTACTGCTGATTCTGACACTAATGCGATTGCTGCGGCATTTGATGATGTCGGGGCCAAATTTGGCAATGAGTCAGAACGGGATATGGCCATCCTCAGCTTACGGTCGCTGGTTGAAGAAAACGCGCTTAACCAGGCAGTTGATATGTTTGTTGAATTAAGTAGCCAGCCAGCATTTCCCAAAGACTCTTTTGAGCGCTTGAAAAATCAGCTGAAAACCAGCCTGCAAGCACAAAAACAATCCCCCGAAGTGATTGCCGAGCGCAATTTTTATCAGGCGCTTTATGGCGACCACCCTTATGGTCAAATGCCCAGCGGTAACGAAGAAAGTCTGGAAAAAATTACGACTGCCAATCTAGAGGCTTTCTTCAAACAATACTACGTCGCGCAAAATGCGGTGTTAGTGATCGTCGGTGATTTACGGCAAGCCGAGGCGAAAGTGTTAGCCGATAAAATTACCTCTGCAATACCCCGCGGTGAGGCTGCAGCGCCTCTGCCAGCCGTTGACGATTTAGCGACGGCCAGTGAGCAGCATATTGAATTTCCCTCAAGCCAATCACATTTGCTGGTGGGACAGCCGGGAACGACCCGAACGGATCCGGATTATTTCGAGCTGTATGTTGGCAATCATGTACTGGGCGGTGGCGGTTTAGTCTCTATTATTAACGATGAAATCCGCGAAAAGCGCGGTCTCAGCTACAGTGCCTACAGTTATTTCAGGCCAATGCGTGAAGCCGGGCCTTTCCAACTGGGGCTGCAAACCCGTAATGAGCAGGCCGAAGAAGCGCTCACAGTGCTGCGGCAAACGCTGCGCGATTTTGTCAAAAATGGCCCGACAGAAGAACAATTAGAAGCTGCTAAACAAAATATTACTGGTGGTTTTGCCCTGCGCCTGGACAGTAATAGTAAGATTGCCGACTACCTCGGGGTGATCGGCTTTTATCAATTGCCGTTGGATTACCTCGATAAATTCAAACAACGGGTCAATGCCGTGAGCAAAGCACAAATACAGGATGCTTTTTTGCGCCGTGTTGACCCCGATAAAATGGCGACGGTAATTGTTGGTGGCAAAGGCGACAGTAAATAACAGCTCAACGGTCCGGATCATCGGTGGTCAGTGGCGCGGCCGTAAATTGGCTTTTCCGGACTTGGCGGATTTACGGCCAACGCCGGATCGGATTCGGGAAACGCTGTTTAACTGGTTACAGCCCTATATCGGTGGTGCGCAATGTCTGGATGCATTTGCTGGTAGTGGGGTGCTGGGGTTTGAAGCCGCCTCGCGCGGCGCGGCTGGAGTCGTTTTAGTAGAATTGGCACCGGCAGCAGTCACGGCATTAGTCGCCAATCAGCGGACGCTAAAAGCGGTTAACTGCCAGGTACTGGCCGAGGATGCATCAGCGTTTATCAGCCATACCGATAAACAGTTTGATATTGTTTTTTTAGATCCGCCTTATCGCGCCAATCTTTGGCAGCAAACTGCTGAATTGCTGGAACAGCAAGGCTGTTTATTAGCGCACAGCGTGATTTATTTAGAATGCCCTGCGAAACAACCATTACCCGATTTACCGGCAAACTGGCAGTTAATAAAAGATAAATCAGCGGGTGAGGTAAGATACTGTTTATTTGCCCGACAATAGGTCCGAACTATGCCAATTACTGCCATTTATCCCGGCACTTTTGATCCCGTTACGCATGGTCATACCGATTTAGTGCATCGCGCCAGTCGTTTGTTTGAAAAAGTCATCGTCGCAGTGGCTGCTGATACGGGTAAAAAATGTTTATTCAGTCTCGATAAACGGGTTGCTATGGCGCAAACGATTTTGGCGGATATTCCAAATGTTGAAGTCTGTGGTTTCAGCGGCTTATTAGTTAATTTTGCCGCACACAGACAGGCTAATGTCATTATTCGTGGGTTGCGCGCGGTATCAGACTTTGAATATGAAGTTCAGTTAGCTGCCATTAACCGGCGATTGCATGTTGAAGTTGAAACGTTATTCTTAGCGCCGGCCGAGCAGTACACCTTTGTTTCTTCCAGTCTGGTGCGACAAATCGGTTTATTAGATGGTGATATTTCGCAATTTGTTGCGCCTTGTGTCCAACAGGCATTCATTGAATATCTGGCAGAAAAAGGTGATTAACGTTATGATCTATATGTTTTTCTATAACTCACCGGAGACCGTATGTCCCTGTTTATAACTGATGAATGCATTAATTGTGACGTTTGCGAGCCAGAATGTCCTAATGGTGCGATTTCTCAGGGTGAAGAAATCTATGTGATTGATCCCGACTTATGTACCGAATGTGTCGGTCATTTTGATACGCCGCAATGCGTTGAAGTTTGTCCGGTCGATTGTATTCCCAAAGATCCGGATAATGTTGAAACGCATGACCAGTTACATAAAAAGTATGAATTTCTGATAGCTGCCGGTAACTAAGTATTTTAAATTGATTTTTTCAAAGTTATGATAATTAAGCTGTTTTTCTTAAATTTAAAGGCAAGTAAAAAATGACTAAGCTGTCCGCATTAGATTTAAATAATTTGTCAGAGCAAGAATTACAAAAACTCATCAATCAGTCAAAAAAACAAATCAAAAAATTAAAAACCAAAAAAGTGACTGAATTGAACAGCAAAGACGCTGAGGTAGTTGCCGTTGCCGATGCAGTACGCAACTTAGCCAAAGCAAAAAAAGTAACACCCGCTGATGCCTTATCAGCTGTCGCCAAAAATATGCGTGTCGGCATGACTGCCAGCCGCAAAACCCGGAGTGAAAGCCCGGTTAAATATCGTCATCCCAATGATGCCAACAAAACCTGGAAAGGATTTGGTAAACGACCATTGTGGCTTAATGATGAGCTTAAACGCGGTCGTAAACTGGAAGATTTCAAAATTTAACCAGCGCTTTAATGCGCACTATTCAGCGGCTGAGGCCGCTGATTTTGTTTTGGACGTTTGTTTTCTGCTGGTACCCGCTTTAAAAAGCACGGTCAATGCTTTATGCCCATCCGCTGCTAGGGTATCCTTTAGCACTTTGTAATTGCCTTTGTAAGAGTGTCCATGTCAACCGAATACCGTCCTGAGGCTATCGAAGCCAGTACCCAGCAATTCTGGCGTGACCAGCAGACTTTTCGTGCTGTCGAAGATCCCAGTCGTGAAAAATTCTACTGTCTGTCAATGTTTCCGTACCCGAGCGGCCAACTACATATGGGCCATGTGCGCAATTACACCATCGGTGACGTGATTTCCCGCTTTCAGCGTATGCAGGGTAAAAATGTGTTGCAACCGATGGGTTGGGATGCGTTTGGCCTGCCAGCGGAAAATGCGGCGATTAAAAATAAAGTGGCACCAGCGGCATGGACCTACCAGAACATCGATTACATGCGGGCACAGTTACAACGCTTAGGCCTGGGGTATGACTGGGATCGTGAAGTTGCCACCTGCAAACCGGATTATTACCGTTGGGAACAATGGCTGTTTGTGCAGTTATTTAAAAAGGGGCTGGTGTATAACAAAACAGCCGCTGTTAACTGGTGTCCTGTCGATAATACCGTGTTGGCCAACGAGCAGGTCATTGATGGTTGCTGCTGGCGTTGTGATACCAAAGTTGAGCGACGTGAGATCCCGCAATGGTTTATGAAAATCACTGATTATGCTGATCAATTGTTGGCTGATCTGGATCAATTAGACGGTTGGCCGGAGCAGGTAAAAACCATGCAAGCCAACTGGATTGGTCGCTCAGAAGGTTTGCAAATTGATTTTGCTGTGGCGGATTCTGCTGAAAAACTGTCGGTTTATACGACCCGTCCTGACACGCTGATGGGCGTTAGCTATCTGGCTTTAGCTGCTGAACATCCGCTAGCACTGGCCGCAGCTGAAAACAATGTCGAACTGAAAACATTTATCGAATCCTGCCAACAAACCGGTACCTCGGAAGCAGCACTGGAAACCGCTGAAAAACGCGGTATTGCCACCGGTTTATCAGCGACTCATCCGGTGACTGGAAAGCCAGTGCCGATTTGGGTGGCGAACTTTGTATTGATGGGCTATGGCACCGGCGCTGTGATGTCAGTACCTGCTCATGATCAGCGTGATTATGAGTTTGCGATTAAATACGACTTGCCGATCCAACAGGTGATTAAGCCGGCAGATGACAGTGACTTCGATTTTTCCAAAGCGGCTTTCACAGAAAAAGGTGTGCTGGTTAATTCCGGTGAATTTGATGGGCTGGATTTCCAGGCGGCATTTGATGCCATTGCCAATAAATTAGCGGCAGAAACGAAAGCAGAGCGCAAAGTGAATTACCGGCTGCGTGACTGGGGCGTTTCCCGGCAGCGTTATTGGGGTACGCCGATCCCGATAATTTATTGTGATGACTGTGGTGCAGTACCTGTGCCTGAACAAGATTTGCCGGTGTTGCTACCTGAGGATGTGGTGGTTGATGGCTCTGGCTCACCAATCAAATCGATGCCGGAATTTTATCAATGTAGTTGCCCAAGCTGCGGCAAGCCAGCGACTCGTGAGACCGATACTTTCGATACGTTTTTTGAATCTTCCTGGTATTACGCGCGTTTTGCCAGCGCAGACAATGATAAAGCGATGCTTGATGAGCGTGCTGATCACTGGTTGCCGGTGGATCAATATATTGGTGGCATTGAACATGCCGTATTGCATTTGTTGTATGCGCGTTTCTTCCATAAGTTGCTGCGTGATGAAGGGCTGGTTAAAGGTGATGAGCCGTTCAAGAACTTGCTGACTCAAGGCATGGTACTGAAAGATGGTGCCAAAATGTCCAAATCGAAAGGCAATACCGTCGATCCACAATCGCTGATTGACCAGTACGGCGCCGATACCGCACGTTTATTTATGATGTTTGCCGCGCCACCGGAATTATCACTGGAATGGTCTGATAATGCTGTCGAAGGTGCCAACCGCTTTTTGAAACGGTTATGGCGAGCGGTGCAGGAACATGCTGCAAATGGTTTAGCGCAAGGCAATTTCTCTGATGAACTATCATCCGGCGCGGCTGATTTACGGCGCTTAGCCCATCAAACCCTGCAAAAAGTCACGGATGATTTGGGCCGCCGGCATACCTTTAATACTGCGATCGCTGCCGTGATGGAGCTGCTCAACGCGTTAGGTAAATTTACCGAAACGGATAAGGCTGCTACAGCGGTGCGTCAGGAAGTGCTGGAGTTTGCCGTATTGATGCTGGCACCGATTACGCCACATATTTGCCATGTATTATGGCAACAGCTGGGTCACGAAAATGCCGTGGTCAATGCTGACTGGCCGGTTGTTGATGAAGCAGCCCTGAAACAGGATAAAATTGAGCTGATGGTGCAGGTCAATGGTAAGCTGCGATCCAAACTGATGGTCTCGACCACAGC
>Ga0307934_1001807_pt1 | contig 12361 bp, 13 predicted proteins | sample OrgLakmetageno90_FD_201838 | JGI IMG/M metagenome (GOLD analysis project Ga0307934, IMG submission 201838) | Saline water microbial communities from Organic Lake, Antarctica - #90 | ecosystem: Environmental > Aquatic > Non-marine Saline and Alkaline > Saline | place: Antarctica: Organic Lake... | reverse complement strand
ATACAACCGTTCTTCTCGTCGTGCTTCGACATGACCGCCGCGAACCCTCTTTCGGTCTCAACCGTAAACCGAAATGAAGAATCCTAACAAGACGTGAGAGAGCGACGCCGAGGAAGCCGTCTGATCAATTTTAAGCTCGACCCCGGCGCGCCATTCCTATGACGTTCTCCAAAGAAAAATGATAATTCGAATCCTTCTAGCAATTGCGATGTTCGCAGCTCCTACATTCGGGGCGGACGAGCATATTCGGGAGGGCGCACCAAAGAGCTGCTTCCTGTTCTCATGGGGCAAAGGTCCGAATTGGAAGACGGACGTTAGAGTCGAGTTCCAACGGCATTATCTGAACTTAAAGCGACCGTACATTGACGATAGGTTCTCTGACCCCACACCGGACGCGCTCACATGGATCGACAGAACAGTTGCTCCGAACATTTCAGAGATTGCCCGTGTGGATAGCAGAATTGTTCTCCGTGTCGATTATCCGATAGACGGCAAATTCGGACGCGATACCGAGTGCGTGATGCTGGCCATAGAGACTGAGCGCGACTCAGGTTGGTTCGCTCCGTTTTTTGCAGCACAGCCAGAGCTGTTTGAAGGGCATTTTGTATCGAGTGAATCGGTGCGTATTGGATACATCGCGACCCTCGCCTTTTCGGGCACTGGCGCACTTCGAACACATTACCTTTTTGATCTAACTGGTGCCCATCCTGCGGTGGCTGGAACCACATCTGCAGGTCGTGTGCGCTCAGTTGATTTCGATACGGACGCTGAATACCAAGAAGCGCTGAAGACTTTCGATCTCGAAGCCAAGTTACTCAACGGAGAATCGGTCGAACCCGTCACCGAATCAAAAACGAAACCGAACAAGGCGGAGCAGGCGACGCCGAGGAAGCCGTCTGATCAATTTTAAGCTCGACCCCGGCGCGCCAATCCTATGACGTTGGGTAAGAAAAAATGCCGAAGCTCGCAATAATTCTGATCATGGTCGGTTCTTACGGACTTGGCATTCTTGGATATCGTTTTTACATGAGCGGCTTTAGGGGTGGGCATGAGTATTTTCGAGCGCAGCAGGCACTAGGTCGCCTGCACTGGATGACCAAGGATTATTCGGAAGAACACGGAAGTTTGCCGCACATAGAGGGCTTCAACACCTTACTAAGGGAGAGGTGGGCTCTGGGACGTGATCATGCTCCAATCGAGGTTGAGGATGATGATATTGCGTGGCATTTGAACTTCATAATAGAGGGCGCATTCAAAGATAATCTGCACTTATGGGACTCTCCACCACACTTCGTGCACACATCCGCGAGTCCTGACGGATTCGGATTCTATCTCGATGGCGAGGACGGCATTTCCAAGTCGAAGGGGCAAGACCGAGACGACATCAATTCCTGGGATCGATCATCAACCGATTTTTACCACGAGCGGAGACGGAATCGACACATTATCAAAGAGCACGCGATAGGTGCCGTATTAGCTATGGGAGTATTTATGTTTTCCTTCGCTCGGAAGAAGAATAAGAAACCCAACAAGTCGGAGATGGCGACGCCGAGGAAGCCGTCTGATTAAATCCAGGCTTCCCGCCGGCGCGCCTGTCCTATGACGTTGTGCAGAAAATGTTCCTCGTAAGCGCCTTGATGATTTGTAGCATAGCCGAGTGAAGACCTCCGCATATTTCCGCTCGATGAAGCTGCGTTCCGACCGCGCGGCGATCGAAGACGAATGGATTGAGCGCGTCATTGCCTCTCCTGTATCACGCGTTGTCCAGCCGGATGGGCGAATTCGGCTTTGGGCGAGCATTTCAGAGATGGACAATCGTTTTCTGAGGGTTATACGGAGAGACTGTTCACAACGCATTTTTTGACCGCAGATTTAAGAACGATGAAGGCTAGATATTTTCAAGATACTGACACGCTTTACTTCGAGCTACGTGCAACCGAAGTGACTGACACCCGTGACCTCGATGATGACACGATTCTTGATTACGATGCCGAGGGCAACGTCGTCGGTATTACGCTGGAACATGCTAGGTCGAAGATCGGGGGCGAGAAGGTGGAGTTTGAGATGGTTACGGCATAAAATAAAGAAGCATAGCAAGTCGGAGATGGCGACGCCGAGGAAGCCGTCTGATTAAATTAGAGATTGACTCCGGCGCGCCATTCCTATGACGGTTGTGCAGAAAATTCTAGACAGCCATAAGCTGTCCAGTATCCTGTCCATATGAAAGCTATCACTTACACAGCTGCGAGAGAGAATCTGGCCAGCACCATGAGCCGAGTCTGTAGCGATCACGACCCTGTGATCATTACGCGCAAGAGAGATCAAGCGGTCATTATGATGTCGTTGGAGGACTACGAATCCCTACAAGAAACAGCGTATCTCCTCCGTTCGCCAGCGAATGCCAAGAGGCTTTCTGAAGGCATAGCCCAATTAGAACGTGGCCAAGGCGTAGTGAAGGAACTTAGCGAATTGCTGTGAACGTTCTTTTCTCAGGGCGTGGTTGGGAGGATTATCTGCACTGGCAGCAGTTTGATCCTAAGATTCTGAAGAAGATCAACCAACTTATTCAGGATATTTCTCGTGACGACCCGTATGAAGGTATCGGGAAGCCGGAACCTCTAAAGCACGCTTTTTCTGGATATTGGTCGAGACGAATAACAGACGAACATAGGCTGGTTTACAGAATCTCGGACGAAAGAATCGAGATCGCTCAAGCCCGCTACCACTACAACGAATAAAGAAGCATAACAAGTCGGAGATGGTAACGCCGAGGAAGCCGTTTGATTAAATTTTGTCCTGACCCCGGCGCGCCTGTCCTATGACGTTCTCTAAAAATATGAAGGAGACCTTATTACTGCTAATCTGCCTACACCTGCCGTGCCTTGCTCAGAATGACCCGCGAGTTATGAGTGACAGTTACGCTCCGGTAGCTTCGATGAATGACTTCAAAGACATTTTCGTATCGGCCTACAACGCTGGTAATCGAAAATACATTGAGGGTATGATCAATCCATCCGGGATTCCTGAGCAGTTTCGGGAAGGGGTGAGTCCTATTTCGCTTCTGTTGCCGCCGCTCTTCAACAATCGTGTAGTGATTCAAAGGATCGTAGAACAAGAGAACGGCATCAAATTGAGGTTGGATAGGCTGCCCGATAGCTTCTCGCATCTCCCAGATGGAATGGTTGCAGTTGCGATCCTTGAATTCACGCTGCCTGTGATCTTGAAAGACGGGACGAATATTCCTACTACCTACAGATTTCCTGTGGTTAAGCATGAAGGCAAACTGTTCATCGGTCTCTTCAACGATAAAGAACCGAACCCACTGGCCGAATAAATACAAGCTAACAAATCGGAGCAGGCGACGGCGAGGCAGCCGTCGGATTAAGTTTGCGCTCGACACCGGCGCGCCACTCCTATGACGTTGTGTTGAATATGAAAACCCTGATCGCGCTCTTCTTCATCGCCATCGTGCAGGCCGATGGGTCCACCAAACAATGGCCGCCCGCGCCGTTTGAGTATGTCGTGGGCTATTGCTACGATTTTACACAGGATCCACGAGGTAGTGCGATTACCTTTCCTGATGGCAGCATTCACAAAGGAGTGATCAAAGGCACGACGGTGCGGCTTAGCGACGCGCAGGTCACGAAGTTGAGAGCGTTACTCTCTACCGACTCCAAGACGGAGAATGGAAATGTGGACTGCTACGATCCGCACCACGCTTTCGTTTTCTACGATGCCGACTGGAAGGTTACAGCATCCATAGATATCTGCTTTTTCTGCGATGATTATGTGGCGCGCCCGGAAGGTGTTTCAGGCCTTATTGATCTTCAGGCGTTGGAGGCGTTTTGCCGCGTGATCGGCCTGCCCATACTCAAAGATTCATCCAACTACACGGCGCTGTATCGGCAGGAGCAGTCTAAAAGCATCCAGCAACCACTACCTAAGGGCAGGGATACTGAGCCTCCTGTTTCTAGTGATCTCCACGACGATCCATTCGCTCTAGATCCAGCCACAACTGCTCCCAAAAAATAAGAGTTGCGACGACGCGTGGGTGACGGCGTCTGATTGATTTTTAGCGCCTCCTCGGTGCGTCATTGCTTCAATAGCCCGCAGGTAAATCATATCGATGCCAGACCCAACATCCACATACTCTGTCACTGGCGGTGCGCGGATCGGCCTCGTCAATTACACTTGGCCGCTGGCTAAGTTGATGGCGACGGCTGATCGATTGACCGTAAGCACAACCATGTTTGGCCTGTTTGGTATGGGGACATATTCCTTTACGAGAGATCAGGTCATATCGATCGAGCGTTATGGTTGGATACCTCTGGTTGGCGAGGGCATTCGCATCACCCACTCCATCGCCGACTATCCTCAAAAAATCGTTTTCTGGTGCCGGCCGAGTTCCGTCATCGGAAGGCTTACAGCGGTTGGGTTTACCCCGGCGCACACTTCATCAGAGATTCCCAATCATCTATCTGGGCGAGGATTTCCACTTCGCTGGCTACCGCTGATTCTTTTGGCCGTGATTTGGAACCTACTCATTGGATTTGAGATGGTCACTCACGCGGATGGTATGCCATTGCCAGGGCCGCTCTCTCTTGCGGCGTTGTCGATGGTATTTGGTGTTTCCGTTATGGCTGTTCGATTGCCCAGTGTACAAAACGTATTTCTCAAGCCCGGTCGCAGCTTTGGGGAAGTGAAGCCGGTATTTTTACTGGTCGCCATTGTCAGCGGGATCATGACGGTCATTCTTACAATCGCCGCGGTGGCGGGCGGGAATTGGTAGGGTCAAGGGGCCGCGAGGCTATGGCCAAAATAAATTAGAACTAGGTTTCCCTTGCCCTCACTAGACGACTGGTCTAATGAAAGGCTCCATGAGTTCACCGCATACAAAAGAGCGCATTCTGGATGCGGCAGAGGAGATCATGTGGAAGCGTGGTTTCCATTCAACCGGGTTGAACGAGATACTGAAGGCAGTGGGCGTTCCGAAAGGTTCTTTCTATCATTGGTTCGAGTCCAAGGAGCACTTCGGTGTCGAGCTTCTGCAGCACTACATCGAGCGCGCTACTGATGAGAGTGACCACGCTTTGTTTTCCAATGAGGTAGAGAAATTGCCAATGCCGCGACTGTTGTGCTTTTTGGAAGGTTCGGTCGGGAAGTTTGAAGAGCACGACAGGTGCTATCCGTGTTTGGTCCTGAAGCTGGCCTCTGAAGTCACTGATCTTAGCGAGCCGATGCGCGTGGTTCTGGCCAAGGGCATCAATACCTGGGTGGGCATGCTCGCCGGAGTGTTCGACGAAGCAAAGACCCTCGGCCATATCTCCAAGAAAGTGGACTCACAAAAGGAGGCCGAGATCATACGCGATCTCTGGGCCGGAGCGATTCAGCGAGCAACCATTTGCAAGTCCACCCAAGCAATGGAACTTGCCCTCGAATTTATCGGACAACGCATCGCCTCCTATCAATTATCGCCAAAGAAGCGCCACGCACGCGCCTAGCCCAAAGCTCTTAATCAAGCCCTCCTAACTCACACCATTTTCGTATTTTGAAATCCCGCTTGCTACCCCCACTTCATCGTCTCTCTGCTCCAGCCATCGCCAGCCTGCTAGGCTCCTGCATGCTCGTCGGCCCGGATCATTCGGTTCCGAAAATGGAAACCGCCGAGAGCTACAAAACTTCCTCTGCGCTCTATGCGTCACGTGTTGATAAAGATTGGTGGAAGACGTTTGGCGATTCTAAATTAAACGCCCTGATGGCGGATCTGAACCGGGGAAGCTTCGATCTGCGTGCTGCGGAAAGTAGGCGTAATCAAGCATACTCCGCTCTGGGAGTGGACCGCGCGCTGCTCTACCCACAAGTTTTCAGCGGTGCTTCCGCATCGCGCAATCGTGGGACAGAGTCTGACCGCGGAGGTCCGGGCGGTGGTGGGCTGCAGACCTACTTCTCCGATTACCGTGCCTCGATGTCGCTGAGTTATGAAGTGGATCTCTGGGGCCGCGTTCGCAGGCTGGTGGAGGCCGGTCTTGCCAATGCGGAGGCTGCAGAAGTTTCCGCCGATCAGGTGAAACTCTCGCTCCAGTCACAACTTGCGAGTAACTACTTCGCGCTCCGTTTTCTGGATAGCGAAGCGGATGTTCTGGGAGAAGCATTGCAGACGCGGCAGGAATCGCTGGATCTCGCAAGCGACCTGTTTAAGGCCGGAAAATCCAGCAAGCTGGATGTGGCGAGGGCCGAGGCACAACTCGCCAATGCGAAGGCGCAATTGGTCAGTCTGCAGGGACCTCGTGCGGCTTTTGAAAACTCCATCGCGTTACTCGTCAGTAAGAATGCTTCGAGTTTCACCATCCAACAAAAAGGCATTTCACGCAACGCACCGGGAGTTAACGCAGGGACCCCTGCAGAACTTCTGGGCAGAAGGCCGGATGTCTTTGTCGCCGAGCGTGAGCTGGCCGCGAGCTCAGCGGAAATCGGCGTGGCGAAAGCCGCGTTTTTCCCGAAAATTTCACTCATTGGCAGCGGTGGTTACTCATCCATCAAGTCATCGGATTTCTTGAAATACTCGAGCAGCCAGTTCTCCATCGGCCCGGAAGTCGAGCTGCCGTTGTTCCAAGGCTTGAGGCGCGATGCTGACCTTGAGCTTGCCAGAGGGCGGCATGAAGAAGCGCTGGCGATTTACCAACAGACCGTTCTCACCGCCTTCGCCGATGTGGAGAACGCACTTGCATCACGCCGCGCTGCGATCAACGAGATCGCAGCGCAACAGGACAGCGTTGCGGCTTCCCAAAAAGCCTTGGACCTCTCAAACGCACGTTACCGAGAAGGCGTGGCGAGCTATCTTGAAGTCATCGACAGCCAGCGCGAAATACTCAGCGCCCAGCGCAGCGAGATCCAAGCACGCGGCCGCTCCTTCGCCGCAACTGTCCAACTCATCCAAGCCCTTGGCGGTGGGTTTACCAAATAGGCACCAAATAGGCTGGCTTCAGGAGCGCGCAGAGAGAAACGCGCAGAAATTTCCGCATATCCATACCATCATGAAACGTATCTTCATACCCCTCGCCTGCGTGCTGCTGGCACAATGTGAATCAGAAAAAAATGCCGCTGGGCCACCACCGCCGATGTCCGTGGAGTTTGCAAAACCAGCTTTGAAAACTGTCGCCCTCACCGAGACTTACACGGGGCGCTTCGCTCCCGTGGAAGAAGTTGATCTCCAAGCAAGGGTGAGCGGCTATCTGGAATCCGTGCATTTCACGGAGGGCCAGAAGGTCAAAAAAGGTGATCTTATGTTCCGCATTGACCCGCGAGTTTTCGACGCAGCCCAAGCCCGTGCAGAGGCCGTGCAAAAGCAAGCGGAAGCGCGCCTTGGGCTGGCTAAGAGCACTCTCAAGCGTGCGCAAAAACTGGTAACTCAAAACGCAATTTCCCAAGAAGAGTTCGACACAAGAGCGAGCGAACTGGCCCAAGCGGAGGCTGATCTCATGGTTGCCAAGGCAAGCTTGCGAACGACCGCGCTTGACCGCGAGTTCGCAGATGTACACGCGCCGATTTCGGGAATTGCCGGTGAGTTCAACGTCACCGTTGGGAACTTCATCACCGGCGGCGGGCCCGGCTCCACCTTGCTGACGACCATCGTCCCGCACGATCCGATCTACTGTAATTTCGAAGTCGACGAAAGACGTGTCCTGCAGTTCACCAGGCTATTTTTTGAAGGTGAAAGCGGAGGCCGTGAGGAAAAACAATCGGAAGTAGAGATCGCCGTTTCCGACAGAGATGAGTTTGAGTTCAAAGGAGTCATCGACTTCAGGGAGAACCAACTCGACAGCGGGACGGCCACCCTGCGGATCCGCGCGCTGGTGAAAAATAAAAATGAGTTTCTCACCCCCGGGCTGTTTGCGAGAGTCCGCGTTCCTATCGGCTCACCAGAAGAAAGGCTTTTGGTGCGCGATACGGCTCTTGGCTTCGATCAGGATAAACGTTTCGCGTGGGTCTTAACTACTGAAAACACAGTAGAACGTCGTTTTGTGGAGACCGGTGCTACGGAGAGCGGCATGCGCATCATCACTGGCGGACTGGGCGCGGAAGAACAGATCGCTGTTTCGAACATCCAGCTACTGCGACCAGGCGCTGCCATCGCTCCATCCACCGTTCCGATGATCGCAGAGTGAGCTTCAACTCCGACACTAGATTGGTTCCCGGTTACTCCAACACTTGGCAGGAAGCCTCAAGCTCCCCCGCCCTCTACCTGACTGCCTCAAGCTTTTCATGAAAAATTTCTCCTTCTTCTTTATCGACCGTCCGCGCTTCGCGACGGTGCTCTCCATTCTGATCGTCTTCATCGGTTCGATCTCGTATTTCTCCCTACCGATCGCGCAGTTTCCGGAGGTTGCGCCACCAACGGTGGTGGTGAGCACAAGCTATCCTGGGGCAACTCCCGATACGATTGCGAAGACCCTCGCCGCTCCGATCGAACAGGAGGTTAACGGCATCGAGGACATGCTCTACATGAACTCGCAGAGCACGGCAGACGGTGCGTATCAGCTGACAGTGAGTTTCAAACTCGGCACTGATCTGGATAAGGCACAGGTCCTAGTTCAGAACCGCGTAGCCATCGCAGAATCGCGCTTGCCCGAACCCGTGCGGCGCATTGGTGTGAGCGTCAAAAAATCCTCGCCCGATCTGTTGTTGGTCGTGCAAATGTTTTCCAAAGATGAAACTTTCGACATCGGCTACATCTCCAACTACGCCTTGTTGCAAGTTCGTGAAAGACTGCGGCGCATCGAGGGCGTTGGCGATGTCCGGCTCTTTGGTGCACGCGAATACTCGATGCGTGTTTGGATGGACCCGGAGCGCATGGCCTTTTACCGGCTCTCCGCAAGCGACGTGGTAGAGGCTTTGCGCGCGCAGAACGTGCAGATCGCCGCCGGAACTATCGGGCAAGAGCCGCTTGAGGACAAAGTCTCGTTCCAGATCAACGTAACCGCGCAGGGACGCCTGAGTGAAAAAGGAGAGTTCGAAAAAGTCGTGGTAAAAACTGGTGATGAAGGGCGCTTGGTGAGGCTTGCCGATGTTGCGCGCGTGGAGCTCGGGGCGCTGGACTACAACGTCAATGCCTACCTGAACGACAGCAGGACCTTGGCCCTGCCAATCTTCCAACGTCCCGGCTCCAACGCATTGGAAACCTCTGCCGCGATTCGCGAGGCGATGAAAGATTTGGAAACTGATTTCCCAGACGGGCTGGACTACGCGATTGTCTACGATCCCACCCAGTTCATTGATAAATCCATCGAGGCGGTGCTTTTCACCTTGTTGGAGGCTGTGCTCCTCGTGGTGCTGGTGATGATCATTTTCCTGCAATCATGGCGCGCTGCGCTGATACCGGTATTGGCGATTCCCGTTTCGCTGATCGGCACCTTCGCGGTGATGCAGGCCTTTGGCTACTCGATCAATAACCTGACGTTGTTCGGGCTGGTTCTCGCAATCGGCATCGTGGTCGATGACGCCATCGTGGTGGTGGAGAATATCGAGCGAAACTTGGAAGAAGGACATTCGCCGAGAGAGGCATCCCGGCGCTCGATGAAAGAGGTCAGTGGTGCTATTTTCGCGACGACCTTGGTGCTGCTTGCGGTGTTTATACCGACGGCGTTTCTGGCGGGAATCACCGGTCAGTTCTACCGTCAGTTCGCGCTCACCATCGCGACCTCTACCATCATCTCCAGCCTGGTATCGCTAACCTTGAGTCCGGCGCTCGGTGTGCTGCTCTTGCGGAAAAAATCTGAGAAACAAGATACACTCTCACGCGGGATCAATTTCCTGCTCGGCTGGTTTTTCAGTCTATTCAACCGCGCTTTTGAGGCGACCAACCGCGGCTACACTGCTTTGATCCGACGCAGCCTGCGAGCTGGTGTGATCATGCTCTTGCTTTATGGCGGACTGATCGCGATCGCTGGTCTTGGCTTCAAGAAAGTTCCCGGTGGTTTCATTCCACCACAGGATCAAGGCTACGCGATTGTCGCGGCGCAACTGCCGACGGGTGCTTCGCTAGAGCGTACGGATGAAACTCTGCAAAAACTCATCAAGCTGGTTTCGGATGTTGAGGGAGTTGAGGACGTGGTGAGCTTTGCCGGGTTCAATGGTGCGACCTTTTCGAACGCCACAAACTCGATCGTGATCTTCCCGGTTTTCAAACCTTTCGATGAACGGGAGTCCGGGCAGGTGATGTATGACAGGCTCACCAAGGCGATCCAGAAAGTGGATGCCTTCGGCATCGTGATTCCTCCGCCAACTGTGCGCGGCTTGGGAACTGGTGGTGGCTTTAAAATGGAAGTCCAAGACCGTGCGGGCCTCGGTTACGAAGCACTGGAGAACGCGACTTGGGCTCTTGCCGGAGCGGCAAATGCGGATCCGGATATCGGGCGGGCGTTCACGCCCTTCACCTCATCTGGCCCGCAATTCTACGCGGATATCGACCGCGAAAAGGCGCTGATGCTTGGAGTGCCATTGCAGAATCTTTTCTCGACGCTGGAGATCTATCTCGGCTCTGCCTTCGTCAACGAGCTCAACCTCTATGGGCGTACTTACCGAGTCACTGCTCAGGCAGACAGTTCGTTCCGCGATAATTTTGAGGACATCTCGCAACTCAAAACACGCAACAACTCCGGCGAGATGGTGCCGTTGGGATCGGTGATGAACCTGCGTCAGGCCACAGGGCCCGATCGCGTAGTGCGGCACAACCTCTATTCCGCCGCTGATCTGATTGGAGCAGGTGCGCCGGGCGTCAGCACTGGTGAGGCGATTGCAAAAATGGAACAGCTCGCTGCCGAGGTCCTCCCGCCGGGTATTAGCTACGAATGGACGGAGATTGCTTACCAAGAAACCGAGAACTCCGGCTCTGCCGCTATCATTTTCCTCATCGCCGTCCTCTTCGTTTTCCTTTTACTGACCGCCCAATACGAGAGTTGGGGCCTGCCGCTAGCGGTCGTGCTGACAGTCCCCCTCTGTCTTGCAGGTGCCATTTGGGGTGTCTACATCCGTGGAATGGATAATAACATTCTTTCACAGGTGGGCCTGATCGTGCTTATCGCACTGGCATCCAAGAACGCCATCCTGATCGTCGAATTCGCCCGACAACTGGAAGACGAGGGTAAGAGCCGTTTCGAGGCTGCTGCGGAAGCTGCTTCCCTGCGTCTGCGACCGATCATGATGACTTCCATGGCTTTCATTCTAGGCGTGATTCCGCTGGTAATTGCGTCCGGTCCGGGAGCGGAAATGCGGCAGGCGCTCGGAACCGTGGTGTTCTTTGGAATGATCGCCGTTACGTTCTTCGGGGTGTTATTTACGCCGTTTTTCTATGTGCTTGTCCGTAGGCAGGCAAAGTCCGCCGACGCATAGGAGTTCAGATAAATTCATCCTAAGCCGTTTCAACATACGAATGCGGCTATGTGGCGCAGAGGCTTCGACTTGGGTATACTGAATCAATTCCGGAAATTTATTGGAGGTTCATTCTTGTTTATGAAACAACAGACTGTACTTTAAACGTATCTTCAAGAACCATGTCCATGCCCCAGCTTCTACTTTTCCTAGCTCTTCCTATTCTCGCGACATCGCTTCGCGCGCAGGATGGAGAGCAGCTTTATACGCTCTACTGCTCAGCCTGCCACGGAACCGATGGCAAAGGAGCAAATGATGGAGCGTTCCCACCACTCGCTGGAAGCTCTTGGGTCGAGGGAGAACCAAAGCGTTCGGTAGCCATTGTTATCAACGGCCTCATCGGTCCCATCGAAGTGAAAGGAAAAGCCTATAACTTAGCCATGCCGCCCCAAGGACAGGTTTTAGGCGATGATCAAATTGCGGCTATTCTGAACTATGTTCACAATGCGTGGGGGAATCAGGGAGAAACCGTCCGCCGTGATATCGTCCGCACCGTGCGTGCCGAATACGCGGACCGGAAAGCGCCTTGGACCGCTCCCGAGCTTCTGGAACGTTATCCGCTTCCGATAAAAGAAACTGCTCTCAAAAATTTGCTCTCCAGAACTTACAAAGGTCAATGGGACAAAATTCCAGATTTTAATAGAATACAGGCGGAGAATGTTGAGGAGGAGCACGACGGACTTCTCCGCCCTTCCGTGGCGGCCCTGAAGGAGCATTTTGGTGTGGTATGGGAAGCGGATTTCATGGCTCCAGAGGATGGCGAATATGAATTCATCCTGAATGCTGACGATGGCGCACGATTGATCGTAAACGGGAAGACCATCGCAGAATTGAATAGCATAGGAGCAATGATCAAAAAGCGGGAGATCAAACAGAAGACCAAACTAAAGAAGGGCGCCAATGCCTTTCGAGTTGAATACTTCCAAGGAGAAGG
>Ga0307934_1001806_pt1 | contig 12363 bp, 10 predicted proteins | sample OrgLakmetageno90_FD_201838 | JGI IMG/M metagenome (GOLD analysis project Ga0307934, IMG submission 201838) | Saline water microbial communities from Organic Lake, Antarctica - #90 | ecosystem: Environmental > Aquatic > Non-marine Saline and Alkaline > Saline | place: Antarctica: Organic Lake... | reverse complement strand
ATAAAAGCAACCACAGGTGTAGGAACCACACCCAAATCTATCACATGAATACCCGCACCACTCAAGCCAGATACTAAGGCAAATTTCAGCATATCACTAGAGCTACGCGTATCTTGACCTATTATCACTAATTTCTCTTGCTTACGATCGTTTATAAGAGAGCCAACGGCATTACCAAGTCTTTGTACAAATTCTGCCGTGATAGTTGAATTACCAACTTCACCGCGTATACCATCTGTCCCAAAATATTTAGCCATGATTTTATATCCTTAGAATTTCAACAGTGCCGTTATATCATGACCGACAAGCTTATCACGACCACCTAGGCCATCAAGGTCTATCACAAATATCATGCCACAAATACTAGCACCAGTCTTATCTATAAGATCCGCTGTAGCCTTTGCAGTACCGCCCGTTGCGAGCAAATCATCAACCACAAGCACCACATCATCTTTTGAAAACGCGTCTTGATGAATCTCAAGACTATCGCTACCATACTCAAGCTCATAGCTTACACTATAAGTAGCACGCGGCAGCTTACCAGGTTTACGCACAGGCACAAAGCCAAGTCCTAAAGCCTCAGCTAATGCTACACCAAATATAAAGCCACGGCTTTCTGTCCCTGCGATAATAGTTGGCTTATAGCCTTTTTTATCAATCTCAGCAACCATTGCAGCCGTAGTAGCTTTTAGACCGTTCGGATCTGCTAATAGCGGTGTAATATCACGAAACATAATACCAGCCTTAGGAAAGTCTGGCACAGCCATAATCTTGCTTTCTATAAATTCTAAACTCATGGAAAAATACCTATTGGTAGAAATTTGATAAAATTTGAGAAACTATACTTGTAGCAATATTCTAGTAGGATCTTCAAGTAGCTCTTTGATCATTTTCAAGAATCGTACAGAAGTACCACCATCAATGATTCTATGATCATAAGATAATGCTAGATACATGATTGGACGGATTTTTATCTCACCATCTACAACCATCGCACGATCTACGATGTTGTGCATACCTAGGATAGCACTTTGTGGAGAATTGATAATTGGCGTAGAAAGCATAGAGCCATAAGTACCACCGTTAGTGATAGTAAATGTACCACCCTGCATATCTGCAAGAGTTAGCTTACCATCTCTAGCCTTGATAGCACAATCAAGCACATCATTTTCAATATCTGCTAATGATCTTGTATCTGTATCTCTTAGTACAGGTACTACCAAACCACGATCCGTACCAACTGCGATACTTATATCAAAGAAGTTATGATAAACAATCTCATCACCATCTATAGATGCATTTACATCTGGGAATTTCTTCAAAGCTTCAGTTGCAGCTTTTATAAAGAATGACATAAATCCAAGCTTAGTATCATGTTCTTTAATAAACAAATCTTTATATTTTTTTCTGATATCCATTACAGCTGTCATATCTACTTCATTAAAAGTAGTCAAGATAGCGTTAGAATGCTGAACATCAACCAATCTATTTGCAATAGTTTGGCGTAAACGAGTCATCTTAACTCGTTTTTCATATCTTGCACCTTGAGCAACAGGAGCGGCAGGAGCTTGTGGCTTAGGTGTACCGGTCGCTTTTTTCACATCATCAGATGTAATGCGTCCTTTTTTACCTGTGCCATTTATAGCTGTAGCAGAATCTAATCCACTAGCATTAAATGCCTTTCGAGCAGATGGCACCAAATGCGGGTCACTTGAGCCTCCAGCAGATTGCTCTTTTGCAGCAGGCGCAGTAGTTACTGCAGCCACACCACCCTCTGAAATAACTGCAATATTTTCGCCTGAAAGTACTGTATCACCAGCTTGCTTAACTATTTTAGAAAGTATGCCACCTACAGTTGCAGGAACCTCTAATACAACTTTATCAGTCTCTATCTCTGCCAATATATCGCCTTCTGCAACAACATCGCCAGCTTGCTTGTGCCATTCTGAAATCGTACCGTCAGCTACTGATTCTGGGAATACAGGAGCTTTTACCGCTACTTCTGCACCAGCAGCTGCCGTTTCTTTCTTAATTCCTGTCTTAGGGGCATCAGTTTGAGTAGCTCCAGCATTAGCGTTAGGATCTATGCTTGCTAATACTTCTTGTGACAGCACAGTATCACCAGCTTGTTTTTTAACACCCGTCAATACACCGCTTGCCGTAGCAGGCACTTCTAGCACAACTTTATCTGTCTCAATTTCTGCCAATATATCGCCTTCGTTTACAAAGTCACCTTCATTTTTATTCCACTGTGCTAAAGTACCATCAGCTACAGACTCTGGAAACATTGGGGTTTTTAATTCAACCATCATTTACTCCTAGTAAAACTTTATATGTCTAAAACCTTATTAACTAATTCATCTTGTTGCTTCACATACAGTGCATGATAGCCTACTGCAGGTGCTGATGATCTTTCTCTTGCAACACATTCAAGTGATTGCTTACCATCAAGCAACTTCTCCAACTTACCTCTTATATGATACCAAGCACCTTTATTTTGAGGCTCTTCTTGCAACCATACAATCTGTTTAGCTTTATTATATTTTGCCAATATCTCGCTAATATCTTCTCGAGGTGTTGGATATAACTCCTCTACCCTAACAACAGCAATATGATCATATTTATCAAGCTTTTTAGCCATCAAATCATAATAAACCTTACCATTACATAGCACTAGCTTAGTAACTTTATCAGCTTTTGCTACCCTATCATCTATCACTCGTTCAAAATGACCTTTTGACAACTCTTCTAGCGTTGAAACTGCTTTAGGGTTTCTTAGCAAGCTTTTCGGTGTCATCACTATAAGAGGTTTTCTTAACGGTCTAATAACTTGGCGTCTTAATAAATGGTAAATCTGTGCTGGTGTCGTAGGTGTACAAACTTGCATATTTTGATTAGCACAAGAACTTAAAAATCTCTCAAGTCTAGCAGATGAATGCTCGGATCCAGCTCCCTCTTGACCATGCGGTAAAAGTAGCGTCAAACCAGACAGTATGCCCCACTTCTCTTCTGCGGCTACTAAGAACTGATCGATAACGACTTGTGCCGTATTTACAAAATCACCAAATTGAGCTTCCCAAATAACTAGCGAATCTGGGCTATAGCAACTATAACCATACTCAAAACCAAGTACACCGTATTCTGAAAGTGTAGAATCTATTACATCAAAATTTACTTCTTTGTTGATGTGCTGAAGTGGAATATATTCTTCTGTTGTAGAGCTAGTATCCATGTTTTTAACCACTGCATGACGATGTGAGAATGTACCACGACCACTATCTTCTCCAGACAATCGCACCGGATAACCCTCATCAAGGAGTGTTGTATAACTTAGCGTTTCGGCAAAACCCCAGTTTATAGGTAGTTCGCCAGCTGCCATTTTTTCTCTATCAGTAAGAGCCTTTTTGACCTGCATTTGTACTTTTATACCCTCAGGTACAGCACACATCTTATCAGCCAACTCTTTTAGATTCTTCTCAGAAATAGCCTTATAATCGTATCTTGTCTCTTGCGTAGCTGAGTAAGGCGTCCAATCACAGACCTTATACTGATCTTTTACAACACTTCTATCAAGAATATCAACCGTCACTTTGCCATCGTTCAATTTACCACGATAGTTAGTAACAAAACGAGTATACAACTCATTATCAACAATGCCATTAGCTAAAAGCTTATCACTATAGATTTTCAAAGTTGTTGGAAGCTTTTTGATTACTTCATACATTTTTGGTTGTGTACCAGATGGCTCATCAGTTTCATTATGCCCATTTCTACGGTAGCAAACTAGATCAATCACAACATCTTTATTGAACTTCATACGGTATTCTAATGCTATATCTGTAACCTTAATCACAGCTTCAGGGTCATCGCCATTTACATGAAATATCGGAGCATTAACCATTTTTGCAATATCTGTAGAATAAGTACTACTTCTATTTACGCCATTAACACTAGCAGTTGTAAAACCAACTTGGTTGTTTGTAACTATATGCACAGTACCACCAGTACCATAAGCTTTTGTCAATGAAAAACCAAATGTCTCCATCACAACACCCTGACCACAAAAAGCAGAATCACCATGCATCAATATAGGCAGCACTTTACTAAACACATCTCCATCAAGCTTATCTTGGATAGCTTTAGCAGCACCTTCAACCACAGGATCAACTGCTTCTAAATGTGACGGATTAAATGCCAATGCAATTTTTGCTTCCTTACCATCTATGCTGCGATAGTTTGAATAGCCCATGTGGTATTTAACATCACCAGATAAAGCCTTTTCATTTTGCTTACCCTCAAACTCTTCACAAAGTTCTTTAGGATTTTTACCAAGTATATTTACAAGCACATTTAAGCGACCTCTATGAGCCATACCTAATTGCACAAAACGAGTTGAATGTCTTGATACTGCTTTTTCAATCAAATATTGTAAAGATGGAATCATTGATTCTCCACCCTCTAAACCAAATCTTTTTTGCCCCACATATTTCAGTGCGAGAAACTTCTCTAGACCTTCTGCCGCGACTAACTGTTGAAGTATCCATTTCTTTTCTTCTGCTGTCGGAGCTGTGTCATCCTCTATTCTTTGTTCTAACCATAGTTTTTCAGCCTTATTGCCAATATATCTATACTCATAGCCCACGCTAGACTCATAAGTAGCTTTGAGCTTGTTTATAATATCACCCAAAGATGCTAGCTGATTGTTTGTAAAAGAACCTAAATTTACAGATTCGTTTAAATCTGCATCTGACAGCTGATGAGTTGATAAATCAAGATCTGTATCTCTATCATATTTAGTCAAATTCAAAGGATCAATCTTTGCTGACTTGTAAGCATGAGATCTATAAGCTTTAAGTAATGACTTTACTTTTAACGAGATATCGCTATCACCGACCGCCACCACTGTGTTGACTTTATTTTTCGCTAAGTACTTAAACTCTTCGACTGTATCTCTATGTACAGTGTCAGTTGATTCTGCTACAGAACCAAAAAAAGACAGCCACTCCGGATCTAGTCCTTCGTGATTGCCCGTTATGTAGTCATCATAGATTGATTCAAGATATTCTAGATTACCGCCAGAAAACTGGGTTGTTTCTAGCCACTGGCTAAAATCTGGTTGATTTTTTTTCATATAGAGACCCAAATGTGGTTTACTACTTATACACTCTTGCTTAATAAACTTGATCTGATTTTACCGATCGCTTCTGTAGGATTTAGCCCCTTTGGACATACCGATACACAACTCATAATAGTTCTACATCTAAACAAGCTAAACGGGTCTTTCAAAGCATCTAGCCTTTCATCAGTAGCAGTATCACGCGAGTCTGCAATAAACCTATATGCTTGTAGCAAACCAGATGGTCCGATAAATTTATCAGGATTCCACCAAAATGATGGGCAAGCTGTAGTACAACAGGCACATAGTATACACTCATATAAGCCGTCAAGCTTAGCCCTATCTTCAGGAGACTGAAGTCTCTCTTTAGTAGGAGCCTCTTCATCATTTATAAGATAAGGCTTAACTTTCTCATAGTTTTTGAAGAATTGTTTCATATCCACAATCAAATCTCTAACCACAGGCAGACCCGGCAGTGGATTGATCTTGATTGGCTGCTTTAGCTCACCAATAGATGTAATGCACGCTAGACGGTTCTTACCATTGATATTCATACCATCAGAACCACATACACCCTCGCGACAAGATCTTCTCATCGCCAGCGTAGGATCTTGCTCTTTTACAAGCTCAAGTGCTGTTAAAACTTTTACACCCTCATTTTCAACATCAACCACATACTCATCGTAATAAGGCTTTTTATCAAATTCAGGATTATATCTATAAATTTTAAATCTTACTTCCATTATACAAAATCCTTATAATTTAGTACTTTCTTTCTGCTGGTTGAAACGCTTTTACTTTAGTAGGTGACATATTTACTTCACGCGAACCAGTTTTATCTCCATCCAAGAAATATATTGAGTGCTTCATCCAATTCACATCATCTCTATCAGGGAAGTCTACTCTTGAGTGAGCCCCACGAGACTCTTTTCTTTCTAAAGCTGCTTTAGCCGTTGCTACCGCTGTCAACATCAGATTATCAAGCTCAAGTGCCTCGATTCTCATCATGTTAAATACTCTTGAATTATCTTCAAGCACAGCATTTTCCAACCTAGCTCTAAGAGCATAAAGCTCATCAAGACCTTTGTGCATAGTATCTTCTTGCCTAAATACAGAAAAATACTGCTGCATAACTTGTTGTAACTCTTTTCTAAGAACTGTGATTTTTTCTTTACAGCCTCTTTTTTCAGAGCTATCCCATTTATTTATTCTAGCCATTGCAGCATCAATATTTTCTTGAGAAGTTGGCTTAATGCTCATACCTTCTTTTAGACTTTGCTCAGCATGCATACCTGCTGCACGACCAAACACCACCAAATCAAGCAATGAGTTACTACCTAGTCTATTTGCACCGTGAACAGATACCGAAGCACATTCGCCTACAGCATATAATCCACCGATAACTTTATCTTTACCATCTTCTTGTGTAACCACTTGACCAAACTTATTGGTTGGGATACCACCCATCTGATAATGACAAGTCGGCACAACAGGGATCATTTCTTTAACCGGATCAACACCAGCAAAAGTCTGTGCAAGCTCGCGTACAGTTGGTAGTTTTTCATCAATTACCTCTTGACCCAAATGCGTAAGATCAAGATACACACAGCTTGAGCCACTAAATGTATCGCCACGACCTTCCATAATCTCTTGTTGCGATGCGCGAGATACTACATCACGACACGCCAAATCTTTTGCATTAGGAGCGTAACGCTCCATAAATCTTTCACCATCTTTGTTACGCAAAATTCCGCCCTCACCACGACAGCCCTCTGTAACTAGCACACCAGCACCTGCGATACCTGTAGGGTGGAACTGCCAAAACTCCATATCTTGAAGTGGCAAACCTGCTCTTAGAGCAAGACCCATACCATCACCTGTGTTGATGTAAGCATTTGTACTAGACTCGTATATACGACCAGCACCACCTGTAGCCAGTATCGTGATTTTTGCTTTCAAAAATACAGTTTCACCAGTCTCAATACAAAGGGCAATTACACCCGATATACTACCGTCATCCGCTTTTACCAAATCAACCGCAAACCATTCTGTGTAGAAATTTGTTTCATGTGCTAAGTTACCTTGATACAGTGTATGCAATAAAGCATGACCCGTTCTATCAGCAGCAGCACATGTTCTCTCAGCTTGATTAGCTGGGTCAAAGTTTCTCGACATACCACCGAAAGCTCGTTGATAAATCTTACCATTTTTCAAACGAGAAAAAGGCATCCCCATATGCTCAAGCTCAATAATAGACTGCGGAGCATGCTCGCACATATACTCAATAGCATCTTGATCGCCTATATAGTCAGAACCCTTGACAGTATCGTACATGTGCCACTTCCAATCATCAGATGGCAAATCATCATCAAACTGTACATTACCCAATGCAGCCGCGATACCGCCTTGTGCTGCCACCGTGTGCGATCTTGTAGGAAAAACTTTTGAAACTGCAGCTGTTTTAAATCCAGACTGCGAAAGCTGAAATGCTGCTCTTAAACCAGCACCTCCAGCACCAATAACAATAGCATCAAATTCTTGTGTAGCTATACTCATAAAAACACCCTCTTAGCAGAAAATAATACAGCAAAAAGCCAAAAAAAGCAGAAAGCGTAAGTTAAAATAAAGCTCAACATAACTGAAGCAGACGCCCAAGCACATTTGATGTAGTCACTACAGATAATCCAAATACCTACCCAAGCATGAAAAAACACTGCCAAGTAAGCCATCAGCGTAGCAACTCTAAAAAACATTCCATCTGTAAAAAGACCGTGCCAACTATCATAATTGAGCTGACCAGAATGCGACAAGCAAAGAGCTTCGATAAATAAGTACCCAAAGTACAGTGTGATAATCACAGCAGTAACTCTTTGTACAAAGAAGTCTTTAAGACCCGATGAAGTTAATGAAATTATAGCCATAAGAACCACCCCCACAATACTGCAGATATTACACCCAAAATTATAACAAGCATAGAAGTCGCCTTAGCCACCTTTAAGCTCTCACCAAAACCCATATCCATAATCATATGCCTAATACCTGCATATACATGGTATGTGATAGCTGACAAAAACAGCCAAAAGAATACGCTGCACCAGCTTGCTGTCAATAAATTAACAGTATCTTCGTAGCCACTTGGTCCTGCTAGTGAATAATTCATCCCCACTACTGCTAGCGGCATAGCAATAAGCAGTATCACGCCGCTAATTCGATGCAATATCGAGCTAATAGCTGTCACTGGGAAGTTGTATGATTTTATTGACATTAAGTCAATATTGGTAATTTTCTTCATGCTCGATAATCCTCCGAAGCAATTATTGTATTACACCGCACTGATGTAAACACCCACTTATAACATTCTAATGATATATTTTTGTAGCACTAAATTCAAACATTTCAACAAAAGATTTATCAACTAAAAATACAACAAATAACTTACCCTACACCCTTGCCCACTATTTACACAGTATTCTTATTAAAGAATAGGTCAATGTACTGAGTGAAGTCAAAGTTAAGCAACTGATATTAAGTAAGAGTAAAATACAGTTTGTACTATATAAAAAGGGTACCTCTAATAACTCATGAGCACGCATCTTAATGTTCAAATTTACCGCCTCTGCGTTGCAAATTTCAGCAATAGATAGACTATTACCCTCAATTTTCGCCTTGTTGTGATAAATTTGACCTAGGTAATCTGCATACACAGAGTTTTTAGAGGTACCCTAAATTGAAAAATATTTAGCTTATTAGTAGGAGTAAGAGGTACACAATCAAATTCAGAAGAAGTGAAAGTGCGCAATGATATATTTAAAGCTTTAATTAAAGTCGTTTGTTTCAAATGTTACTGACAATGCACCTGCCGAGTCTGTAGTTGCTGCGCATACAAACTCTATACTATCACTATTGAACTCTAGTGGCCCCGCAGCAGTTCCATTTACATCTGCAAAAGCACCTCTAGAACTAGAAGTGCCTGGAGGAAATACACTTAATACTAAGTAGCGAGCAAGTCCAAAACTGCTAGCTTTAGCCAAAAGATTATACTGCCCTACAGAATTAAACCCACCTGGAGCTCCAGAAAACCCCTTAGGAACCTCATAACCTGCTGGGCATGTAAGTGTAGCTGATTGAGCCGATATAACCACTGTCATAGTACCTGGGTCACTCTCAGCACCTCGAGTATATGTCCCTGCATTAAACCCTGCATCACTAAAAGGTGCCTTAATACTCTGGTCACTATCATTTTTGCTAGGATCAATACACGAATTAAGCATTAGCGCAAATATAGCCACAACAGCCACTATAAATACTTTTTTTGTACAACTTTTCATACATCCATCCTCTTAGTTTTCACTTTGTTTTATTCAATATACAAATTTCAAACTGTAGAATAACACACTCTCTACATATTGAAAACCAACAATACAAATATTATTAATAAAAAATACTATACATACTATAAGATTTTTTTATTTGCAAATAGCGAGGCTTTAGCTTATTATTCAACTTGTGATACGCTTTATAAAGCCTTTAATGAGGTGGATAGTATCTTTTTTACTGCAACGCTCAATTGCATAATTTTTAATATAACTTCTACTCGGAGGCATAATTAAATGAGTAAATACGCAACTCTTAAATATGCAGACAAGAATATAGAGATACAATTACCCGTATATTCTCCTAGTCTAGGCAACGACTGCATCGATGTTTCATCTTTAGTAAAACATGGTCTATTTACTTATGACCCTGGCTTTATGTCAACTGCTGCATGTGAATCAACAATCACATACATCGACGGTGGCAAAGGCATTCTTTTACATAGAGGATACCCAATTCAAGAATGGACTCAAAAATCTAACTACAGAAGTCTTTGTTATGCTCTTTTACACGACACGGTTCCTACCGATGAAGAAAAGCAAGCTTTCAGAGAAGAAATAGTGGCTAAAATGCCTGTTTGTGAACATGTGAAAACAGCTATATCTACTATGCCACAGAGCACTCACCCAATGTCCTGTTTAATCGCCGGTATAAATATCTTAGCGGCTGAACATGTACAAGGTGGACAAACAGAATCTCAACATGAAGTTGCTAAAAACATCATAGCTAAAATTGCTACTATGGCAGCGATGGCTTACAGACACAACAAGGGCAAGAAATTTTTAGAACCTAAGACTGACTTTGGCTATGCTAAAAATTTCTTGTATATGATGTTTGCAGAAGATGAAAACTTTGTACCAGATGAGCTACATATAAAAGCTATGGATACAATGTTTATACTTCATGCCGACCATGAACAAAATGCTTCTACTTCTACAGTTAGGTTGGCAGGCTCTACAGGCACTAGTCCTTATGCAGCCATTATCGCAGGAATTACAGCCCTATGGGGACCTGCTCATGGCGGTGCTAACGAAGCTGTGCTTAAAATGCTTGCTGAAATTGGTTCTGTAGAAAATATCGATCACTTCATTGAAAAAGCAAAAGATAAAGATGATCCATTTAGACTGATGGGCTTTGGTCATAGAGTTTACAAAAATACTGATCCTCGTGCTACAGCTATGAAAGAAAACTGTGAAGAGATTTTAGCTAAACTTGGTGGTGGTGACAACCCTCTACTGTCTATGGCTAAAAAGCTAGAAGAGATAGCTCTACAAGATGACTTCTTTATCGATAGAAAATTATTTCCTAATGTGGATTTCTATTCTGGAATTATTCTTAAAGCTATGGACATACCAGAAGAGATGTTTACAGCAATTTTTGCTCTTGCAAGAACTTCTGGCTGGATCTCTCAATGGATTGAAATGGTAAATGATCCTGCTCAAAAAATTGGCCGTCCAAGACAGCTTTATACTGGTGCTACTAGTAGAAATTTCTAACACCAACCCCTCTCTTTGCAAGGTGGTATCTCTACTGCCTTTATCTAAAAATTCTCTTACACTTATAGCGTGTACAGATCCCAATCAAAGAACAACTACATCAAACTCAAATGCTTTACATTAGAGTGATTTTGAATTAGCCTTACAGCAAATAAAAATTATTGATAGAAATATGCACAATAAACTAACGCTTGTAAATAAAATTCTAGCACCATTTAGGCAAAGCAAAATGTTTAGTATGCTGATACTAGGCTACGCTTCTGGATTACCTTTGATGCTTACAGCTTCATCTCTACTACTTTGGTATAAAGATAGCGGTATCGACACGCAAAGCATAAGCATGCTGACTCTCATAGCTATACCATACACATTCAAATACCTATGGGCACCATTTCTTGACAAAATAAACATACTTGGATTAGGTAGAAGAAAAGGTTGGATACTTTTCAGCCAAATATCACTAATATTACTAATAGCCCTGATGAGTCGCTTCTCACCTGTAAGCTCACCAATTATCATTGCATTTATAGGATTTTTAATCTGCTTTGTTTCGGCTACTCAAGACATCGCCATAAATGCCTATCAAACTGAGATACTTGATGAATCTGAACGAGCTTTAGGTAATGCTATAGCTGTGATAGGGTATCGTATCGGAATGATTGTGACAGGGTCTATAGCTTTGATTATCGCGGATAAGCTCAATGACAATTGGAATTTAACCTGGCTAATGATTTTGCCATTCTTCATAATCTGCCCTATTTATACTTTGATTTTAAAAGAAACAGAGCAATTTGATAAACCCAAATCGTTTAGAGGAGCTTTCATACTACCTTTTGTAGAGTTCTTTACCCGTAAAGGAATAACTACAGCCATAATTATACTAACAATAATAGTTGTATATAAACTAGCGGATGCAATCGCGTTTTCTCTGAATACAGTCTTTTTTGTAGACTTAGGGTTTGATAAAACCACTATCGCAGTTTCATACAAAGCATTCTCATTGGCTGCGACTCTTGCTGGACTCGTATTTGGAGGATTGATTGCTAAAAAGATAGGCGTCTACAAAAGTTTTTTATACTTTAGTATAATCATGGCATGTGCAAACCTTATGTATGTAGCACTCGCTATAGTCGGCAAAAACTACTACCTAATGGTAAGCTCAGTAGCAGTTGAATACTTTTGTGGTGCAATGGGTACAGCTATACTTGTAGCAATGATTATGAGCCTAGTAAACATTAAATTTTCAGCAACACAGTTTGCCATTCTTAGCTCTATAGACTCTCTAGGTAGAGTGCTTGTAGGACCTCTTGCAGGTTACATTCAGACTCACTACACTTGGAGTGGATTGTTTATCTTCAGCTTTGCAATTGGAATGGT
>Ga0307934_1001805_pt1 | contig 12374 bp, 6 predicted proteins | sample OrgLakmetageno90_FD_201838 | JGI IMG/M metagenome (GOLD analysis project Ga0307934, IMG submission 201838) | Saline water microbial communities from Organic Lake, Antarctica - #90 | ecosystem: Environmental > Aquatic > Non-marine Saline and Alkaline > Saline | place: Antarctica: Organic Lake... | reverse complement strand
AATGCGGGGCTACGGCAAAAATACGGAGCATCGCACCACGTGCTAACGCTTTCGAGAGATTTAGACGCCTCAGAAACGGCTCAACTCTCTGCGCACGAGTCGATCGAACAGGCAGACGGGGACACCGCCGCGATGATTTCAGGCGCGACCGGCGGGCGGCAGCTGTCACTCGTGCTCGACCTGATCGCGCAACTGCCCGACTGCCAGGTCGCCCAAATCGAGACGGTTCGTCGTTCCATTGAAGATATCTTCAAAAACATCGTATCGGACTATCGTGCAAAGGGAGATCCCGACCGCCACCAGAAGCCGGAAATCACACCCCCCACGGTTTCAACCGAAACCATCAATAAGGGCATGGCCAAGCTGGCCGAGGTCCGGGAGCGTTCGTGCAAGAACCATGGCTTTTACGGCACCTATGGCCTTTTTCGACGTGAAATCGCCCGCTTTCTGTCCATGTTTTGGGGCTCAATGTTGAGCCCGGTTTTGACTACGGTGCTTTGGTTTCTCGTCTTCGGGTATTCTCTGGGGGATCGCCTCAAAGAAATTGAAGGCATTCCCTACGTGGATTTTCTAGTGCCCGGCCTGATCATTATGTCTGTGGTGATAAATTCCTTCATGAATGCAGGATTCTCTTTCCTTATTAATAAAGTCCACGGGTCGATTACCGACCTACTGGCTTCGCCGCTCTCGCCTCTGCAGATCACACTGGCCTACATTGCGGCAGCCGCGATGCGCGGACTCTTTATCGGGCTGATGATTTGGCTCGTCGCCGGATTGATGGGAGCCAGCACCCTGGCTAACCCACCGCTCACCCTGTTAATGATACTACTTGCCTCGGCCAGCTTTGGCGCGCTTGGCCTATCAGTCGGCATTCTGGCAAAGGACTTTGAGCAGGTAAATCTCGTGCCAAATTTTGTGATTCTCCCGCTCACTTTCCTTGGTGGCGTTTTTTATTCGATCAAAATGCTGCCCGAGCCATGGGACACGGTTGCGCTATTTAACCCGCTCCTCTACCTGGTCAGCGAACTTCGATATTCAATGACCGGCTATGCCGATGTGCCCGCAGGCGCAGGTTTTGCCGGGGGCGTATTGTTCCTTCTGTCGGGGGCGACGCTTTCCTACCTGCTTTTAAAGACCGGCTACCGGGTCCGGGATTAAATGCACAATAGGACTTATACCGAATGGCACTTAGTTAAGAGCACTTATCGTAGTGGTGTGCTTCAGCCATCACACCGACGCTTGCCTGATCTTGTGAGCGATGCGGTGGCTGAAGCGCACCGCTACGGCTGCAGATTGCACTCAATCGCTCTTAACTAAGTGCCATTCGACTTATACAAATGCGAAGCCGAAACCAGAGCTTGACCAGTAAACTAATCGGACTAAGTTCATTTAGTCATGAAAGCGCTCAACGTACATGAAGCCAAGACACAGCTCTCGGCTTTACTAAAAGAGATTGAGGAAAAGGGGGAGCGTTTCGTGATTTGCCGAGATGGTAAGCCCGTGGCCGATTTATCTGCGCATAAGCCCGCGAGTCGATTGGTTCAGGACCCCATGTTAGCGGATACAAAAATTCACTACGATCCGACCGAGCCTGCATCCGAAGAGGATTGGCCTGAAGCCGCGCGATGATTCTGGATACTTGCGCACTTCTGTGGCTTGCGATCAACCAGCGAATGTTGAGTGAGTCGGCACTAAAAAGCATTGATGCCACTCCCAACTTGGGCGTATCTGCAATTAGTGCTTTTGAAATAGGCCAGAAATACAAAAGCGGCCGACTTGAGCTCTCGCTACCCCCGCGACAATGGTTTGAGCGTGCCATTGCGCAGCACAGATTAACCGTCATTGAACTCACAGCCGACATCTGTCTCCGCGCAATGGAACTTCCCGACATCCATAAAGACCCTTTTGATCGTTTAATAATTGCAACTGCAATGTCTGAGGGCAGGCCAATAGTGACGAGTGATTCTTTTTTTGAAAGATACGGGATCGAAACAATTATCTAGCACGTGCGCTCCATTTACTTGCCGGGCTCAGCGTTGGCATAATAATCTTAGCGGGCAAAAACATCATCCAAATGATGTCATATCCTCTCAAATTCGGTGTGACAGTGCATCATTATGGTATCACAATTTGTGATCCTGCCGAACAACTTATTGACGACTCCGGAGCTGTGGTGAATTAACTGATAGCAAAGAAACTCTGCTTCCACCCATAGAGAAAATCATGCTCACTGAATTTACTTCCCAACTCATCGCCGACACCGGCATCTCCACAGGAGACGAAGGCAAAGGCCGCGTCATCCTAGAAATCGTGAACGAGCTGCGCGAGCTAACCGGGCGTGATGACTCGGTGGCTGCTGTCATGAAGGTCAACGGTGGCTCCAACTCGGGCCACACCGTGGCGGGTCTGAAGCTCAACCTCCTTCCCGGCGGCGTGGCTGATCCGCTTGTGCCGCACCTTCCTATCGGCTGCGGCGTGGTGGCCGATCCGCGCAAGTTCCTTTGGGAGTGCGCCTACGCGGAGCTGCACGGGCACGTCGCGCTCAAGCGGCTGGCCATCGACGAGCGCTGCCTCGTCTCCGACCTTTCGCACCGCCTGCTCGACCTCGCCTGGGAGGACTACCGCGTGCACAGCCTGGGTGGCGATGCCCGCGGCTCCACAGGGCGCGGCATCACCCCGGCCTACCTCGACGAGGTCGGACAATTCCAGATCTACTACGCTGACTTCCTCGGCTCGAAAGACTTTTTCGCAGAAAAGCTGCGCGGCCGCGTCGACCGCGCCATGCGCATCATCGAACACGTCTGCCAAGTCGCACCCGAGCGCTGGCCTGTCTTCTTTGAGACCTTATCCGGCGCAGAGGCCCGTGCCAATGCCGAGATCATCACTACGAATAAGGTCCCGGCTGACGCTTTCGACTTCGCACAGTTCGCAGGCGAGGCACCCTTTACCCTCAATACCGACGCACTGATCGAAGCGTATTGGGCGGCCGGCCAAGAACTGGCTGCGCAGATCGTCGATGTGCGGGAACTCATACTCCGAGAGCAGGACAAGGGCAACTACATCATCGGCGAATTCGGACAGGCTTACTGGCTCGATAAACGGCACGGCTTCGCACCCAATGTCACCGCTTCGCACACGTTCACGCCGGAGTTTTTCCAATCTGCCGGCATCCCCGCGCAGCCCATCCACAACGTGGGCTGCTGCAAGGCCTACGATACAAAAGTCGGCACCCACACCTTCATCTCCGAAATCGACCTCGACCACCCGCTTAGCACCACGCTGCGCAAGATCGAGTTTGGCGCGACGACCGGCCGCCAGCGCATGGTCGGCTGGTATGATGCCGTCGAAAAGGGCGACGCCCTCCGCTACGGCGGCTTTCAGGACCTGGTCCTCAATAAGCTCGACGCCCTCTCCCACGCCGGCGACTGGCAAGGCGAGCTCCAAATCTGCACCGCTTACGAAGACCCGGAAGGCAACATCCTTCACCACGTCCCACGCAACGGAAAAGTCCACAAGACTCTCAAGCCCGTTTACAAAACCGTGCCCGGCTGGAGCGAAGACATCTCGGCCGTGCGCCACTTCGCCGACCTCCCCGAAGCGGCCAAAGTTTACGTCGCCTGGCTGCTAAAAGCCCTGATCGACGTAGCCAACCACGGCGACGAGCATAAGGACAACATCCCCAACCTCCGCTACATCGGCGTCGGCCCTGAGCCGAGCCAAATCATCAAAGACGTGCCGGTGGTCGAAGAATTGCTGAAGCTGGCAAAATAAATGGAACTACCCGAAAATCTTAAGCAATGGAGCTACGAAGAACTCGCCTCGCTCAATCGACATCTGAAACCACTCTTTGACTTAGCACTTACATTCCCCCCGCCATCGATTGAAAAAGAGCTCCCAGCAAGGGCAAACTCTTAACCCGTCGAACCTTCACTCCGGCCAGCTCGGCAAACTCCTTTAAAGTTGCTTCCGCCGCATCCGTCGAGACGTGGATCTCGCTCGGTAAAGCCTCTGCATCGAGTACCCGCTCCTTCAAACACTCCCAGAGCACTTGGGTCGGGGATGCCTCCAGATTCGTGCTTAGGTAAGGTTGCGGTGGGTGCGGCAGTGTCACTTCCAAGGCAATCGCCAGCACCGGAAGCACCGGCCCGGTCGCCGTCATGGCAGGGGAGGGCAGAAAGATCGCCCCTAGTTCCCAGACGCTTGGCTCCTTGGGTAGTTCCGCGAGTTGATGCAATTCGAATTCGCTGGGCTCATAGGGAACCCTTGGCGGCTCGCAAGACTCCCAGTGGATCGCTACATCCGAAAGCACCCACTTTTCAGTTTCGCTGGGCTTGGCTCCATTCGGAAGTCGAAAGACTTTCAGCGAAGGCGGTAAACCCTTCTCCGCATCCGGCTCCATCAAAAAGCTACCTGGATCCTCCGCCGTTGCCACCAGCTCCAAATAGCGACGGCAAAGTCGCATGCCCAGCCCGAGCTGCGACAGCTCCTCCGCTTGGGGAAACCAAGGAAACGTTCGCGGGCGATAAGTGCGAAGACGTACCCAGCGCTTGCGCCCTCGCGGTGGTGTTTTGAAAGCGATCCGCTCATAGAGTGCCAAGTCTGGCTCGTCCATCTCCGCCTTATTGCAAAACTCAGCCTCGATGATCGACGCCCGGTGCAACACGGCTCCAGTATCCATCTCGCCGGGTTCACTTAAAGCCTCTCGCCAAAATCCGAGTGCATAAGGTGCCCGGTGCACCTGCACCGAAAAGACCTCTTTAACCGCCCCCAACACCGAAACAACGTGAATACCTCCGGTTTCGGGATCTTCGATACCGAAGATATCGCAGTCGTGCAGCGTCTTCCAAGGCTCCTGCTCCCGTAGCTCGACCGCACCCGCCATCGCTGCCTTGAAGGCGACACATTCCGCCGAGCCGAGTTCCGAGTAGGGCTCTGGAAATTCCTCCTCCGTCGACTCCTCAAATAGCGGAAACTCTGCTTCCGGCGGCTCCGCCTCTCCCGAAAGCTCCCCCAGGATCTCCCCGAAATCCTCGTCCGCGCCACCCTCATAAGGCTTAAAAACACCTTCGGGCAGCGGGGCGCCCCCGACGCCGAATCCGCCGCCTGCCGCCACATGCTTTTGCATCTTCTCAAAAGATTCGTTCACGTCCTCCAGATCCTCCGGGGCAAAACTATCATCGATTTCTAATGCGAACCACTGCAGGCGCTCCCGATCTTCCTCCGATAGCCGCTTACCTTTGCGCACAGACTCAAGCAAAGCGCACAAATCCATATATCCCCACGGGCCGCCACAGTCCTCCGGCGGGCAAGCCCCTTTCCCTTTGAGACAGCTAAGTGGCTCGCTCGCATCCGGCGGCAAAATCTTCTTCACGCTCACCGCATGCTCCCAGCCGTCGCCGAAGTCGTATTCGTAGCTTAGCTTGTCGCCGACTTTCTTCAAAAGCTGGCCCAGAGAGACGCCCGCCTCATCGACACCATCGCCCCAATCCTCCCCAGTCTCGGTAACATAATAAGTCCCCTGGTGCACGAATTGGTGCAAATGACAATCCAACCACCCCATCGCCTCCTGGATCACCTCATGCAACCAAGGCAGACTGATATTCGCCGGCACAATCACCTCGCGCCAAATTGGCGGGCGCACATTGTCCAACTGGATACGGATTTGATAACGAGCGTCGGCAGCTATAGATCTCATTCCTCCATCATCAGCAAACAGCCGGCTCCCTGACAAGCGTTCCTTAGAAATATTTCCACCGCACTTGGTGTGAAGGAATCGACGCCATTCTTAGCGTCCTATTCGCGCAACTTCGCGGGCAAAATCTAATCACACTCAGGCGAAATCTTATATAAAGTAGTGGCGACTTTAGTCGCTATACTCAAACACAACCGCCTAAAGGCGGGACTCCAACCCAATCCGCCGCGAAATAATCTTGCGGGGCTTGGCTTACGCTTACGAAATGCCCTCTTCACCCGCACGCCAAGACTCACACCATGCCCACACTCGACTGGATCGGAAAAAACGCCGTTGTTAAACACCATAAAGAGGTGCCTTTTCGACTCCTGGAGCCGGATGTCAAACTAAGTTGCGGCGATACGGACAGCGGCAACCTGATCGTCGAAGGGGATAACCTCCACGCCCTCAAAGCCCTCCTCCCCCGCTACGCGGGCAAAGTAAAGTGTATCTACATCGACCCGCCCTACAATACCGGCAACGAAGGCTGGGTCTATAACGACAACGTCAACGCCCCCGAAATCAAAAAATGGCTCGGCGAAACCGTGGGCAAAGAAGCCGAAGACCTCACCCGACACGATAAATGGCTCTGCATGATGTATCCTCGACTCGTCCTGCTGAAACAGTTCTTGGCCGAGGATGGCGCGATCTTTGTTTCGATTGATGATAACGAAGTGGCGAGCTTGATCTTATTGTGTGACGAAATATTTGGGCGAAATAATTTTGTATGTGATGCAATCTGGCGATCAGCCGATTCGTCAAACAACGACGCAAAACAATTTTCAATTGATCACAATCATACTATTATCTACTCCAAAAAGTCTGATTGGTTAAGCAACGAACTCGCTAGAACAGAAAAAGATAATTCTCATTATAAAAACCCTGACAATGACCCAAACGGATCTTGGTTCCCTGGGAATGTATCATCTCCAAATCCTAGAGAAAACCTAAGGTATATATTAACTGCGCCCGACGGTACTATCGTTGATCCACCAAAAAATGGTTGGCGTTGGAGTAAAGACCGCATGGCCGGTATGATCACATCTGGAGAAGTCAAATTTACTGGTTCTGGAACAGGAATATTGCGCAAGACTTACTTAAAAAACCAAAAGGGATTGGCTCCATCATCTTTATGGGCAGACCTAGAAGAAACGGGGCATAATCGTAATGCTAAATACGAACTAAAGAAATTGTTTCCAGACACGGATACTTCTGATCTTTTCGCTACCCCAAAGCCTAGTCTATTCATCCAGCGCATTCTCCAAATTGCGAGCGACGGCCCCTCCCTCATTCTCGACTCTTTCGCCGGTTCCGGCACGACCGGCCACGCCGTGCTCAAGCAAAACGCGGCGGACGGCGGGCACCGCAAATTCATCCTCGTTGAGATGGAACCGAACATTGCCAAAGACATCACAGCCGAGCGCGTCCGCCGGGTGATCGAGGGCTACACCGACAGCAAGGGCAAAGCAGTCCCCGGCCTCGGCGGGGGTTTCCAATATTGCCGCCTCAGCGCGGAGCCGCTCTTCAATGCATTTGGCGCGATCCGCGACGACGTTTCCTTTGAGCAACTGGCGGAATTCGTCTGGTTTGTCGAAACCGGCACTGGCTACGACAACTCCCGGCCGAAGTCGCCCTTGCTCGGCATCCACGAAGGCCGCGCCATCTACCTGCTCTACAACGGCATCCTCAAAGACCGCAAAATCAACGGCGGCAATGTGCTGACCGGCCCCGTCCTCTCCACGCTCCCCGCGCACGAGGGCGCCAAGGTGATCTACGCCGCCGCCAATAAGCTCGGGGCGCCCCGTTGCCAGCGCGACAACATTACCTTTAAACAAACCCCCTACGCACTCGACGTGTGATTTTTAAATGCCCCTCTCTCGCTACAGTTCTGCAATCACTGAAGACGGCCTCCGCAACAATCCGGAGAGCCAGTATTTCGAACGCAAGGGGCGCGACACAAAACCTTCGAAGATCGCCAGCGAATTGATTGGTTTGCTCAACGCGGGCGGCGGTACACTCGTTTACGGCATCGCAGATGACGGCCATATCGAAGACCTGCAGGAAGGCAGCCTGCTCAAAGACACGGCCCCCGATCTCGACCGCTACCGCAAGCTAGTGCACGAGTTCATCAAACCACCCGCCAACATCGAGGTCGAAGACGTTTATCTCAAAAACGGTGAGCTCATTCTCATCTACCACGTGGAGCCCGACTACGAACGGCTTTTTCAGCGTGAAGACAACGAAGAGGTCTTCTTGCGCATCGGTGAGAGCAACTTTGGCCCCTTGGATCGCGAGCAGGTCAAGAAACTGGAATACAATAAGAATGTTCGCGCTTACGAAGATGAGCTGCGCGAAGATTTCCATCCCGACGATTTCGATAACGCCATGTGCGACGCCTACCGTAAGTCGATGCGCTATACAGGCAGCTTTGAAGACCTCGCAGTGAAACGCCGCTTAGCCGAGCGAAGGGGAGACGGAGTTCTCTATAAAAACGCCGCCATTTTGCTGTTTGCCGAAGACCCCAGCCAATACATTGCCAACGCCTACGTCCGCTATGTGCGCTACAACGGCACCGAGTTGAAACCCGGAAGCCAGTTTAACGTAATCAAGGACGAGTCCTTCGAAGACAACATCCCAAACCTCATTGAACGGCTCGAAGCCTTCGTCAACGCCACCCTAAGAGACTACTATTATCTCAATATGGAGAACGGACGCTTCGAGAGCGTGCCTGAATACCCGAAGGACGCATGGCTCGAAGGCATCGTCAACGCACTCTGCCACCGTTCCTACAATTTGCAGGGCAATGCCATCTATATTAAGCACTTCAACGACCGGCTGGAGATCTCCAACAGCGGGCCACTGCCTGCACAAGTCACCACCGAAAACATTCGCGAGCAACGCTACGCACGTAACCCGCAACTCGCGCGCGTGCTCGCGGACATGAAGTATGTGCGTGAATTAAACGAGGGCGTGCCCCGTATCTTTAACGCGATGCGTGAATCGATGCTAGCGCAGCCTGTATATCAAAATGAAAACGCCACAGTGACTCTGACACTACATAACAAAGTGACAGAGCATAGAGAAACTATTCACGAAGACACCATTCAAAAAATTCACTCTCACTGGAAAACTTTCAGTAAAAATCAACGCGCGATGATTTCTTACCTTTTTGTAGAAAAGGAAGCAACCATCAGCGAAATGATTCAAGCAGTTGGTATCACAGATCAGGCAATTCGCTACAATCTCAAGAAATTAGAAAGTTTGGAAATTATTGAAAAATTGAGCGATAAGCCACGTGATCCACTCGCACTCTATAGATTTAAGAACAAATAGGCGGTTCAGTATGCTTAGGACGGGTTAAGACAAAAAGTATCAAAAATAAGACAAAAGGCTTAATAACTCATAAGCCAATCATTAACAATGAATTATAGAAATCCATGAACTACTTCTTTCATCCTTATACAAAAAGAGCTAAAAATAAGACAAAAGCTGAATATCAGCCTACAATAGAAAATAGACTAGAAAATTCTACACTAAGAATAAAGACACCCAAAATAAGAATAAGGGCTTTAACAGTTTAACATTAGATACTTATGGAGCATTTGCCTGAATTTCAACCTGCTAAGGATAAAAGCAACCGAAATAAGGATAAAGAACTTAACCACTGGTAAACATCTACTTACGAAATATTCCACCTTAAATCCGAACGCTAAGGTAAAAACAGCCCAAAATAAGGTAAAAAGTAATCCCCCACCCAAAATGACCGCCTTCACCACCAAATCTTACCAGCAGGATGTGCTCAACAGCACGAAGGCCTACTTCGAGCGCATCCACGAAGATGGGGATGCCAACACGGCGTTTTACAGTATCACCAAGGATCTCTGGGGACGCGGCATTCCTTACAACGCTTTGGCCGGCTTTGACGATGAGATGCCCTACTTCTGTCTGCGTGTGCCGACCGGCGGCGGTAAGACTTTTATCGCGGCCAAATCAGTTGCCCTGGTCAATACTGTGCTGCTACGCCAAGAGCACAGCGTCATACTTTGGCTAGTGCCCTCCAAGGCGATTCGCGAACAGACCCTCCGCGCTTTGAAAAACCGCGAACACCCCTACCATGTGGGGCTGCGTGACTGTGGATCCGTCGCCGTTTACGACCTGGAGGAAGCACGCACCATCACCCGCCCGACGATGGAAACCAGCACGGTAGTGATCGTTGCCACGCGCCAAGCCTTTCAAGTCGAGAACCAGGAATCGCGCAAGGTCTATGAAGCCAGTGGCGCCCTCATGCCTCACTTCTCGGGGCTAACGCCTGAGCAAAAGGCGAATTTATTATCAGAAAAGAGCGATAGCGGACATGTCCTCTACCCCGAATCGTTTGCCAACGTGCTGCGCATACGCCGCCCCTTCATCATCGTCGATGAGGCGCACAACAGCCGCACCGAACTATCCTTCGATACGCTGAGCCGTTTTCGCCCCAGTGGTATCCTGGAGCTCACCGCCACTCCGGATACAGTCAAAACGCCGAGTAATGTGCTCCACAGCGTCTCCGCCGCAGAGCTTAAAGCGATGGAGATGATCAAGCTCCCCATCCAGCTCGAAACCGAGCCGGACTGGCAAAAATGCCTCAACTTCGCGATTGATACGCGTGACCAGCTGGATGCCATTGCCCGCGAAGAGGAAAAGGCCGGAGCCAACCACTTGCGCCCGATTGTGCTAATCCAGGCCGAGAAACGTAGAAAGAATGTCGACACACTCGATGTGGCACGAGTCAAAGCGGAGTTAATCAATAACCAGAATATCCCGGAAGAAGAAATTGTCATCGCGACAGGCGAAGAGAAAGGGCTGGAAACTTTGGAGAAGGATTACAAGGGCGGGATCCTCTCGCCCAAGTGCCCGGTCAAGTATGTGCTGACGCAGCAAGCGCTGGCCGAAGGCTGGGACTGCCCCTTTGCCTACATTCTTGTCAGTATGGCAGAGATCCGCAATGCGACCTCGGTCGAGCAATTACTCGGGCGTATATTGCGCCAACCCAATGCCGCGCGTCGTAAGAATCAGGCGCTCAATCAGAGCTACGCCTATGTCGTCTCGCGCGATTTCAGCGCCACGGCCGCGAGCCTCCGTGACCGTCTGGTCGAAGATGCAGGATTCGATGCGCAAGAGGCCGATGCTTTCGTCTCCGCTCGATCGCCCGAACAACAGCGCCTGGATATCACCCGACGCAGTCAGCGTATCGAAGTGCGCCCAGTCGTCGTGACCCTCACTGAAAAGCCTGACTTCAAGAAACTGCCCAAAGGCCTGAAAGCCAAAGTCCGTTGGGATAATAAGGCCAAGGAACTGACGCTTTCAGAGCCAATTAATGATGACGAAGCCGAATCACTCGCAGCAACCGTCCTTTGGGAGGACACTAAAGACGCGATTGCGAAAGCGGTCAAAATCAGCAAAGAGTCTGTCAAAATTTTCGAAAGCCCTTCACAACGCAGCGAGCCATTCAGTGTGCCTGAGTTGGCAGTCTGGGTAAATGGAGAGCTGCAACTATTTGATGATCCCGAGGTGATTGACTACCCCTACGATCTGTCGGAATACGACGCAATACCGTCTGAGGACGATTACTCGGTACTAGAACTCGGCGGGCAGGTCAAAGAAGCGGATCAAATCGACCTCGACGATACAGGCACACTGCGCCGCATGTTCATCAAAGAGCTAGAGCGCGATTTAACTCTGAGCTACACACCTGAGCATTGGGATGAAACCAAACTGGCAGCATGGCTGTGCCGCAACCTACGCATGATCGAGACGGTCACACACTCCAGTATGGTCGCCTTCGTTAGTAGCTGGCTGGGGCGCTTACTCCAGGAAGACGAATTCGATCTAGCCCGTGCGAATCGCCAAAAATTTCTCCTGCGTCAACTACTCGAAAATCGCATTAAAGAACTCTTAAAACTAGCCGCAAAGCAGGCCTGTCAGCAGTTTCTCTTCTCGGATGAAAAGCACGAACGCGTGAGTGTTTCCGACGCCTATCAATTTACATTCAATCCAGACACTTATATTCCAAGTCGGGAACACCCAGAGCCACAGGAATTTGATTATCACTATTACCCAATCGTTGGTGATTTCGACAATAACGAAGAGCATCAACTTGCCAGCTGGCTCGACCAACAAGCGCATAAAGGTCGCATCAAATTCTGGGTTCGCAACCTCGTTCGCAAGCCAGGCGCATCCTTTTCATTCCAAACCTCAACGGATCGCTTCTACCCGGACTACATCTGCATGCTTCCAGATGGTCGCATTCTGGTGGTCGAAAACAAAGGTGCCGACCGCTGGGACACCGCCAAAGAAGACCGGAAGATCGGCAACCTTTGGGCAGAAATGAGCGACGGGAAGTGCCTCTTTGTTATGGTCAAAGAAAAACATTGGGAGTGGATCGACGCTCTTTTAGATTGAGGAAACAAATCATGAATGCAAAAATCACAGCCGCCTGCGAAGCCTTCTCTATAGGTGATGCGCAACCTGCGCAGTCCTTCATTGCCGAAAATGTCGAGTGGCACATTGTAGGCGACCGCACCATCGACGGCAACGCCGCCGTTAAAGAAATGTGCGACGACGCCGCATCTCAAGGCAAACCCAACTTCCAAAACGGCCGCGT
>Ga0307934_1001799_pt1 | contig 12428 bp, 9 predicted proteins | sample OrgLakmetageno90_FD_201838 | JGI IMG/M metagenome (GOLD analysis project Ga0307934, IMG submission 201838) | Saline water microbial communities from Organic Lake, Antarctica - #90 | ecosystem: Environmental > Aquatic > Non-marine Saline and Alkaline > Saline | place: Antarctica: Organic Lake... | reverse complement strand
ACCGGTGCGCTTGCTACCAAGAAATCCGGCCTATCAGCCAATTATCATCGAGGGCGATATGGTGATGGAGGTTTTTGGGGTGGTGACCAATGTCGTGCGGTCGCTCAAGCGGGGAGGGCAGTGATGACGGAACAGATCCCGATTTCCTTTGTCGTGGTACGGCGCCGGTTTGATTTCCGCAGCATCGAAGTCGGTCGGTGGGTCACGGCGCAAGAGCGGGACAGGGCGGCGCCCCGTTTCCATCAGGCTTTGTGTGCCCTCATGACCATCCTGAGGGCACCGGAGAATCTGATTTCTCTGCGCAGTACCCTGGGGCTTCAGTACGGCATCGGCGGCCGGCCTGGCGTTGCGGCGCATTATATTCCCGCAACCCGGCAACTGGCCCTGGCGAAGAACGCTGGAGCGGGTAGTCTGGCTCACGAGTGGTTCCACGCCTTCGACCACTACATGGGAAACAAGGCGTTCCGGAATCTGGATACGCATGGTTTTGCCTCCAGTGGCTGGCTGAACAACGCGAACCAGAAAGAGCATCCGCTTAATGAACGGTTGAGCAACTGTTTTCAGGCTATCCTGCTTACCGAAGATGGCGCGTCACCCAGTCCGCTGTTTCTTGCCTCACAGAAGGCCGATCAACGACTGAAACTTCTCTATTACGCCAAACCGGAAGAGCTGTGTGCCCGGGCGTTTGAAGCTTTTGTCGAAGACAGCCAGCCCCGTAACAGCTTTCTGGTGCGGGGCACGGTGTATTCCGACGAGGCCCAGGCGGGGCTGTACCCAACGGGCGTCCAGCGACAGCGGATTAATCATACCTTTCAGGCCTACTTCGAGGCCCTGGGCGCGGCACTGTATCGGGAACAGACCAAAGCCGGATGAAGCAACCGGTCTTTGCCCTCGTTGATTGCAATAACTTTTACGCCTCTTGCGAGAAGCTCTTCCGGCCGGATCTGCGGGACACACCGGTTGTGGTTCTCTCGAACAACGACGGCTGCGTGGTGGCCCGCTCAAAAGAAGCAAAAGCACTTGGGATCAAAATGGGTGTGCCAGTTCACCACATCAAGGACGAAATCCGTCGCTTCGGCATTCAGGTGTTCTCATCCAATTACATCCTGTATGGCGACATGAGCCGACGGGTGATGACGACACTGGAATCTCTGGCTCCCGGAGTAGACGTGTATTCCATTGACGAAGCCTTCCTGGATGTCACCGGCATCGACGCGGTAGTGCCCTTCGAGGATTTTGGCCGGCAGGTAAAAGATACTGTCTACAGGAACGTGGGGCTGCCAGTCTGCGTAGGCATAGCCCCGACCCGAACGCTGGCGAAACTCGCGAACCACGGTGCGAAAAAATACCGGGCCACGGGCGGGGTCGTGGATCTCACCGACCCACTGCGGCAACGGCGACTGATGGCCCGCGTGCCGGTAGCAGAGGTCTGGGGTGTCGGGCGTAAGCTCACCGCCAAACTCCACGCGATGGGCATCGTCACTGCGTTACAATTGGCGGATACCGACCTGGCGACACTCAGAAACCGTTTTTCGGTTGTACTGGAACGAACCGCCCGGGAGCTCAACGGCATTCACTGTTTGCCGTGGGAGAGTGCACCGCCGCCGAAAAAGCAGATCATGTGCTCTCGATCGTTCGGCCAACCCATTCAGGCTCTGGCAGATCTGGAAGAAGCGGTGGCGCACTATGCCAGCAGAGCGACAGAAAAACTCAGGGGCGGTCAGCAATACGCCGGGGAGCTGATGGTGTTTGTCCGTACCAATCCCTTTAAAACAACGGCCTCCCAATACTCAAGAAGTGCCTCTATCCGCCTGATAAACGCCACTCAGGATTCCCGCGTTTTAGTGCAACAGGCGTTGAATCTGCTCCGATCCATGTATCGTGAGGGTTACGACTACGCCAAGGCCGGCGTGATGCTCAGTGAACTGATGGATGAAACCGGCCTGCAGGACGACTTGTTTGAAACAGCGGATGCCGGCACATCCAGTGCGGAGAAGTCTCAGAGGCTGATGGCTATGATGGACGAGATCAACCGGAAATCCAGGGCAACCCTGTATATGGCCCGAGAGGCCGGGCCAGGAGTTTATGCCATGCGGCGCGCGCATCTGTCGCCGGCATACACGACGGATTGGCAAGCGTTACCGGGTGTTGGGTAGCACGCGAATTCCCCGTTAACAGGGGGCGTGTTCATAGATCGGTTAAGTCTGCGGTTTTTCACTGCAAAGATGGCCTGACGAAGGAGGTCTGCAATGTGCGGTCGCTATAATGTAACGAACTCGCCCGAAATCAGAACACTGATGGAAGAGCTCGGGCTGCCCAGTATGGCGCCAACGCCCCAGCACAATGTACCCCCCGGAGGAATCGGGGAATTTGTCATGGAGGCGGCCGGAGACCGCCACCTGCTACCAGGGATCTGGTCCTTACTGATTGAGCCCAGGCCAGACGGTCATGGTTATCGACCCAACCCGAAATTCCAGACGTTTAACGCTCGCAGCGATCGGTTGACTAGCAGTCCACTCTGGAAAAAAGCGTATCCCTCAAAGCGCTGCATCGTACCGGTTAGCGCTTTCCATGAGTGGAAAGGCAAGCAGGTCTACAACATTCACCCGGAGAATAGGGCCACAGCGTTGGCAGGGCTCTGGCAATCCTGGCATTTCGGGGATGAGCAGGTGAATTCGTTCACGGTTATCACCCTTCCGCCCCATCCGAAGTTCAGCCATATTCACCCGAAAAGCATTCCCCTCATGCTTAAGCCTGAGGAGTTTGATCTGTGGCTGGATTCAGCCTTCGATCAGGTGGATGCATTTCAGAAATTGGTTAAAACCCATATTTCTGCGCCTCTCGTTTGCCAGGCAGTGCGAAGTACCAAATCTTTGGAACCGATGGGGGAGGCTGAAGTGATCCCCGCCGATGAGTAACGGCTGCCTATTGCCAGCATGAGTTTGAGGCAAAAAACCAGTTTTCTGGCTTCCTCTATCAAGCTTGACTAGAGTGACGCCACAGAATCCGTTGTCTGCCCCGATGGAAAACCTGGCAAGGAAAGCACCATGTCCAACACCGCCGTCCGTTACCTCACGATGCTCCGAATGGTGCCTCGTTATCCACGCTCAATCACAACCAGCGAACTTGCGGCTCGGTTGGAGGATCGAGAGTTCTCCGTGACCATGCGCTCTATTCAAAGGGATTTGGAAAAACTGAGCGCTTATTTTCCGTTGCAGGTCAATGAGAACACTCGGCCTTATGGCTGGTCGTTCGATCGCGAGTCCACGATCAATGTTATCCCCGCACTGGATTTGCCCGCTGCACTTACTTTTGAGTTGGCAAGAGCTTACCTGACCCCTATTTTGCCCCCGAGGGCACTTTCCCATCTGAAGCCCCACTTCGATGAGGCCCAAAAGTCACTGGTCAGAGGTAAGAACCCGCTTGGGAAATGGCCGGACCGCGTGCGGGTGATAAACCGAGGGCTCAGTGGTCAGCGTCCAGCGATTAATGCGGATGTACTCGAAACGGTAACGGAGGCTCTGCTGAAGGATTACCAGTGCAGCCTGACCTATCAGGCGAGAACCTGGCCGGCACCGGAAGACATTCGCGTGCATCCGTTTGGGTTGATTTTTCGCGATCCCAATGTCTATCTCATTGGAATGATTGACGGCCGGGAAGGCGTCCGCCAGTTGGTACTTCACCGTGCTTCAGCTGGAGAACTGGTCGAAGAGCCTGTCGAGCGGCCGGAAGATTTCGATCTGGACCTCTACATACATTCCGGCGCCATGGGCATTCTCAAATCCAGGGAGCCGATATTTCTGCACTTGCGGTGTGATAAACCGGCTCTGAATCACCTCATGGAATCTCCACTTGGCTTTGACCAGGTCACGACGGATATCGATGAGGAGACCTTCGAAATCACCGTGACCGTTGGCGATACCCAGGATCTTCGCTGGTGGCTGACAGCACAGGCAGTCCATTGCGATATTGTTAAGCCTGACTGGTTACGCCAGGAGACTGCATCCACCCTGGAGCAAGGCCTCGCGCGCATACGGGGCTGACGAATCGCCAAAAGGCTATGAACCGACAACGGTAACTTCTCTAACCTTAAACGATACGTACTACCTGGTTCCCGATGCCGCAATAAAAAACTTCTGTTCTATCAATTATGGCACCGTCTCTCCGCTTCAACGTGCGCAACCTCCCAGCTTTCGTTATTAGTAGGCATGCCATTGTCACCCAGCGGCGAAACCCCCAACGCTTTTCGACGATTGTTTACCTTGGCAACGTACTCAGCACTCATTGGGTTTTTGCCCCGGCGGCGGTCTTTGGCATCTGAAATAGAATCCATTTGGTCGTCGTATTCCTCCGGAAACATTTCGAAGTGAACTTCCCTGGTGAGCGATTTGAGCTGATCCAGCTTAAAAACCTCCTCCGCACTCAGGCCTTTGACGGCTTCTGCACGCTTCTTAGCCATTTCTTTTCCTGCACGGTTCATACGTTTTCTCCCTATTTTTACGCTCTATTGCCAGACTAGCAGGGCAAAGCGACTCCATGTGTCGCGTATCCGTTTTAAGGTGGAATCAATAAAGGAGGGTGAAATGAACACATACCTAACCACCGACCAAATCTCCAGAGCCTTGTTTGAAAGTGACCCGATGCACACCTGCTGCAAGGAAAACGACTGTTACGACGAATACGACTACGTCGCCCAAGACGTGGCCAAGCGCTTGCAGGCAGGGCAGGATCTCGCCGCCGCCCTGGAAAAAGAAATCGGTCACTGGTTTTATGACGGCGGTCCATTCAATACCGCCGTGCTGCAGCCAGTCATCAACGAACTGGAAGGAGCCAGCCATGATCGATAACTTCAAAACCGACCTGGTGCTGCGTACTGCCGCCATCCCGCCGGAGGAGATCCTGAAGGCTATGGGCTATCAAAAGCCAACCTCCGCCAATTTTGAGCGCCTGCAGAACGTATTGGAAAGTCCGGAGTTCGGCCTTAACGATAGCGGCTTCGATTTCAAATACAGTAGCGAGGGTTTTCTGCGGGCGCTTTGCACCGTCACTGGCATGGGTATGCCGCTGGCAGATCAACGCATCACCCGAACCAGGAAATATCTGGAAGAAGAGCGCACAGCTTTCAAGCCTTACATCTGGATAGACACGGCATTCCAGCGCAAAAGCCAGCCCCTCTTTGCCCTCGCGGTCTGTGAACACCAGCGCTACCTGGATTTCCCCAAAGGCTTCTGGCGATTGTCTATGGACAGACAGCTGGGCAGAGCGCAGTGTCGTGTTCGGGAACATATCTACGAAACGGGCGGTGACCTTGGCATTTGGGGTGAGATCCAGCACTATTGGTTTTATTACAAAAAAGATGAAGCCTACCTGTTGGCTCAAAATGGCGAGGTGCTGGGCAAGCGCGAAGGGCCAGTACCCAATAAAGCCTCTGCAAGTCACGAAATAGAACTCATTACTTCCAGCGACCGCGAATCCATGCAGTAACCGGTGAAGGATCACTATCGATGTACGACTTGATTGGCGATATTCACGGCTACGCCACCGAGCTTAAAGCGCTGCTCACCAAAATGGATTACCGAGAGATTGATGGCGTTTGGCGGCACCCGGACGAGCGCCAGGTGATTTTCCTGGGTGACTTTGTGGATCGCGGCCCAGAGCAGGTTGAAACGGTTCAGATTGCCAAAGCGATGGTCGATTCCGGCAATGCGTTGGCCGTGATGGGTAACCACGAATACAACGCGGTCGCTTGGGCTACGCCGGATCCGGAACAAAAGGGAGGGCATCTGCGCGCTCATACCGATAAGAACCAGAGTCAGCACCAGGAATTTCTGGATCAGGTAGGCGAGGGCAGCGAACTTCACAAACGCTTTATTAAGTGGTTTAAAACCTTGCCGGTTTACCTGGATCTTCCGAAACTGCGAGTCGTTCACGCCTGCTGGCATCCTGAATATCTGAGCAAAATCGCTCAATATACGGATGATAAAAACCGGTTGCTTTCGGATGCATGGGAGCAAGCCAGCCGCAAGGGGAGTGAGGCTTACAATGCAATCGAAACCCTCCTAAAAGGCCTCGAAATACCTCTGCCGAAAGGCCACTACTTCCTTGATAAAGAAAAAAATAAACGCACCGACGTGCGAGCCAAGTGGTGGCAAACAGAAAAACTGACCTATCGCGATTTGGCTATGGTGCCTGGCTCAGAGATCGACAAGATTCCTCACGACCCAGTGGAGGCGCACATTCTGCCTGGCTACGACGGGAAAAAGCCGGTGTTTGTTGGCCATTACTGGAGGACCGGGGAGCCTGCGCCATTGAGTGAGCATATTGCCTGCTTGGACTACAGCGTGGCAGGCACTCACGGCGGCAAATTATGTGGGTACCGATTCGACGGTTGCCAAACGCTTAATTCCGCCAAGTTCATCTGGGTTGACGCGTAACCGCATGTAAATTTTGGAAAAACGTTGTATTTGCGAATTTTAGTGGCGTCTTTAACCCGCTACAGTCGGGAGCAGAGCATTAGAACTAAGGCTCAATAAGAATATAAATAAAGGGATTTTTCATGGACGTAGGCAACAGAAGCAAATCCAAGGCTTGGATTAAAGAATTCCTCTTTGTCAGAGGAATGATTGCAGGGCCGGATGCCACGCCGCTGTATCAGTATCACGTTACCGATGATGAGTACTCAGGGTTGCCCTCAGTTCTAAAGCAATCCCTTCCGGATATTGAGAGCCCCTCATATTCCCCGTATTGGTCAGCAGCCTTCTGTTTATTTGTCGCAGAAAAATATCGAAGAGAATATGACGGCTCTGGCCTTGGTTGGTCATGGAGCGGCTTCGAAAAGCCGCTTTCAGTCAAACTATCGAGCTTGCTTCATAGGGAGGTCGTCAACAAAGGGTTGGAGTTTTGGAAGCGCCCAATTCGGCTGAGGTCTAACGGCTACGATTATTTGGGTTCGTTATTCGATGAGGGAGGGTTGCCCTGGAAGTTAATCCAAAGCGAGACACACGGGTTTGGCCGTGCGGTCAGGGGATCCGTCGCAAACTACTATCGCGTCAAGCAGGCAGGTGGTGACGTTGTCTCGGTTATCTTAAATTATGCGCAGTATTTTCCGCAAACCTTCCGAACTCATGAGAAATACCTTCTGCTTGCATCGATTATTGAATGGGTGATGGGATTGGCAGAGTCCTATCCAATATCCACAGTCGATAATCCCGCCGATTATCTGGATGAAAATGCACCGGGCTGGAGGAAACAGTCACCCCTGCCAGTCGGCGAGAATAATGCCCGCAATCTGATTAATGAGTGGCTTATAGATGCAGGCAAGAGTAGGGCGGCGAAAAAACTTCTGGAGGCGGATGAGAAAAACTACACCTGCGAACACTGGTTGAAGGGTCACTTTGCCAATTGGTCTATCCAAACGGAAGCTTTTCTGCCCGCTGAGATTGATATCGAACTGGAAGGACAAACCATCCAAAGTACCAGGCTCGAGATTGCCTTCTATGAGGGCGACAGTCTGCTTAAGCGCTCTGGAATTGCCCATGGCAAGGTCAGCGATGACCGTTCGAAGATCACGGTCAAGATCAGCTCTCGTGCAATCTCTGTTGTTCGGTCGAGAGCGGAGTTGCCGCTGACTGTGCAATTTCTCTCCAATGGTCAGCGTATTCACGCCTGCTATTTCGAAGGCAGTGAAGTTGATTACGCCAATCTGCCGATGATTTATGTGGAGGAGGGGGATCAACTAAAGCTTCTTTCAACGGCATCAGTGACCATACCGGCTGCGCACGCGGTGGTTAGGATTCCGCAAGGGCTGGCGCTTGAAGATGAGGTTGACCACCATATATTGGGAGAGGACCAGCGCGGTGGCAAATGGATTGATGTTGCCGATGACATGACTTTCACTGGCCTGGACTCAAAAGTCATCTTACGTTTCGATCCCAACGCAATCATCGAAAAGCCTGCGCTTGCTGGCACCGTGTCGCTCTATAGCACACTACCAAATCTCGTATATCGAGGATGGCCAAGTATCGAGGCCCAAGGTGGTGGTGAGGGCCAAGAGTATCGCCTCCTTGCCAACGGAACATCGATGCAATACGACTACCAACAAAATATGGTAGGAAGCTTTGCTTTGAGCGTGGTAGGAAGCTCAGGCGAAACCGTTCTTCGACGGAAAATCGGGGTTATACCTAAAGATCTGAGAATCTTGGCGGTTCCCGCATCTTCGAACAATCCAGCAAGGGTAATTCTTCGAAGCGCACAAAAGCTCAGCGTTAAATTGGTCGATGAAACTCTTAGAAGTGACGTGGAGGAATCATCCGATGGCATTGTTATCACAATGGAGCCATTGCATGGGCGCCAAGCTCCGGAGCGACTAAATATAGAAGCACGAGATGGTATTAGTCCGGGTGATCCCGTTGTTTTGAGAATCCCTTATCCGAAAACCGGGGTGCAGTTGTTCGACGATCGTGGGAATAGGTTTAAAGGGTCGCTAATCTCTTTAGACCAGCTCATTGAGATGTCAATGACACTCACCCCAAGGCCGGATACCAGAGAGCAGTTTTTCGTTTCGTTGGAATTGATCTGTCAGGATCTTCCTAACTTCCGTCGCTTTTATCCATTCGCTGTAAACAACCAGTCGCAGCAGATCAGCCTTTACGCATTCCAGGAAGATATTCAACAAATGTTGGGTACAACTTCGAACCAGGATGCATTCGTTCGGGTGCGTGTCGAGACAGATCGAATTCTGAAGCAACTGGATATTGTCCGTTATAACGCGAGGCTTCAAGGGCCGAATCCGATGGGCCGGATTGAAGTTATAGTAGATGCCTTGAGCGACGAGGGTGGACCGAGCGGAGTTTTAGGAATGCGCCTTGACGATCCCGGTGCTGCGTCAGTTAGTGTCCCTGAAAGGTCGTCTCAAGGCGTTGGTATGGGCGTATTTGAAATACCCCAGAAAATGATGAAAAACGGCCCTTGGCTGCTATTCCCTCCTGCCGATTCCAAAGTCAAGTTCCGTCCGACGGTATGGCTCACTGAGGACACGCAGGGCTACGCCGTAGCTTCTACCAAAACGCTTCATTCTGGGGCCAAGCAATTCCACCCGATTCAGAATCCCAACTCATTCGACGATGCGATCTCCGCAATGGCATGCGATTTGGCACATAGTGGCTGGGATTACCTTCGATCACTTAAAGATGATTATGGTGCATTGCCATTGTCCGCTTTTGAAAGCTGGAAGGCGCTGGGAAAAAACACCTCCAGTCTGGCCTGCGCAGTCTTCCGTCTTGAGTTGGATCCAGCATTCTGCAGGCGAATGAGTAACGAGCTTGCTGTCATCTGGGAAACGGTTTCCGTACAAACCTGGATAACGGCAAGGGCAGCCCAGCGAGACTTTATTCTGGAGCAGGGAATACCGGAAGCCTTTGCCGAGCAGCTCGTTGAGGACAGGATCTCCAATGTTTCAGGCACCATTCCGTGCTTTCTTCATCTCGCCAGGTACCTTAAACAGCCACAGCATGAAAATCTGGAGCAGGTGCCATATGTCTTTGCCAAGATGTGTTTTGGCGACTTGCGTCGTAATCACGCTGACGATCAGCGATGGCCCGAGTGGTTCAAGGTAGAGCTTACCAATTGGATTCACCAACAAGACTTGCCGGACGAGATTAAAATCCTGCCAGATGTTGGGTTCGCACGAGCTGTCGCATTTTTGCCTGTATTCATGGCCGCTGTGACCGCAGGAAAAGCTAAGTTTAGTGACCTAACAGATTCACTCCCAGAATTAAGGTTTGCTGTCCGAGTTCTTTCGGACTTTGACCGTGACGCCTGGTATGAGCCCACCTATTCTCTTGTACTCTCAAATCTTTTGCTCGAATCAGAACAATAAGGAATCAAAATGAGTGGTTACTTCAAGGATCTAATAAACCAATCATTGGAGCGCACCAGGGAGTCAACGCTCAGCATCCTGGGCGTAGGCGATTCAGGATTGCGTGCCCATCTCGCGAACCAAATGGGCAGCGAACTAGGAGCAGATGGGTGCTTCCTGGCTGCGCCGGTATTCGAGCACACGTTTGGATGGGAACCGGGAAAAGTCACCTTCAAGGCGCTTGAGGGGAACTTACTTAGTAGTGATATTATCAGCGCTCTGGCGCATTCTCCAAATGAAAACTACCGGTTCGATCCCAGCATAAAACCTTACACTCACCAGCTGACGGCCTGGCGCACTTTGCTTGCGGACGAACCCAGATCGGCAGTAATCACGACCGGTACTGGGTCAGGCAAAACAGAATGTTTCATGGTTCCGATCCTACAGGATCTGGTCAGGGAATATCGGGAGACGGGCAGGGCATTGGAAGGCGTCCGGGCGCTATTCCTATACCCGTTGAACGCGTTGATTAACTCGCAACGAGAACGCCTGGATGCTTGGACTACACCGTTTGATAAGAACGTTCGGTTCTGTTTGTACAACGGGAATACCAAAGGCTCTAGATCTTCAGTTCGCAAAGAACAAGCGGTCTGTCCCAACGAGATACTCTCCCGGGAAGAACTTCGAGAGCATCCAGCTCCTATCCTGATGACCAATGCGACGATGCTTGAATATATGCTGGTGCGTCAGGTAGATGATCCGATTATTCAAAAGTCCCGGGAAGCTCAATCTCTGCGCTGGATCGTGCTCGATGAAGCTCATACTTACATCGGTTCGCAGGCCGCAGAGCTATCTCTATTGTTGCGCCGGGTAGTTGAGGCTTTTGGCAGAAAATCGTCGGATATTCGTTTCGTTGCAACATCTGCGACCATCGCAGATGAAGATGCAGAAGAACGGCTACGCGATTATCTTTCGGGGCTGGCCGGTGTTCCCGCTAGTCATGTCGTTGTTATTGGCGGACAGCGTCAGGTCCCTGAAGTTCCGTTTGATGGTGATGACAACAAAATGTCATTGGAACAGTTGAAAGCCATTGAGGCTGGGAACATCGTTTCTGGGAAGAGATTCAACGCCCTTTGCGAGTCTCGTACTGCGCAGCTAATCCGGAATACAGTGGTCAACTCACCAAAGCCCGTAAGTCTCAAAGATCTCATGGGCCCAGTAGATCCTTTGTTGGTTAAGCAGGGCAGCGTTGAAAAACAGCAGGAGCTTTTGGAGTGGCTGGATTTTCTCACCGACACCAAGCCATCGGGCAAGGAAGAACCGTTCCTTAAATTGCGAGCTCACCTGTTTCAGCGCATGCTTCATGGGTTATGGAGCTGCGTAAATCCAGGCTGCTCTGAGAAATCGAAAGACCTGGCAAACTGGCCGTTCGGGCAGTTATATGTGCAGCAGCGTGGAAAATGCGAATGTGGTTCACCGGTATATGAGGTTGGTTTCTGTGATGACTGCAAAACACCGCATCTGACAGCGGAACATGCTCATCCTTACCTTCGGCAGGCTAGCCCTTATATTGGCGATGAATTCTCGCTTCAGGAAGACGACTCAGGCGATGCGGGTGGTGCCGACAGCGCCGGAAAATCGACGAAAGGGCGGATGGTAATCGCTCCGAAGCCTCATGAGTCGTTCATTTCTGAAGACCTAGATCTGGATGCCTCCGAACTTGGAAAGTTGGATGCAGAAAACAGCATTACGATCTCCCAGGCTGAGGAAGTCGATTCGGTGTGCGTAAACTGTGGCAGCGCCGGTAAAACGCCCGGGGGTTTTCTGCGGAAGTCTTACCTTGGGTCTCCTTTCTACGTTAGTAACGCTGTTCCGACCGTTCTCGAATTCTGTCCAGATCCCTCCCGTGAGGACTGCGACGGGGCCTCCCCAGAATCATTGCCTGGGCGCGGCCGGAAGCTGATCACCTTTACGGACAGTCGCCAGGGCACAGCTCGTATGGCTGTTCGTATGCAGCAAGAAGCTGAACGCTCTCGGCTCAGGGGCCTTGTTTTCCAAATACTCAGGAATAGACAAGCTCAAGCTGACATTGGCCCGAAAGACGCTCCCACAGCTAGCTACAAAGAGTTGATTGAACAAGTGAAACAGCTCGAAAAGATGGGCTTGAATGCTGCTGCTGCCGGTGTAAGAAACCAGGCGGAAAGACTACATAGTGGTGTTGTTTCAGGCGTCCAATTTGAAACGCCTTGGTCTGAATTAGTCGAAGATTTGTCTGCCGCTAACGATATTCGATATTCAATCCTGGATTATAACCGCTACGCTAACCCTGAGCTTTTCAAGGGGAATGAGGGTAGTTACTCCATGGCGCGGGTCCTTCTCTTGCGAGAATATGCCCGCCGTCCCAAAAACCAGAACAGCACCGAAACGCTTGGTCTGGTCTGTGTCGGGTATAAAGGCCTTGACCAGTTAACTGGAGTTCCTGACTTCTGGACCGAAACACAAGCTCCCTCAGCTGATGGAACAGGTGTATCCGCATTAATGCTTGAGGATTGGAAAAATTTTCTCAAGGTTG
>Ga0307934_1001798_pt1 | contig 12429 bp, 7 predicted proteins | sample OrgLakmetageno90_FD_201838 | JGI IMG/M metagenome (GOLD analysis project Ga0307934, IMG submission 201838) | Saline water microbial communities from Organic Lake, Antarctica - #90 | ecosystem: Environmental > Aquatic > Non-marine Saline and Alkaline > Saline | place: Antarctica: Organic Lake... | reverse complement strand
TCCGACTCTCGAACCAGGGACGAGCCCGGCACATTGCAAATGGCTAACGTGGATGTATACCCCAGCTCTTTGGCCAGTCGCAGTGCAGCCAGGGTATCGGCGGTCTCGCCCGACTGGGAAATAGTCACAAACAAGGCGTTGCGAGCCACGACCGATTTGCGATACCGAAACTCGGAGGCAATCTCGACCTGGCAGGGAACGCCGGCTACTTCCTCGAACCAGTAACGCGCCACCAGACCGGCATGGTAGGAAGTCCCGCAGGCTACAATTTGCACGTTCTCGACACCCGCCAATATATCGTTAGAGCCCGCACCAAAGGTTTCAATCACCACATCGGATTCGGTGATACGGCCTTCCAGCGTGTTGTTAATGGCGTCGGGTTGTTCATGAATTTCTTTGAGCATGAAATGCTTGAACGAGCCTTTGTCGCCGGCGTCATGTTTGATGTCGCTGGTCTGGCTGGCGCGCTCAACCACCTGGTCGTCAGCGTCAACGATATAAACACTGCGGCGCGTGATTTCGGCTACGTCGCCCTCTTCCAGAAAAATAAACTGCTGGGTAACCGGCAACAGCGCAAGCTGGTCAGACGCGATGAAGTTCTCACCAATACCCAGGCCAATAACCAGAGGCGAACCGGAGCGGGCAACAACCAGGTGCGACGGATCACGGCGATCCATCACCACGGTGCCATAAGCACCCACCAACTGTTTGCGCGCACGCTGCACAGCTTGCAACAAGGAGTCCGTTGAACGCAGTTCTTTCTCGATAAGGTGGGCGATAACTTCAGTATCGGTTTCCGAAGCGAACACGAAGCCTTCGGCCTGCAGCTGCTGGCGCAGCTTGGCATGGTTTTCAATAATGCCGTTGTGCACCACGGCCACGTTGTCTCCAGAGACATGCGGGTGTGCATTGCGCTCATTGGGCTGGCCATGAGTTGCCCACCGCGTATGGGCAATACCGGTACCGCCGCTCAATGGGGTTTCTTCCAGCGCAGCAGCTAATTCACTGACCTTGCCGACACGACGCACCCGGTGCATCTGCTGGTCATTTATAATGGCAACGCCTGCGGAGTCATACCCCCGGTATTCCAGACGACGCAACCCTTCAACCAGTATTTCAGCCACATCCCGTTGCGCTACCGCGCCGACAATGCCACACATAATTTTGCTCCTTGTGATTGGCTGCCTACCTTCTCGTATGGCAACTCAAAAAAACATTGTTGTAATAAACCAGGCTCTAATAAACCAGGCTGTTCGGTCAGTCCTGACTCAGAATATTTTTGTAACAGTCACTCACCCAACTAGCCGGGCAAGAGCCGGTTATTTCTTAAGCGGGCGTTTCCAGTTCGCCACGGTAACCTGACGCGCGCGACCCACGGTTAATTGTTCAGCCGGGGCTGTTTTGGTCACTACCGAACCAGCACCGATAAAAGCACCGTCTTCGATAACCACCGGCGCAACCAGCGTGCTGTTCGACCCCACAAAAGCGCCAGAGCCAATCTCGGTAACGTATTTGTTCATCCCATCATAATTGCAGGTAATGGTGCCGGCACCGATGTTGGAGTCGGCACCGATAATGGCATCGCCAATATAGCTGAGGTGATTCACCTTGCTGCCCGCACCAATGCGAGCTTTTTTGGTTTCGACAAAATTCCCGACCTTGGCGCCCCCGGCTAATTCGGTTCCCGGCCGCAGCCGGGCAAAGGGGCCGACAGTGGCGCCCGCCCCCAGGTCTGCCCCATCGATCATGGTGTTGGCTTCGACCACTACATCATCGGCCAGACGCGCATTTTTAATCAGGCAATTCGGCCCGATACGCACACCAGCACCCAGAACAACATCGCCTTCAAACACCACATTAACATCAATCAGGCAGTCCGGGCCGACCTGCACATTGCCGCGCACATCAATTCGCGCCGGGTCCATCAGTGTCGCACCCTCGGCCATCAGGGCATTGGCCGCCCGGCTCTGATACCAGCGCTCAAGCACGGCCAATTGCTGGCGGTTATTGACGCCCAGGGTTTCTTCCACATCAGCGGGCTGCACGGCCTGGACCGCCACGCCTTCGTTAACGGCCATGCTAATCAGATCGGTCAAATAGTATTCGCCCTGGGCGTTATTATTCTTCAGTTTTGGCAGCCAGGCATGAAGCATCCAGGCAGGCAGAGCCATAATGCCACTGTTCACTTCGGTAATAGCCTGCTGCGTTGGGGTGGCATCTTTATGTTCGACAATCGAGACCACATGCCCCTGGTCATCCCGAACAATGCGGCCATAGCCGGTAGGGTCTTCCAGAGTAACAGTCAGCAAGCCCATGGTGTGTTCGGAAACCTGTTCAATCAACGTCTGCAGCGTTTCAGCCTGAATCAGGGGTACATCCCCATAGAGCAACAGCACAGCACCGGTTTGGGGAATGCCAGGCAGGGCCTGAGCGACAGCATGGCCGGTGCCCAGCTGTTCAGCCTGCAGCCAGAATTGGGCGGTGGTATTGGCAAAGGCCTGCTTGACCTGGTCGGCCCCGTGACCCACCACCAGGTGAATGTCACTGCTGAATTGACAGGCTGTCTGGTACACATGGCGCGCCATGGCAACACCCGCAACCTGATGCAGAACCTTGGGCAGCCGGGATTTCATCCGGGACCCTTGCCCCGCTGCCAAAATAACAACATTGACGTCCATTTCGAATCCTTATAGCGCTTGGTTTGTCACAAAAATGTGTTTATAAAAAACGGTACTGACACTTGTACCTCTTATTTGAGCGAATTGTAGGCTCTCTAAGCATCACATCAACCGGTAGATTGTCATATTATTTCTGACAATGCAGGGTTCAATTCAGCAGCTGACAGTATGCGGTCACAAAGGCGACTTATACCCTGTGCCCACTCCACGAGTTTGAGTCCTGGCAAACCAAAACGTGCTCCAAGTCGTAGAAAAAAGGTGGTCAGCCAATTACACTATGGCCAAAGTCTAGTTTATAGCAGCCGATACACTTCTTTCGACAGGTCAGCAGAAGCAATTAATGGTATCCCCCCAGCACACACTCCAAACCGTCATTGAACGGCATCAGGCACAATCACGTCGGCCTTCGCTGTTATTGCTATTAACCCTTATGGTGATTGCCCTCACAATGACAGGATGCACCCTGGAACCTCGCGGATCGGGCGATGCACCCAAAGGCCCGGTCACTCTTTACTGGAATGAACCCTCAAACCGGGTTAACGGCGATCTATTGGCTCCACTTGATTCCAGTGGTCCCGGTGACATCATCGCCTTCGACATTCGCTACAGACACAAAGAAAGCCTGAGGTTCACCCGGGTCATTGTCGATAATACCGGTGCCAACACTTATTACTTTCCGTCAATTAGCGACCCGGAAAATACCATTTTCCAAATAGCGGCTATTGATAAAGACGGTCTCTACAGCAATTTCGTCACTGCAGTCAGATAACCTGTCGGTAATTACACCTCAAAGCAGTGACAGCCTTTTGACAGCCCGTTGCGCCAACCCAAACGGCAGAGCAAACCCCACCTCTTCGCTCAGCTTAATGACATTTTTCTGACTATTTAAAGTCAATATTTCGTCATTTTTCCCGATCAAAGCAAAAGATTGTTCAAGAATTGTAGTATCGGAATCTCATCACACCTGATCACCCCAGCTATTCGTATCCTTACCTTGTCAAATAAATCTATTTAGCAAGGGTAAAAATATGAACCGACTCTTCCGTTTAACTCAGCTCGTTCTTACTGCGGCACTGGCACTGCTGGTACTGACCGGTTGCCAGGTAGAGTCGCAAACCAATCGCTTCACCAGTAACGACGGTGCCACTTCAAGCAATGGCAGCAACGGCAGCAGCAGCCCAGTCGCGTCTGAAACCGGACCGGAGGCCCTGCGCAGCGTGTCACTGTACTGGTCAGCACCATCACACCGGATTAACGGTGCAGACATTGCCATGGAAGATCTCGGAGGCTACGAAGTCCGGTATCGCAAACTCGATGAGTCTGACTACACCCGCATCGTGATTGAAGACCCACTGATCGAGCAATACCACATTGATGCACTGACCGAGTCTGATTACGTGTTCCAGGTAGCCGCCTACGACAAAGACGGCCTGTACAGCGACTTCGTCACGGCCTTGCGTTAAGGATACTCTGAACCATTCGTAATAGGCGCAGCGCTACACTTCCAGCATCCATTTCGTATACACTCTGTGTAGGATAAATCCTGACCTACAGGGACCGTACGATTGGATTACAGTGACGTAACACGCTTTGCCTATGCAGCAGCCAGTCTGCTGTCGCTCGCCCTCGTTATTTTCCTGGGTATTTCAAGCCTGCGCGACCGATGGAAGCGACCGCTAGCCATTGCCGCCCTGCTGCAAACCCTATGGCTCGCAGCCCTGGCCACTAGCCTGTTCAACCCTTCGTTGGCCACGCACCCCCTGCTCGGAACCACCTCCCTGCTGCTGCTTGAAGCCACCCAACTGATGGGCTGGATCGGTGCTTTATTATTAACACTGCGCGTCTTGCGACCGGAGCGCTGGCCGAGACGGCTGATCGCTCTGTTGGTTCTGAGTTCAGCCATGTATGCCAGCATGGTCATCGACCTGCTGTTTAACCTCAGTTCAGGGACCGGCTTTCTGTTCTTTGCATTTTTGGTGCTGTCAGCCACAGCGCTGATCTGTTTTGAGCAGCTGTTGCGCAACAACCGCAGCGGTCGGTTCATCAAGCTGGTCGCAATCAGCCAGGGGCTGGTCATTTTGCTTGATGTGTATCTTTACACTCATGGAATTGTCAGTCATGCGATCGATCCTTTTCTCTGGCAAGCCAGAGCCGCGATGATCATGGCGGCCTCTTTTCTGATCATTAGCGCAGGCCTGTTGTTTCGCGACAGCATCAACCAGCCCGGTCGCATTAATTTGTCCCGTCCGGTGGTGTTTTACTCTACCTCCATGGTCATCGTCTCTACCGGCATTCTTATCCTGGCGCTCGGTGGTTACTATGTTCGCACCCTGGGCGGTAACTGGGGCATTTACGCGTTCACAGTGCTGCTGTTCTTTGCGGGCATTGCTCTATCTGCCCTGTTTTTATCCGACCACGTTCGCAGCGCCCTGCAAGTCTGGGTCAGCAAGCATTTTTTCCGCCACAAATATGACCATCGGCAAGAGTGGATCAACGTTATCCATGCACTGTCCTCCTCGTCCGATTCCAGCCGGGTGTATGAAACCGTCTATTCCGTGCTGGCCAGAACCTTTCATGCCAGTCATGGCTCTGTCATGGCTCTTAAAGGCAATCACTACCATAAGGTGTTCAGCACCGTCAGTCCGCAAACGTTGCAGCCACAAACGGTACCGGCGCATGCGGCTTTTATTGGGGTGATGATCGAACAGGACTGGGTATTTGTACCCAAAGCCAGCGCCAGCGCCCTTGCAGATTACAACGACACCCTGCCAGAATGGGCTATCAATGATGCCAGTCTACGATTGATCGTTCCGCTGGTCGCCCAGCACCAGTTGATCGGGTTTGTCACTTTGCACAAGCCAGGTGAGCCGGAAGACCTCGGCTGGGAAGACCTTGATATCCTCAAGACTATTGGCCAACAGCTGGCCAACCACATGCTGATTCACACCCAGGAAGAGCAGCTTTCAGAGGCGCGCCAGCTCGATACCTACAACAAACTCTCGGCGTTCATCATGCACGACCTGAACAACCTGATCGCTCAATTGGACCTGATGGTTAAAAACTCGGAACGCCATAAAGCCAACCCCGCCTTTATTGACGATATGATTCTCACGGTCGGTAACGCCGTAAAACGAATGAAAAGCCTGATCCAGAAATTCAAACGGTCGGATTACGACGTTGTTAAATCCATCTCCCTGATGGACACTCTCAACGAGACCGTCGCACAATGCCAGACAGGCTTGCCAAGCCCGACACTAAACACCCAGGGCCCCGACCGGAGCATCGAAGCCGACCGGGAAAGGCTAACGCTGGCACTGAAGCATCTGATCAAAAACGCCCAGGAGGCGACACCGGACGATGGCCAGGTAACAATAGAAGCCCGGTCGCATGACAACGGTGTATTCAGCCTTACGGTTAGCGATACTGGCAGCGGTATGACCCGAACGTTTATTGAACAGCAGTTGTTCAAGCCTTTTGAAACCACCAAAGCCGGACAGGGAATGGGCATTGGCGCCTATCTGACGCGCAGCTACCTGGAAGAGCTAGGTGCTATTCTGGATGTCGACAGTGAGCTGGGTGAAGGCACTGTTTTTACCATTACATTCGGAGCCAGAGACGAAACAACAGCCGCAGACCCGAGGGTAAACACGGAACGGGCTGACACGGCAAGGAGCAAAGCAGACGATGAGCGATCATGAACGCGTCATACTGATCATCGAAGATGACGAAGGCCTGCAAAGCCAGCTGAAATGGCATTTCGACGACTTTGACACCACCCTGGTCACCGTTGGCAACCGGGAAGCAGCGCTCGCAGCAGTGCGCCAGTACGAACCCGATGTGGTAATTCAGGACCTGGGCCTGCCACCCGACCCGGACGGTGTGTCCGAAGGCATGCGCTGCCTGTCCGAAATATTGCTACTCAGCAGCCAGACCAAGGTGATCGTGCTGACCGGTAAATCCGAGCGGCAACACGCCTTACGCGCTATTGAACTGGGCGCGTTCGATTTTTACACCAAGCCGATCGATACCCAGGTGCTCGATCACGTGGTCGACCGTGCCGTGCACGTGGCCAGCCTGGAAAAAGAAAACCGCAAAATAATGATGGCCAGCCCCGGCATCGACAACATGATCGGTCAGCACCCCGACATGGTCGAAATTAACCGGTTAATTCGAAAGATCGCGCCCTCCTTTGTCAGTTGTGCCCTCATCGGCGAATCCGGCACCGGCAAAGAAGTGCTGGCCAATGCTCTGCACCTGCACAGCGACCGGGCAAACGGCCCCTTTGTCGCCGTCAACTGCGCCGCCATTCCAGAAAACCTGATGGAAAGTGAATTTTTTGGTTACGAAAAAGGCGCCTTCACCGGTGCCGACAAAATGCGGCCGGGCAAAATAGAAAGCGCCAATGGGGGAACCTTATTGCTGGATGAAATTGGCGACATGCCCCTGCCTTTGCAGTCAAAGCTGCTGCGTTTCCTGCAAGAGCGCAGCGTCGAGCGAGTGGGTGGCCGCAAACCCATCCCGGTCAATGTTCGGGTGGTATGCGCCACCAACAAGAACATTGAAGCCATGGTGGCCGACGGCTCCTTTCGCGAAGATCTCTATTACCGACTGGCCGAAATGGTGATTAATATACCGCCCTTGCGTGAGCGCGATGGCGACAAAGCGCTGCTGGCGCGGCACTTCTTAGCGAAATACGCAATCGACCGATACAGCAGCATCACCGGGTTCAGCAACGAAGCCATTACCGCTATTGAAGCTTACGACTGGCCCGGCAACGTGCGCGAAATGGAAAATAAAATCAAAAAAGCCATTGTGCTGACAGACACCAAAACCATACAAGTCAGCGACCTGAGCCTGGAGAGAAACGAACCCGGACAGGAATACCTGAACCTGCGTGAAGTGCGCCTGGAAGCAGAACGCAAGGCCATTATCAGAGCGTTATCGATTACCGATAACAACGTGACGGCGGCAGCCAAACAACTAGGAATCACCCGCCCCACCTTGTATGACTTGCTGAAAAAACACACTATACAGATAGACAGCCCATCCTGAAGAGGGAACGAACCATGCAACACGGAAGACTGCTCGCCACTGTGACATTCGCTGCCACCCTTATTCTAAGCGGCTGCAACACTGATAATTCGGCAGCAGAAGTCGCCGAGCACCTTGAGCGCAGCGATACCTACCTGGCCCAGAACCAGTATCGTTCGGCCATGCTCGAGTTACGCAATGCCTTGCAGAAAGCCACCGACAATACCAAGCCTGCAATAGACCTCGCCAACGTCATGCTTCGCCTCGGCTCGGCGAACCAGGCAGCCATGTTGCTCGAGCCCTGGTTCGAAGCAGGGAGAACCGAAGTCGGACTGACGCTGGCCGACGCCTACGCCCGGCGCGGAAAATGGGTATCAGCAACAGAGACATTGGCACTGAGCCCTGACAGTGGTGATAACCCGGCGCGGCGCTTGCGGGTAGAAGGCAACATCGCCCGGCTGTCGGGCGACACCACACAGGCCGAGCGCTTGTACCGCAGTGCGCTTGAACAGGACAGCGCCAATGAACAGGCCGCCATGGCACTGGCCAGTTTATATACGGTCGCCGGCAATACCTCACAAGCTTTAACCGTTATTGAGAATTTCCACTCTCAGAATTCACCAACCGCCAACAGCCAGTTGGCGCTGGCGCGAATCCAGTACCAAACCGACAACCTGGATCTCGCCGCTGAAACCCTCATTGCAGGCCTGGAACAGGTACCGACATCGGATTTTTTCCTGCCCGAGCGGCGCGCTATCCTAACGCTGCTGACCCGGATCATGACTGAGCAAGGCAACATGACCCAGGCTATGATCTACAACAATATTTTAACGGAGAACAGCAATACGGAAGTAAGCGAAAGCGCCGAATCGGCAGTCGAGGCCCTGCGAGCAGGGGAAATTGACACGGCCCGTGGCATTCTGGAGACACTGATTCAGCGCAACCCGGACAACGACCTCGTCGCGTTGTTGCTGGGCACCGTTGCCATGCAGCAGGGCGACGAAGCGCAAGGCCTGCCGCTACTGACCGAGAACATAGATGCAGAAATAAGCCCGATTCCTTTTATTCGTATTGCGACCATGGCTCAAGTCGACCAGGGTGACCGGAACGAAGCCCTGGCTACGCTCGACAGAGCGCTACTGGCACGCCCGGGCGATGTCGATTTACTGGCCATGCACGGTATCCTCGCGCTGGCCGACCCACTCCGGGCGGCTGACGGTGTGGCCAGTCTTACCAAGGCGCTGCAGATCAACGAAAACCGCAGCCGCCTGCGTATGGCCCTGGCGCAACACTGGCTAGGCCAGGGCCAGACCGAGCAAGCGCTCGGCTACTTGCGCTCGGCATTTGAACGAACCCCCACCGACTGGGCCGTAACCGACTTCTATCTATCTGTTCTGCTGCAACAAGGCCTGACCGGAGAGGTCGCCGAGTTAAGGGACCAACTGGCCGCAGAATACCCGGACGACCCTAACGCCCAGATGCTCACCTCCATGGCAGACTTCCGGCTGGGCAATCGCACCGCGGCCATAAACCGTTTGCAACAGCACGACCAGAACGCGCCCAGCTATGCGCTGTCACAAAATGCGCTGGGCGGCATGCTGACGGCAGAAGGGCGTAACGAAGACGCCATCGGCGCCTACCTGAACGCAGCCATTGCCAACCCGGACAATATTCAGCCGTTGCAGCAAGCTGGCCGCCTTTACGCGCAAACAAGCAGCCCAGCCGAAGTAATTCAGTGGCTGGATGGTACCGCTGAACAACAGGCTACACTGGCGGACACCGCTGGCGCGCTGGCAGCCCAGATACTGATTCAACAGGGCGATATAGCAGGCGCAGAGCAACGGCTAGCCTCCTTGCAAACAGGCAACACCTATGTCGACACCGTCAAAGTCGAAGCACTGACCGCGCGCGCGGCCGCAGCCGCCCGCCAACAAGACTGGGCGGGAGCAAGAACCAACATGGCAGAAGCCATAAGCCTGCAACCCGAGAACCTGAACCTGCAACTCTCACTCGCCCGCATTCTGGCTTCTTCTGACCAGAGTGATGATGCCCGGGCACTACTGGACGACCTTGAGTCAGAACAAGGCCGGGATGCCCGTATAACCCTGACCCGAGCCCAGGTTATTCGCATTTCAGAAGGCCTGGAGCCGAGTTACCAATACCTGCGAGCCGAATGGGAGCAAGCCGGAGAGTCAGCGTTAATGCCCGCGCTGCTGCAACTGGCACAACAGGCAGAACCCGAAGCAAGCGTCGCACTGGCAACGAGCTGGACCGTGCAGCACCCCGAAAATCCGACAGCCTGGATAGCACTGGGTGACCGTAACCTGCAGCAGGACCAGGAGCTGGACGCGGCTTCAAACTACCGCGAAGCCCTGCGACTGCAACCCGGAAACATCGCTGCCATGAACAACCTGGCCTGGCTATTACAAGACAGCGACCCAATCGAGGCCGTCATGTTAGCCAGACAGGCCGCTGAGCGGGCACCTCAGAACGCAGCAATTCTTGATACCTACGGCCGGGTTCTGTACAAAGCAGGCAACATTTCAGAGGCACTCACAACCCTGGAACGGGCGCTTGAACTCGACCCCGAGAATGCAGAAATTCAACAACACCTCAACGAAGCGAAAGCGCAGCAATAGTTTTTTCCAGCAAGGGAGGCAGCCTGAACCAAGCGGCTGCCTCTCAGCCCCAAGCGCCAACCCTTGTGTCGAAAATTCTTACAGTGTGATCTGGTTCACATAACCAGAACCCCCGTCCTAACGGTTTTCATGCGTCGGAATTTTTAACATTCATGTTAAGTTCCGAACCAGGCTTGTTGCTGGATAGGCTCGCGTCCTGGGTCGGGAACGACAGAGTTGTGGTGCTTTCACCGCTCCTTATTTGGCAACCTGAGTCTAAATAGGAGTAGAGCAGCAGGTGTCAGAATATTTTACAACCTACCGATGTGATGCTTCCCAGCGATAAACGCACAGCCTATATCTCTTTGATTTAAAACAGAAAAGTCAAATATTCCAATATTGGCGCGGAGCTTGCAGTGCTTAATCAGTTAGGAAAATTTAATTTAATAAATTAAATGGACCCTTACAACAGACCCTGCTGATACCCGAAAAACCCGAGGGTATGTTCATTTGATAACATAAAGGAATACCTCAATGAAACAACCTAAAACAGTCATCGCGTTAAGCGCACTGCTCACTATTTTCGCTGCTTCAGCAAACGCAACGGTCGTTATTTTTGATGATAACGGTGGTGGTAATATCAAAACTGGCTCAGTAGAGGACGCTACTGCTGCTGCTAATACTGGCAATCCAAACTTCTGGGGACCCTCACTAGGATTCTCGGCGTTCAATGTATTGGGTGGCCACTCCAACAATGACAACCTGAATAAAGGCACGTTCGCAAGGAATGAAATACAAATGACCAACGTAGACCAAGATTTTGGCAACCACGGTGGTCTTGGTGTCTGCTCTTATAATGACAATTGTGCCGGCCAAGACGATAGCTTCGAGTCAAATATCGGAGGCAGTGCCAGCAAAGACGAGGTCATGTTTTTTGACTTCGATTCGGCTGTAATGCTCGATACCATCTGGTTTAACGGTGGTCACAGTGAAAAAGTGAATGGTTCCGTGGGTGTACCTATAACAAACACTAGCAATGCGTTATTCAATATTTTCACAAGTACTGATGGAAACAGTTATAAAAATTTATTTGCTTACCAGGTCCAACCAACAGACCTGGAATATATCTCTACCCAGCTGACTCAGTCCTACCAGTATTACGCAGTAGCCGCGTCTGGTTATGGCAAGCATGAAAGTTATGTGGAGGCTATCGCTTATAAGGTCCCTGAACCTGCCACTCTTGCGCTGCTCGGCCTCGGCCTGGCCGGTCTGGGCGCAGCACGCCGTCGTAAAGCCTAATATTATTTAAAGGCTTATTAAAAGATAGCCGGGCTTAGCCCGGCTTTTTTATGCCTGACACCAATCTAACCACGCCAGTCCCTGAGTAAGCACCCCTACCCGAGTGTCGGGTTTCTTTACACCGCAAAAGCCAAATAACGCTAAAACTTGAACTGGCTCACACTTTTATGTCGAAATCTTTTACAAGTAGTAACAAAAGCTTTCAAAGTACCTTTTCAAGACTCCCAAGGGATGCTTTTATCACTTTCAGAGCCAACGGATGCGCCAGCCACCGCCGTTTTATGAATTCAATTTTGCAGGCATTATTATTTACCTGAACAGCTAGCTGACCCGGATCAAAATTCTCAGTACACTGGCACCCAGACTCGATGGACCGCACGCTCGCTCAAGGAAGCAACATGCTGCAGAATGCCACCCGAAAACTCCCTTTTGCTGCGCCATTTCTGGCAATAACAGTGCTCAGTATTGTTCTGTTTTTCCCAACGTGGCTGGCTTTACTGTCACTCTGGCTGCAATGGGACCAGGTGTTGGCCCACGGCCTGGCCGCATTCGCCCTGTTTATTGCCCTAACAGTGGTTCACCCACCGCGTGGCCCCAGTACTGAACAGCGCGCCAATCAACCGGTTCCCGGTGGCGGCAGTTGGCTGGGTGCAGTGGCTTTTGCTCTGGCCGTGATCGGCTGGCTATTGTTCAGCCTGGTAAACATCAGCACGCTCACTTTTCTAATGCTACCGGCCTTGCTCGCCACTTTTTGCTGGGCCGCGCTGGGGTTCCAGGCGGGAATTCGCTGGCTACCATACCTG
>Ga0307934_1001795_pt1 | contig 12443 bp, 14 predicted proteins | sample OrgLakmetageno90_FD_201838 | JGI IMG/M metagenome (GOLD analysis project Ga0307934, IMG submission 201838) | Saline water microbial communities from Organic Lake, Antarctica - #90 | ecosystem: Environmental > Aquatic > Non-marine Saline and Alkaline > Saline | place: Antarctica: Organic Lake... | reverse complement strand
ATTCATGATGGGAAATGTAGCTCTATTTTGCGACTTTAAGGTGCTTATCTGCCAAAGAAATCATAGGAATTCGATCTTCTGTCTTTTCTATGGCTTTACTTACCTTTGCTCCTCTTTTTTGAAAAACGAACATGAAGTTTAGCTTACAGCACGAAGACGCCAACTCCAAGGCAAGAGCAGGAGAAATTACGACCGACCATGGTAAAATTCAAACGCCCATTTTCATGCCAGTTGGCACTGCAGGAACGGTAAAAGCGGTTCACCAAAGAGAATTGAAGGAAGATACAAAAGCTCAAATCATTTTAGGAAACACCTATCACTTATACCTTCGACCTGGCTTAGATATCATGCAAAAAGCAGGTGGGCTGCATAAATTCAATGGTTGGGATGGACCAATTTTAACCGATAGCGGCGGCTACCAAGTTTATTCCTTGTCCGATAGACGAAAAATAACAGAAGAAGGCGTAAAATTCTCGTCGCACGTGGATGGAGCAAAACACTTTTTCACACCTGAGAACGTCATGGATACCCAGAGGATTATTGGTGCGGACATTATAATGGCATTCGACGAGTGCACTCCTTACCCCTGCGATTATGAGTATGCCAAACGTTCGCTTCACATGACGCACAGATGGTTGAAACGCTGCTGCGACCGCTTTGATACGACCGACCCACTGTACGGTTACAGTCAGACACTATTTCCAATTGTTCAAGGAAGTACTTACAAAGACCTTCGAGTTGAATCTGCAGAAACCATTGCCTCTTTTGGAAGAGAAGGCAATGCCATTGGTGGACTTTCCGTTGGAGAACCTGCAGAAGAAATGTATGAAATGTGCGAAATTGTTTGTGACATTTTACCAAAAGACAAACCGCGTTATTTGATGGGTGTTGGAACACCAATTAACATTCTTGAAAACATCGCTTTAGGGGTTGACATGTTCGACTGTGTGATGCCGAGTAGAAATGCAAGAAATGGCATGTTGTTTACGAAGCATGGTTTCATGAACATGAGAAACCAAAAATGGAAAGACGACTTTTCGTCCTTGGATCCCGATGGAGAAAGCTATGTGGATCGTTTTTATTCCAAAGCATACGTCAGACATTTATTGATTTCAAAAGAAATTTTGGGCGCACAAATTGCCACCTTACACAATTTAGCTTTCTATTTATGGTTAGTGAAAGAAGCTAGAAAAAGAATAATTGATGGCACGTTTGTGGTATGGAAAAACAAAATGGTGGTTAACATGGCCCAACGTCTCTAAATGAAAATACTAGACCTTTATATATTAAAGAAGTTTTTGGGCACTTTTTTCTTCTCTATCGCCCTTATTATTTCTATTTCTATTGTTTTCGATTTCTCGGAGAATGTGGATGAGTTCATTGAAAAAAGCGCTCCAACAGAAGCCATTATTTTCGATTACTACCTGAATTTTATTCCCTATTTTGCCAACCTATTTAGTCCCCTTTTCATTTTTGTCTCCGTCATTTTTTTCACCTCAAAAATGGCAAGCAATACCGAGATTGTATCCATTTTAGCTAGTGGAATTTCATTTCGAAGAATGCTTTTGCCTTACTTAATCGGTGCAGTACTAATTGGGTCTCTTTCTCTTTATTTAAACAACTTCTTAATCCCAAAGAGTAACGTTAAAATGCTCGAGTTTAAGTACAAGTACATTAAAAACCAGTATCGGAATAAGGATAAGAACATACACATTCAACTCACCCCAAATAGCTACGCTTACATTGGCAGCTATGCAGTACCAACCAAAGTTGGCGTGAAGTTCAGCCTGGAACAATTCAACGAAGAAGGGGAAATGACCTATAAACTAATCAGTGATTTTATTCGTTGGGATTCCACCAAACAACTGTGGACCATTCAAAATTATTATGAGCGCTATATAGATGGCCGATCAGAAACCATAAAAAAAGGTTTAGCAAAAGACAGCTCCTTGAACATGCTTCCCGCAGATTTTACACGAAGAAACGGAGACGTAGAAATGTTGGATTACTTCCAGTTGCAAAAAGAAATAGAGGTATTAACCTTTAAGGGCTCCAAGGATGTTATTAATTTAAAAATTGAACAACATAAACGAATTGCATTTCCTTTTGCAACCATTGTGCTCACCTTCATAGGAGTTGCTATTGCCAGCCGAAAAGTCCGTGGAGGAATTGGTCTTCATTTAGGTTTAGGCTTAGCGTTGAGTTTTACCTTCATCATGTTCATGAAAGTCACCCAAACCTTCTCTACCAATGGTGGCTTAGATCCAATGATTGCCATGTGGATTCCAAACATAATTTACGGTATTTTAGCGGTAATACTTATTCAAAAAGCTCCGAAATAATGACAGTAAAAATAAAATGGGTCGTGCTAGTGCTGGTTTCAATCAGTCTTAGTGCCTGCACGGTGGGTCGTTTTTTTGTATACAACTTTGCCGACATAACAGATTACAAGAAATTTCCTAACAGAACGTTAACAAAGTCCGACCAACCTTTTGAGTTTCAAAAAAGAGCCGAACTAAGAAAGCCAAAAAACTTTAAAATCAATGGAGAAGTAGTTGACTTTGACGAGTACCTAGAGAAAAATAGAACCGTGGCCTTCTTGGTCATAAAGAATGACACCATTCAATACGAGAACTACTATAACAAGTACGATGAAGAATCTATTGTAGCATCTTTCTCCATGGCCAAATCCGTTACTTCCATGCTCATTGGGTTCGCCATTCAAGATGGTTTAATTGGCTCAGAAGACGACCCGGTAACGAAATACATTCCGGAACTAAAAGAAAATGGTTGGGACCAAGTAACCTTGAAACACCTATTACAAATGACTTCCGCAATGAAATTCAACGAAAGTTATTACAACCCATTTGGACACGCAGCAACGTATTATTACGGTAGAAATTTAAGAAAACAAGTCGCAAAAGCGGAGTTAGAAGGTGAACCTGGTACCTATTTCAATTACCAGAGCGGACAAACTCAGGTCTTGGGTTTAGCATTGGAAAGGGCCCTTAACGGGAAGCGAGTTACAATGTACCTGCAAGAAAAACTTTGGACTCCACTAGGAATGGAATACGACGCTTCATGGAGTTTAGATCGTAAAAAGAATGGCCTTGAAAAAACATTTTGCTGTTTGAATGCAAGGGCACACGATTTTGCCAAACTAGGTCGATTTTATTTAAACAAGGGAAATTGGGAAGGTGAGCAATTGTTGAACGAAGAATGGATTGACCAATCTACCAAACTCGATACGACGGCTGGTTCTGAAGATAACTACCAATACCAGTGGTGGTTGAAAGGAAGTGAAGGAGATTACGCCGCAGAGGGTATTTTAGGCCAGTACATCTATGTTCATCCTGAAAAGAACATTATTATCGTGAGATTAGGTAAAAATTACGGCAATACCAACTGGACTAGTATTTTTAAAGCCTTGGCGAGGGCTTATTAATTTCTAACGATCACGTTACAATCCTTTCGAAAATCTTGGTGATGTGAGCCAACTCTAACAAAAAAAGCCCTTCCGAATGTTCGAAAGGGCTTTTACTATAATTAGAAAAGGTATTCTACATGAATCCTTTTGCCTTTGCTTCTTTAATACAAGCCGTTAAGCCGTTTTTGGTAATGTTTCGAATACCTGCTGCTGAAACTTTTAACGTGACCCACTCCTTGGTATCAGGGTTAAAAAACTTTCTTGTAAACAAGTTAGGCTCAAATGTTCTTCTCGTTCTTCTCTTTGAGTGAGATACATTGTTACCTGTGATTACTCTCTTTCCTGTTAATTGACAAACTTTAGACATATCTTTTCCGCTAAAAAATTGGAGTGCAAAATAAATACTTTTTCTGTTCTAAAACAACACTTTCATGAACAAAAATCTGTTTTTATTTTTGAATGTAGAAGACGTACCTTCGCACAAAAAAAAGATGAAGGTATTTTTAACCTACGCCATGGTGTTTTTTATTGGTATTTCTAGCGGTTTTTCACAAGAAAATCAGAAAGTTAAGCACGTAGAAAAAATCAAAATTGGCGAAGAAGTAAAAGATGTAAACGTAAACTATTCTTTCAAAAACATAGAGGGAAAAGGTACCCTATTGAAGGTTCGGTTTTTCAATAAAACAAAGGTCAATTTAAACGTGAATGTAGTGATGGGATTTTATAGTAATGGAATTTTACTTGAAAAAGCGGAGATCGCCGATTGTTTGAAGAAATCCTTTTTTAGCAATTTCTTCCGTCCGTATCATTTAATTGAAACATCTTTCGAACCAAGAAGTGATGTGGAAGTAGAAGTGTTAAATTTTAAACCAGAGCAAGTAGATGAATGCAGAGAAACTCATAAGTAATGGAGCCGGTGTTTTAATTTCCGTTGCTGCCTTAGGTGCAGCGGCTCAATTATCCATCCCCCTATCCGAGAGTGTATCCGTTGCTCCAATAACTGGTCAAACCTTGGCAGTATTGCTCATAGCGCATTTATTAAGAGAAGTTTGGGGTACATTGGCCATCGTCCTTTATTTAGGAGTTGGCATTTTAGGTGCTCCGGTGTTTGCAGGATTTGAAGGAGGTTGGGAAAAGTTTACCGGACCAAGTTTAGGTTATTTATTAGGCTTTATTGTTGCAACAATAGTAGGTGGAATATTAGCAAAAAAGCAACAAAAGAAGTTTGGATTCTATTTCCTACAAATGCTAATCGGTTCGTTACTTATTTTACTTTGCGGTTGGTTGGGTCTATTTCGATTTCTCGATGCTAAAAGTGCCTTTGTGAAAGGAGTCCTGCCCTTTTTGCCCGGAGCATTAGTCAAAATACTTATTGGTGCCATATTATTATCTGTCATTCGTCGTTTCAAAAGCTTTATGAAAGCGGTTTAAACGGAATGAATACTTTTGGTTAAAAATGAACCCATTTGATGGATCGCGAACTGAACGTTTTATTTTTACCCAAGTGGTACCCTAGTAAATTCGAAGAATTTGATGGTAATTTCATTGAAAATCATGCCATAGCGCTTTCTAAAAAATGCCGCTTGGGAGTAATTTTTGTACACTCTGACGATTCAATTTCTAAAAATTTTACCGTTGAAAAAACGGAACACAACGGTTTCCCTGAGTACCGGGTGTACTACAAAAGGCCTCGATTGGGTATAAGTTTATTTAATCAAGTTGCTTCCTTTTTTCGGTACAGAAAAGCCCAAACTATTGGTTATAAGGCATATTTGAAAGACATTGGCAAACCAGATCTTTGTCACGTTCACATTAATGGAAGGTCTGCTTTACTCGCTAACTTTTTAAAAACGGCTGAAAACATTCCGTTCTTAATCACAGAACATTGGTCAGGTTACACGGCTGAAAGTGGAGCTTTCAAAGGTTATTTTCGAAAGAAATTTTACCAATACACTGCCAAACAATCGAGTGGAATTACCTGTGTTTCCAACTATTTAAAAGAAGCAATAGAACAACACGGCATTAAGGCTAATTTTTCCATTGTACCCAATGTGGTGAATACGGAATTATTTCAACCCAAACTGGGCAAAGCAAACAATCCAATACGAGTCGTGCACATTTCCAATTTAAGCAAGTCGCCAAAAAATATTCACCTGATTGCCGCTGCTTTAAATGAAGCAGGCGCGCAACGAACCGACTTTGAGCTAGACATTATTGGAACAGGACCAGATGAAGACCTCATGTTGGAAATATTGAATAAGGGCAGTATGAAAGACCGTTTTACCTTTCACGGGGAGATCGTATTAGAAAAAGTAGCAAGTATTTTGCAAAATGCGGACTTCTTAGTGCTATACAGTCAATTTGAAACACAATCGGTCGTAATGATTGAAGCCTTTGCAAGTGGAGTGCCAGTAGTGGTTTCGAATGTAGGTGGAATTCCAGAGTACATGAATGAAGAAAGAGGTCTGCTACTAGAACCCAACTCTGCAGAAGCTTTAAAAAAAGGAATTCTTACAATGCTGGACCAATACAAACAATACAATCAGGAGCAACTTCGAAACTACGCTATAGCTAATTTTGGAGAGGCACGCATTCAGGAACAGTTTTTACAGTTGTACCATAAAGCGATAAAAGAGCATGCTTGAAAATAGAAAGCTTCGTTTTGCTGTTTTAGCAGATGGTCCTTTGCTCAAAAAGTGGCAAGCGGACAGCATTCAACATGTTCTGGATACAAAACATGCTGAACTCGTCGGATTTATTCAAAATACAGGAAGCACCAAGCCTTCAGCAGCAAGCGTTTCTTTAGGCTTCCGAAGCCTTTATAAAAACATAGATTGTAACGGACCACTGCAACTTATTGAGTGGGAGAAACAATTTACAACTGCACCAAAATTCTCTTTTACTCCTGAGCAAAAAGGAATAGCAAACTACTTCAACGAAAGTGATTTAGAAACGTTTAAATCGTTAAAATTAGATGTTGTGCTTCGCTTTGGGTTTGGCATTTTAAAAGGTGAAGCATTGAGCATTCCTACCCATGGAATTTGGTCATTTCACCACGGTAACCCAAGAAAATACCGAGGTGGGCCTGCCGGTTTTTGGGAAATTTTTAACGGTGACTTCATCACCGGAAGCATGTTACAGCAGCTTAATGAAAAGCTAGATCAAGGTCAACTGATTCGAGAAGGCTTTTTCCAAACCATTAACCACAGTTATCAAGCAAACCTATACCACGTTTTAGAAGAAACTTCCGTTTGGCCTGCACTAGCGGTGAAAGCCATTGTCAACCATCCGCAACAAAAGTTGATGTTACAAGCAATTTCTGAAAAAGGAAAATTATACAAAGTACCTAGCAGTTTTACTTCGCTTCGGTTTCTATTTAAATTGCTCTCCAACAAGATTCGTTTTCACATTGACCGATTATTTAGAGCAGAAAAATGGAACGTGGGACGAGTTGCCCAGCCGATAGAAGAATTAGTCGATCTGCCCATGAAACCGGTAAAATGGTTGAATGAAGCACCGAGCAATAGCTATTACGCCGACCCATTTACATGGAACAAAAAGGAAGTACTCTTGGAATTGTACAATTATAAAACTAGCAAGGGAAGTTTAAAAAAACTAGACACCAATTCAGGTAAACTGATAAATTTTTTAGACAATCGCACCCACTACTCCTACCCTTTTAGCATCCAACACGGTGAGAAACGTTACATTTTACCAGAGAATTACAGAAGCAACCTTCTACAACTTCACGAAGTGGATGACCAATTAATCGTTTTGCAAAAGCATGTGCTTTTAGAAGGTCAGTGGATTGACCCCACCCTATTTGAAAAGGGTGGGAAATGGTGGTTGAGCTGCATGCATGCAAGTTCACCCAAAGAAAACTTGTATTTGTTTTATGCCAACTCCATTGAAGGACCATACCATCCGCATCTTTTAAACCCTGTGTTGACCGACATTCGTTCAGCAAGACCAGCCGGAACGCCCTTTTTATTCAATGAAAAAATCATTCGACCTACCCAGAACTGTTCAAAAACATACGGTGGTAGCGTGGTTCTAAAACAAATTGATAAGCTTAGCCCTACCGAATTTGAAGAGTCTTTTGTAAAAGAAATTCTTCCACCAAAAGGCAGGTATGCTGAAGGTTTGCATACCCTGAGTAAAGTAGGCGAGGAAATATTGCTAGATGGCAAGCGTTATCATTTCAATTTTTGGAATTTTTGGAATCAACTAAAAGCTAGCTTTAACAAAAAAACAACTTGATAGGCAACATTATAAATACCGTTTCTACTCGAATTAGCTTGGCTGTTCTTTCCATTGCGTTACTTTTGCTGAACTCTAATTTTTTAGGCAGTGAAGGCCTAGGAACGGTGGGTATTATTGTGCTAGAGATTACCATCTACCTTTTAATTAGCAATGTGGTTTGTGGTGGAAGTTTGGTGTATTTCACTTCGCGGAAGAGTGCAAATGCCCTTCTGTTGGCAGCTTACTCATGGATTGTATTAAGCGCCGCCTTTTATTATAGCCTACTTCTGCTCATTCCTGCGTTGGACTCAGAATATGCAAACGCTATTTTGGTTTTAGGTTTTTTACAATCTGCCATAGGTGCGAATTTGGGTCTATTGGCAGGCCAACAACGTTTTAAAACCTTCAATTTTGTTGCCCTTATTCAAGCGCTGGTGCAAATTGGGGCATTGTGTATATTCTACTTTGTGCTGAACGACCAAAGTATTGATGCCTTCATTCAAAGTACGTTTATCGCTTATTGCTTTGCCTTTATTTTAAGTTTTGCACGATTAGTTCCCACACTTCAAAAACGTGTCGTTTGGCCCGGAATTGGACTTTTTAAAGAATTAATTCAATACGGTTTTTACCTGCAAATTGCCAACATTACCCAGTTGTTGAACTATCGGTTAAACTACTTCTTGTTGGATTATTTTAGCGGAAGGGCGGCGGTCGGTAAGTTTATGGCAGGCGTTCAGCTTTCTGAGGGTTTGTTGCTGCCAAGTAAAAGTATTGGAGCTGTGCAATATGCGAAAATATCGAGTCGAAAATCAAAAGCAAATGCTGCCCGATTAAGTCTTATTTTGTTAAAGGTAGTGTTCTTACTCACCCTGCCCCTCGTGGTTCTGCTTATGCTAATTCCCGAAGTTATTTACACCAACTTACTGGGTTCTGATTTTAATGAAACACCACTAGTTATTAGCTTTATGAGTGTGGGAATTGTGGCACTAGCATGCGAAGTGATTCTGAGCAGGTTTTTCGCGGGAACTGGTCAGCAAAAAGTAAACGCAACAAGCTCAAGTATTGGTCTGGTGGTGACTGTTATTGCAGGTTTTAGCCTTATTCCAACGTTAGGATTAATGGGAGCAGCAATCTGTGCGAGTTTATCGTATCTGAGTATATTCCTGTTCTTGTTCTACAAAATAGTTACTACTACCAATTTAAAAGCGCATGACTTTATCCTAAAGAAACAAGATTTTGTTTACCTGAAAAGAGTACTTCGAAAACTTAGAAAATCTTAGTGCAAATCGCTTAGCGACTCCACTCCTGCAGGTCGTTCTACCAGAAAACCTTCTGCATAGTCTACTTGAATGTAGCGTCCCATATCTGCCATGCGAGAACGAACAAACTCGAAGAAATTTTTCATCGTCAATGGAGACTCCGGTTCGTTTGACCCCTCATTGTAAAACTGTGATGCAAACGCTTTAATAGCATCCATCTTGATATCTACAAATGGAGTAACGTCTACCACAAAGTCAGGTTCAATGAAACGGTCTTGAATGTAATTGTAAATCGCTTTGGGGCGCCATGCTTCTTGAGTTTTACCGTCTAGTTTTGTTTCTACTTTGCGAAGTCCGCTGTAAAAACAAGCATCAGAAATAAGTTGGGAAGCCCTACCATGATCTGGATGCCGATCTCTCGGTGCATTGGATAAGATGATGTCAGGCTGGTACTTCCTCAAAATTTGTGCGATGGGAAGAATGTGTTCTTGATCATTTTTGAAAAAGCCATCGGCCATTCCAACATTTTCGCGACAAGCTAAGCCTAATATTTGCGCAGACTTTTCAGCCTCTATTAAACGTAAAGGACCAGAACCTCGGGTTCCTAATTCACCATGGGTCAAATCTAAAACACCTACCGTTTTACCGGCGGCTATTTCTTTTAAAATGGTGCCTGCACAACTCAGCTCAATGTCGTCAGGGTGAACGCCAATGGCAAGGATATCTAATTTCATTGTTCAATAAAATTGATAATCTCATCACATGCAGGTGATTCTTGAGGTGCGACCATCGCTACGTAATTTCCTTTTTCGTCAATCAAATACTTTTGAAAGTTCCATGTCACTTCAGAATCCTCTACTCCATTCTTCGCCTTCTGTGTTAACCACTGATATAATTCGTGCATGTCGTCTCCTTTTACAGAGATTTTACCCATCATAGGAAAAGATACGCCATAGTTGGCCTTGCAAAACGTTGCAATCTCTTCATTTGTACCAGGCTCTTGCGCACCAAAGTTATTTGCCGGAAAGCCGATGATTACAAAGTCTTTTTGATTGTATGTTTTATACAACTCTTCTAACGTTTCATACTGTGGTGTAAGGCCGCATTTAGATGCCGTATTTACTACCAAAATCTTTTTTCCTTGATATTGACTGAGTTCAATTTCTTCTCCGGTAATGCTTTCTACTTTAAAATCAAAAAAGTTCATGTCTTGTGCGTTTAGTGCGATCGTTGCTAGTAAGCAAAGGCTGCTAATTAATAATTTATAAAATTTCATAGGATTGGTTTTAAGTAGAAGACAAATGAACGAAAAAAGAGTTTGAAAAATGGGAAAAATAGTTACTAAAATGTAGAATGGGCTTAATTTTAAAGCATGGCAAAAGAGATAACAAGCAGCGAGGATATTCAATTGATGGTGAACGAGTTTTACGGAAAAGTAAGAGAAGATGAGTTACTTGGGCCCATTTTTGAAAATGTAGTAAAGGGCAATTGGGACGCTCACTTAGAAAAAATGTATGGCTTTTGGGAAACCATTGTATTCAATGTTAAAAAATACACAGGTAGCCCTTTTCAAAAACACATTCCATTACCCATTGAAGCCAAACACTTTGAAAGATGGTTAGCTTTGTTTCACGCCACTATCGACGAACATTTTGAGGGGAATAACGCGGAAGAGATTAAAAAGAGAAGCACTCAAATGGGCTTGATGTTTGAGTACAAATTAAAACACATTAAGGGAGGAGAATAAATGAGGCGAAGATTTGCTTCTATCAAAATGCTACTTATTAGAATGGTTCGTTCGGATTAGTCGAATAATATACACATAACCATCGGATAGGAAACGTTATGTCACTCAAGTTGAATGAAAAATAGATTTTATAACTAATTTAGTACACTTAAAGGACATAACGGGGATATAAACACTTGTCCCCTTATGAAAGTGTTAGGGCAAATTAAAAAATTTATGGGAATAAAAGAAACAACAGCACTGGTTACCGATCCTTTAAAAGCACAACAGTTCCAATTGCAAGCATTACAAATTAAAGAATATAAAAATCGATGGATCATTATTTTAATATCTTTTATTTTAGGTTTTATATCTAATGCAAGTAGTACATTTTTAACCAATATGACACCGAAACAGACACAGCAACCAGATGTGCCTGAATTATTGCAACCTGTAAATTATCAGATAGACTTAATTCAAACTTTAACAAACGAGAATACCAAGTTAAAATTGACTTTACAAAAACTAAAACTTTCATCGGATTCACTAAATTAAAACTTGGACTTTAACTTCTGCTAAAATCCAACAATGCTAATTTACTTGCTTTTATTAGTTATTAATAGGACAAAACATTGCATTTTAATTGGTAAATAACTGCAAGCAATTATCGGTTGGACTGACTACAAATCTGATATTCGTTCGCTGCAAACTTGCAACAGCAACACTTCGCATTTATCGGGCGGACTTCGTGTCTAACTGTTTGACTACAATACTCGAGGTTAACAGATGGAGAACCTAACAGGAGTACAAAAACTTGCCCTAACATAATGTAAAATTCATTGGGCGTAAGTCGGTTACGATAGTTTATCTTCCTTTTGACACAACGCAAAATCTGTTTCCAGATTTCGTAATGTTCGATATTTACAAAACTGTAACCAGTTTTTGCTGAGCAGAAAATTGAAAGTGTATCTTTATCAAGTGCCCAAAAAATCTTACACGGGTCGTTAGGGCAAATTAGAAAAAAAAGTGGACTTAGAACGAAAGAAACTTATAATATCAAACGAAAACGACGACTTACACAAAGCTTCTCGCAAGAGAAGTAAAACAGTTGCAGGTGCTTGGTGGTTTTGGCGTCCAATCAATGGAGATAAAAATAAATCCAAAGGCTTGGAAAGGTTACCATATTGGTTAGCTGACGAAACTCCTCTTATCGATAGTGAAGATGGCCCGCTTATAAAGGCATCTGTTTTAGAAGTCATAATTCATAAGTTGTTTTTTTTACCAGGTTATAAACTTTCTGTTCTTTGTACTGAGTTGAAAAGAGGCGAAAAATTAACACTAGCTTCTATTTCTATTAGTTTGTTAATTTTAATTTTTGCCATTTTAAATTACATAAAGTAGTTATCAACTAAATAGTTGAACTATTAAAAGTGTTATCACGACAATCCCAATGATGTAGGATATGTAGTAGATCAAATCCTTCTTAAAGTGCTGATTAATTATCACTAAGAATGCATAGATAAATATAAACCCTGCTGTCAAATCTTCCATTTCTAACTTAATTATTGTTGGACTTTCGCTCATGCAGGGCTTCCAACTTTTTCCCTTATCGTTAACGGCTTGACTTCTTACAAAACCGATATTATATTTTCTCAACTCGCTATCTCAGCTCTTCGCATTTATCAGTGGACTTCTTACAAAGCTCAACCATGGACTGAGCGCAAGACTTGAGTAGTTGACTCTGATACCAATAAAATGCCCTAACAAAATGTAAAATTCATTGGGCGTA
>Ga0307934_1001792_pt1 | contig 12448 bp, 10 predicted proteins | sample OrgLakmetageno90_FD_201838 | JGI IMG/M metagenome (GOLD analysis project Ga0307934, IMG submission 201838) | Saline water microbial communities from Organic Lake, Antarctica - #90 | ecosystem: Environmental > Aquatic > Non-marine Saline and Alkaline > Saline | place: Antarctica: Organic Lake... | reverse complement strand
GCACCGCCAGAGTCCGTTTGAAGGAATCCCCGAGAAGCTTTCCGCACTTGCTCGAGCCCGCAGTGTTCTCACACGCGCCCCGGAAAACTTTGCCACTCCGAGCATGGACGGCGTGCCACTCTTTCGTGACGAAGCCCACCTGGGGGAATTCCTGCTGGGTGTCGTGGCGCAATCTCGCGCACAAAGCTTCGATGCTGAGCGTGCTCTGCGCCGCGCAACGAGAGACCGTGAGGCTGGTGGTGAGACGAAAGCGGAGAGTGCAGGCAGGGCCGGTGGTCCTTAACGTAATTTTTGCAAGGGCTGTGACCACATCTGACCCAATTTTTCTGGTCATGGGCCCTTGGGTTGCGGCGGTTTAGTCAGGCCCGCCGAATCGCACGTCCAGGCAACGCGCTCGTGCGTTGGCCGTATCTCAGGGTCTGCTCACCGTTCACGAAGACGTGGTGGATTCCCATCGGACCGAGTGTCGGGTTTTCGTACGAAGCATGGGACGCAATGGTGTTGGCATCAAACACAACTAAATCGGCCCAGAATCCCTCCGCGATGACCCCTCGATCAACGAGCCTTAAAGTGCGAGCAGGACGACCTGTAGCGTGCGACACAGCGGCTTCTAGCGACATCAGGCCCAAATCTCGCGCGTAGTGCCCGATGAAGCGGGGAAAGGTCCCCCAGCCCCGAGGATGAGGACGTTCTCCGACCAGTATGCCGTCCGTGCCAACGGTGTGCGCTTTATGTTGCAAAACGAGTTGGAGGTTCCCTTCGTTGCCCGCAGCCACCAAACATCCGCTCCCCAAACTGTCAGCCACAAGTAAGTCCGCAAACAGGTCACCGGGTGTGATTCTGCGTTCGGCCGCGAGCGCCTCAATCGACTTTCCAATCGCCCACCTGGTCGACGTCTCCTTGGTGGAGGAGATTGTGATTGTTTCCCAGTGAATGGGTATGCCGTGGTTCCCGTCGGACCCATCCAACTCGAGTTCGCGAATTATGCGCAGCCGGGATTCCGGATTGGCAAGCAGTCGGATTGTGCTGGCAGCGCCGTACTCGTGAACCCAACTTGGTAACAACGCCGCGAGATAGGTTGCTCCAGACAAATACGGGTAGGAATCAAGGGTGATTTCTATTCCCTCCCCAACCGCAGCGTCAATTTCGGAGAGGACTTCGTGCGCACGGCCCCTGTTCTGAGGGAAATTGATGTGGCAATGGGCAAGATGGAGAGGAACCTCGGCCCGTTTTGCTAGGTCAATGCACTCTTTGTAGCCCTCGACGACCCGAGAACCGTAGTTGCGGTGGTGGGGACAATAATATCCGCCGATTTCTCTCACAGCGACAAGTGAATGTGCAATCTCTTCATCCGAGGCATACATGCCAGGCGGGTAAGTCAATCCGGCCGACATTCCCATCGCGCCGTCATGGAGACCTTGGGCAATTATGTTTCTAATCTGCTCCAGCTCTTCGTCGTTCGCACGTCGCGATTCCGTGCCCATAACGGTCATCCGTGCTGTTCCGTGTGGAACAAGAACTGCCACGTTCACGGGAGCACCAAGGTCGACCTCTTTGAGATAGTCGGCGATGCTTCGCCACGCGTAGTCGAGGAGAGGGTTACCGTTCCAACCCTCAATTTGGGCGCGCATTGTTGCCATAACTTCATCTGTTACTGGGGCATAACCCAGTCCATCTTGGCCAACAACTTCCAGGGTCACCCCTTGGGCAACCTTGGCGAGATGATCTGAATCGGCCAGAACAGCTAAATCCGAATGAGCATGCATGTCGATGAAGCCGGGGGAAATGACGAGCCCCGTCACGTCGAGCTCTTCAGCTTCGCCAGTCAGCCCAGGGTTAGGGGCGGATTCTCCAGGATTGAGAATCCTGGCGATTCTTCCGCTGTTGATGTAGAGGTCACCCAAATATTGGGGAGACTCGAGCCCGTCGACAATGTGGCCCCCTCGCAGGACTAATGCTGCCATGAGCAACTGTCTCCATCGCCACTCAAATTCGCGTAATCGATGTATTTGAGGGAGGACCGCGGCATGCCAAAGCGAGAAAAACATTTCTCGAGGAAGGGCGGTGCGAGCTGAGCGGCGATCATCTTTTTCCCGAGGCTATGGGCACCCCTCCGCTAATGGTTTCCCGCTTGGCTCCGGTCACCGCGTCCCCGCAGAGAATGGCACAGCAGGTTCAGTGAGTTGAGCTAAATAGCGAGGTGCGCGCAAGTCCATGTCGCTATGCCCTCGGATCAAAAGGGAGGAACTGGCCGTGCTGACGGTAATGAGTGACCGCGCGCTCGAGCGAGTCGTGGTCGATGTGGAGCCCGAGCCCAGCCTCTGAAATTACACCCCAACTTGGCCCTGTTCTGATGGGGAGCGGATTGACAAGAATGTCATATTCCAGTTCGGCCGAGGTTTGTTGATTCCCGTGGTCGAGCCCCTTTGCCACCAACGCAGCGTGTTGGAACGCGGTGGAAGCAATTCCCAGTTCACCGTGCGTGTGTCTGCACGTCAGACGATTGAAGCTTGCAGCGAGGTCTGCAAGCTCTAGGAAATGGGAGAATCCGCCAACCCAATAAGGGGAAAAAGTGTATACATCGGCAACATCGTCCCGCATGAGCCTATCTGCGTTATCTTTTGGCCCCATTCCTTCGTTTGCGGCGAGCCGGGTGGGTGCGTTCTTTCTTACAAACTGCATCGCGGCTGACGGATATGGCGCTGTGGGCTGTTCACAGAGGTCGATGCCAAATTCTGTATGCCAGTGCCGAAGGATAGCGACGCTCTCTTCGGGCGACCAAGCCCCGTTTGCATCAATTCGAATCGCTATCTGTGGCCCCAAAGCGGACCTGAGGAGCCCCAACAGGCGGGTTTCCTCAGTGCGGTCAATACCAACCTTGAGGTAGGCAACTTTGTAGCCTTGAGACAGAATTGTGGCGCACTGATCTAGAAGCCAATCGTCGCTTCCCCGAGATAGATAGTAGAAATACTCGACCGTAGTCCTTTCGAGACTGCCAAGTAGCGCCCACGCGGGCTCTTCGCGGGCTTGTCCTTCGAGGTCGAGTAATGCCATATCAAATGCGGCCCAAGCGTAGTTCCCTGTCACCGGTTGGTAGTCCCAGAGGCCACGGGTAAAAACACGGTGTCTCACGGTGTCTCGCTTGCTCGGCGTTGCTCCGAGGACAAACGGCTTCATGGAATCGAGCGCTCCGTAAACGGCCTCAGCACTGCCGCCCACACACGCCTCCCCCCAGCCCGTGCGCCCCTCGGAATCAGTGAGCTCAACCAAGATTGCAGTGACCCCCCTGCGGTACACCACGGCGCTAATCTCTGGCTCTCGATAGGGAATATTGGCAGGAAAAAGTTCTACCGAAACAACGGTTGGGGCGATCGAGGACGACATTGAATTAGCTCAAATCGAGGAAGGCTGATCCGCTATCTGGGTCGAACCAGCGAATATTGGTGGTGTCAATCGTCAGAAAAATCTCCGCTCCCTCGGTGAGAGAGTGTGAGCCCTCAAGCTTTGCAAAAAAGGTGCTTTGATTGTCCCTCGTGAGAAGGGAGTCGCTATTCGCATCGTTGCAAAAAACGAACCCCAGAACTGTCTCAGCGCCGAGGTTTTCTACAGAAACGACTGTCGCGCGGACAGACTCTTTGGCGGATGACGCAATGCGAATCGTTTCCGGCCTCACGCCAACAAGCGTTTGGCCACCTAGGACGGAAGGAATGTTTTGGACTTTTAACTCTTGCTTCCCGGGGAGAACTACTCGATCTGACATCACAGCACCGGGAATCAGGTTCATGGGCGGGGAGCCAATAAATCGTGCAACAAAGGTGTCTGCTGGGGAGTGATAAATCTCTTCCGGTGTCCCTATTTGTCTAATCACACCTTCATCCATGACGATGATCCGAGATGCCATGGTCATGGCCTCCACCTGATCGTGAGTGACGTAAATAAAGGTTTTTTTAACTTTTCTATACAAGCCAGTGATTTCTGCTCTCATTTGAGTGCGTAGCTTGGCATCCAAGTTTGATAGAGGCTCATCTAGCAAATACACTTCCGGGTCTCTCACAAGTGCTCGGGCCACGGCAACTCGCTGCCTCTGCCCCCCGGATAAAGTCCTGGGCCGACGGTCGAGAAGGGGTTCCAGCTCTAAGATTTTGGCGACTTCCAGGACCCGATCTTTAACTTCGGGGCTGTTGCGAATCATCCGTCGGACAATGGAATTGAGAATGGGCAGGTGGTACCAGGGTTTGAATCGGTCCATGATTAAAGGGAAAGCAATGTTGTCCAGCACCGACATGTGAGGGTACAGCGCGTATGACTGAAAGACGAAGGCGATGTTTCGTTCCCTCGGTTCCAGTGCGTTGACCGATTCGCCATCGAACGAGATGTCACCCTCTGATGTATCTGTGAGACCAGCAATCATCCGAAGCATGGTGGATTTTCCACACCCCGAAGGCCCGAGCAGGACTAAGAATTCCCCGTCAGCTATGTCGGCGGAGAACCCCTCGATGACGACGGACTTTCCAAAGTTCTTCCGGACATTGTCAAAAGTAATCCTTGGCATGCTTAGCCTTTCACTGCTCCAGCAGTCAAGCCACTGATTATTTGTCTCTGGACGAGGAGGAAGAACGCGATTGCGGGGAGGGTGAAGACTAGGGCGGCTGCCATCACCGTAGATAGAGGGGTGGAGTATTGACCCATGAATTGCGCCAGACCAACTGAAGCAGGCCACAAATCTTGATCGGTAATGAAAGAATTGGCAAAGAGAAATTCATTCCACCCATCGAAAAAGTTAATCACCGCGGCCGCCGCGAGGCTTGGAAGAATGAGGGGAATCACTATCATTCCCAGCTGCCCATAAGGCGAGCACCCATCCACTTTTGCAGATTCCTCGATTTCGTAGGGGATTTTGTCGATTGCAGTTTTCATGATGAAGACGGCAACCGGCATTGTGAACGCGGTGTTCGCAAGGACCAACCCCGTTAGATCGTTGAGAAGCCCAAAGCCTGCAAATAATGCGAAAAGAGGAACCACCAAAAGGGCCTCTGGCATCATTTGGGTTGAGAAAAGGAAAAACCCCGAAATTCCCTTGCCGTGAAACTTGAAGCGACTCAGTGCGTACGCAGCCATCACTGCCAGGATGAAGCTCAAAACGGTCACTCCGGTGGCAATAAACGCCGAATTTCCTAGGAGCTTGAGAATTTCAATTTCGGCAAGGTTTTGGGGAACCTCGTTCAACCTCTGGAGCTGTGGTACAAATTTTTGGCCAGAGCCGAACAATTCTGAGTCTGTGGCGAGCGACGTGTTGAACATCCAGTAAATGGGGAAAGAGGCAATGAGGATGAATGCAATTAGCAACAACCTACTGGCCAGTTGACCGAGCTTCCTGCCTGCACGGTTCACTGTGATTCCTTTCTTGTGGCGCGACGATCGACAACGAAAAAAACCACGGTCACGACTAAAGAAAGCAGGAGGCCCAGAACCCCGATCGCCGCCGCTACTCCAAGCTTCTGCTGATTAAAAGCCTGCTGGTAAATATTGATTACCAGTGTGTTCGTAGACTCGACGGGGCCTCCTCCGGTCAACAGGTAGATTATTTCAAACCTGCGGATTGACCAGATTGTCATGAGGAGTGCAAGTAACCGAATAGTGGGCATCAAATGTGGAAGGACAATGGCCCTGAAGGTGCTGACACCGTCGGCCCCATCTACTCGCGTTGCTTCGTAGAGCTCATCAGGAACCGACTGAAGGGCTGCAAGCATCACGAGCATCACGAACGGCGTAACTTTCCACAAAGTGGCGACTACGACGGCTGCCATCCCGTATCGAGGATCTTCTAGCCATCCGACCTGGCCAAACCCTAAGACAGCAATTGATTGGTTGAAGACCCCGCTGGATTGGTTGTACATCCAAATAAAAATCAGCGCAACCGCGACGTTTGGCGTGGCGTACGGGAAAGTCAGAATGGCACGAGCCAGAGTTCTGCCCCGGAAGGGTTTGTTGATGAGCACAGCGGTGGCCGTGCCGAGTAGCAACGAGAAGATTACGACAGCAGCCGTGTAAGTAATCGTGACGAACAAGGAGTTCAAGAACCGATCGTCTGCAAGAAGGTTGGTGTAGTTGTCAACACCGACACTTTTGCCGCCTGTTGGGTTTATCAGCCTTGTATCGGTGAAACTTAGTTGAACCCCCCGGGCCAAAGGAACGAGAACAAAAACCGCTAGGTAGGCGAGAGCTGGGCTTATGAAAAGATAAGGAAGCAAACCCGTGGTGCTAAGACCACGTTTTTTTGGGCTCTCAGATGACGCGGTTCCGGCCAAGACGACTGATTTCTGCCGCGCCATCGGCTACCTCAACTTCCTTGTGTCGGTTTAATGCTGTGGGGGCCAATGTTTTGGCCCCCACAGCATTTTGTTTCTGGTCTAATCCTGGTTTTTTGCCAACTCAGTTTGAGACCTTTTTGACTCGTTACTGCAGCGCTGCCTGAGCTTCACCCAGCGCTTCTGCAGGGTCTTGTCCCTGAGTAAGCACACGCTCGACAGCCTCCAGAATGGTCTGGTAGAACTCGTCTGTCTGCAACTCAAACCCGACAATAGGGATTTGTTTAGATGTCTTACCAGCTTCGACGTAGGTCTGGGCCCAGGGGTTTGCTGCCGTGAACTCTGCAGACAGTTCTCCGTCGGTGGCTATGGTGCTTGCGCCCGTCCATGGCCGGATGAGGGACTGTCCTTCTTCAGTGAGGAACCACCGAATAAAGTCCTTCGCCAGCTCTTTGTTTTCACTATTTGCGTTGACCGCGAGGATCAGCTTCTGGTGTGCTGATACACCCGTGGGGAACGGTAGTGGTGCCGAAACGATGTCTGTTCCGGTTATTGACCCGCCTGTGGCAAACGACAACGCTGCTCCGTTGTTATCAATCATGAAGCCGAGCGAGTTTTCTTTGAACTTACTGCGGAAAGTTGACGCGTCGTCTCCAACGGGCATCACTCCAGAGTCGTAGACCTTTTTGAAGGCCGTTACGGCTTCAATGTTCGCGGGACTGTCGATAGTCAGATTTGTACCATCGGACCACCCACCACCAAATCCGTGCATCCAGTTCTGGAAGTCAGCTGACCAACCGCCAAACTCGGCAATTCGGTGCCTCACGGCAAAGCCGTCTGCATCGGTATTTGCCTCAACCTGCGCTGCCGCGGCAATCAACTCATCGACCGTGGTGGGCATCTCGGTAATCCCGGCCTCATCCATGACGTTTTTGTTTCCCAAAAGGGCGTAAATAGCTTGTTCCCAAGTCACCCCTAGCTGAGATCCATTCACCATCATTTGATTATTCGACGCATTGACATTCGCTTCCGCGACGATGTCATCGAGAGGCTCGAGCAAGCCAGCGTCAGCGAGTACATTAAATTGTCCGTCAAGGATGACAAAAATATCTGCCCCCTGGCCGCCTCCTAGAGCTGTATTTAATGTATTTGCGTATTCGCCGAAAGGAGTAGCGACTTGCTCAAACGAGGCGCCGGGGTTGTATTCGCTGTAAGCGGACACCGCCTCCCACATTCCATCGCCCCGACCAGTTTCGAGCCACTGCCAGTTGGCGAACGTCAGAGTGCCTTCTGGGGCAGCCGAAACCTCTGCAGCCTCGTCACCACTGTCGGTCTCGGGGGAAGTTTCAGTTTCCCCTCCCGTTGCACATCCCGCGAGGACAAGTGCAGATACACTCACCAGCGCGGTCAGAGAGCCTGCTCTCTTCATATTTTTAATCATCTTTGACCCTTTTCTTGGTGTTCTGAATCGCCTCTAATGACGTTCAGATGGATAGAATCTTGCCACGTGCGTGAGAGTTAATCAAGTGCACGCAATTCGCCGAAAACGCTGGTGAAGTAGAGCGGGTTCGCTCTGTTAGCGAAAAGGATCAGCCCTCGGTTTTGCTGCAGGGTTGACACCGGTCGCAGACTGTGGTGACTATGTTCGATAAACAAGGCTTGGCCGCCTAACTCAGAACTGCATACAAAAATGGGCACTAGCCCGAAGGGGTCTACGTGAATTTTTATGACGAGTTGGGCGTTTCGACGGTAATCAACGCCGCAACGACGTTCACTGTGCTGGGAGGGTCGCTCATGCCGAGCGAGGTGCTCGCGGCGATGAACGACGCTGCTGGCTCGTTCGTAGACATGCACGAGCTGCACATTGCCGCTGGGAAACGCATTGCCGAGCTTACTCAAAACGAATCTGCTTATGTCACATCCGGCTGCGCCGCGGCGATTGTGCTAGCGATTCTTGGCTCCCGCACCTCAGGTAATCCCGCTGCTATCGGTGCCTATCCTGGTCACGGAGATGCTCCATACGAAGTCATCATGCATGCAGCCCACCGCATTCCTTACGACCCTGCGGTCGCCCTTGCGGGTGGCACAATCCGGCAGATTGGCAATGTGCTCCAGACCTTTTCTTGGGAACTCGAGCAAGCATTGAACGAAAGAACAGCTGCGGTGCTCTACATGGCTGGTAATCATCTGCCCGATGCGCTGTCACTTGAAGAGGTCGTTGATATTTCCCATAAACATGGTGTACCGGTTATCGTCGATGCTGCGGCACAGCTTCCGCCGGTCTCTAATTTGTGGCACTTCACGCGTGACCTCGGGGCCGATTTGGCCCTTTTCTCGGGAGGAAAAGCACTGCGCGGTCCGCAAGCGTCCGGTTTCATGGTGGGGCGCGCTGATCTTGTGGAGGCGGCTCGGCAGAATGGTGCGCCCTACCAGCGCTGGGCGCGCGCGATGAAGGCGGGGAAAGAGGAGATTGCAGGACTCGTTGCGGCTGTGGAACGCTTCGTCTCGCTCGACCACGGCGCGCTCCACAACCAATGGCTCCTCGCAGTAGAAGAGTGGCGCCTCGCGTTCTCGAGTATTCAGGGGGTAGCGGCCTCGATTGATCTGCTGAATGAGGCGGGACAGCCTGTGCCCCGTCTGCATCTCGCTATTGCTGATCACAACCGTGCGGCAGCGGTCCTTGCTTTTCTCGAGACTGGAAATCCTCGGGTAGTGGTTCTCCCTGATTTGAGGAACGGAACCGCTCGGGGACTTTGGCTGGGTCCAGACCTTCTTCAGGACGGGGAGGCGGAGGTCGTGACGAGCACCGTGTTGGAGGCGCTCGGGGCCGGAAGGTGACCGCGTAATGATTAAAGGTAGTAAGAATTCCTGTTTCGAAAAAAATATGGAGGCATCAGGCGTGAGTAGAAAGCTCGTCGTAGCAGCGGCTCAGCTTGGGCCGGTTCCCCTCAAGGACAGTCGTGAGAAAACGTTGGAGCGACTGATTGGCTTGCTAGAAACGGCAGCAAATCAAGATGCTGAACTCGTGGTCTTCCCGGAACTTGCTTTGACCTCCTTCTTTGGGCACTGGCTAATAGAAGATGAGACAGAGTTGCGTTCATTTTACGAGCGGCGTCTGCCCTCGCCAGCTACTCAGGAACTGTTTGACGTAGCGAAGCGACTCAGGGTTTCCTTTGTGTTGGGCTTCGCGGAAGAGGAGCCCTCCGGTCGCCTCTTCAACTCTTCGGTGTTCATCGACGAGGACGGGCAAGAAATGTTGCGATACCGAAAGATTCACTTGCCTGGATTTAAAGACTATCAACCAGGAGCAGCGCATCAGAATTTGGAGAAGCGATATTTTGACGTGGGCGATCTCGGATTCCGCGGTGTGTCCTGGCACAATACGAAGGTCGGAATGATGATTTGCAATGATAGGCGCTGGGCGGAGTCCTACCGGGTCCTTGCCCTGCAAGGAGTCGAGCTGATCTGCCTGGGCTACAACACTCCTGTTAAGACACCCCACCTACCGGAGACAGATCCACTCGTTGATTTTCATAACCATCTATCAATGCAAGCCGGGGCTTACCAAAACTCCGTGTGGGTGGTCGGGGTGGCGAAAGCGGGGATTGAAGAAGGAGTCGACCAGATAGGTGGCAGCGCGATTATCGCACCCTCTGGAGAGATAGTGGCGTGTGCAGCGACAAAGGGCGACGAGCTCGTCGTTGCTGAGATTGACCTGGACATGGCATCTCGCTACCGCAAGGACATATTCAGCTTTACCCAGCATCGCAGGCCGGAACATTATGGCTCGATTTCCCAGCCCCAATCGTAAAAATTCGTTCTTTGGCCAAAGCGGAGGCCTGGCACCTTCGAGGAATCCGGAATTTACGAGACGGTCGGCAGAGCGACGACTACGTCAATTTCGACCAGAATGTCGTAAAGTTGCGACCCAACTGTGGTGCGAACTGGGAAGGGTGGGGTGAAGAACTCGAGAAACGCCTCGTTGTACTCCGCGAAGTCTGTTTTAAGATTTTGGAGGTGGGTTGTGACCTTAACCGCGTCGTCGAGCGAAGCGCCGTGCTCTGCTAGTACTGCCGAGATGTTGCGCAAGACTTGCCGCGTCTGTTCACCCGCACCTGCGGGGACCGCACCCGTCTTAGGATCCTGTGGGCCGAAGCCGGCAGTGAAGATGAAGCCGTTGGTCACAATGCCCTGGCTGTAAGGGCCAGCAGGCTTTGGAGCGTTTAGCGTGGAAATTTCTATTTTGGTCATTCGTTTTCCTTTCCTGGAAAATGTGTGCCTCGGATGTGGCACAAGGATTTCTTAATACGATTCCCCTGACGGTGTTGAGCGCCGCAGCCCACGCCCCGACAAGGTTGTCGTAAGCGCTCCATTCTCGAGAACACGTGCGCCGGCTACAAATACGTCGTCTATTCCGGTTGCTAACTCAAGCGGGGACTCGTAACTGGAGTTATCCGCTACCTTACCGGGGTCAACAACGACGATATCTGCAAAATATCCTTCCGCGAGTCGGCCGCGATCGCCGAGCTGGAAGCGTTGGACTGCCCGGGCAGAAAGATGAATTGCCGCGGACTCCCAGGTGTAGGTATCGAGATTGAGTACATATTCATTGAGATAGCGAGCGAAAGTACCGTATGCCCTCGGATGCGGGTGTGCACCCACGAATATGCCGTCTGACCCCGCCAAGTGGCCACTGTGAGCAAAAATTCTGCCGAGGTCTTCGGGAGATCGGTGGTGACGGACTGCCATTACAGCGTTCACCTCAAGGCGGGAGGCGAGGAGGAGATCAAGTGAGAACTCGATGGTGTCTTTCCCCGAACGTACACTCGCTTCCGCGATTGTTAGGCCGTGAGCCCAGTGGTACTCCGGCGCTGCGATGTGGCTCAGAGTGATCATGGCGGGCCACTCCGGACCGAGGCTCGGATTTCTTGCCACTTCGGGAAACCAAGAGAGACGTAAATTTTTTCTTGTGTCAGGGTCCTCCAGGCCTTCTAGAATCTCGTCAACAGCTTTCGCAGCAAGCCACGCGGGGAGCAATGGCATCGCCAGGAGAGTGCAACCCCGGGTGTATGGATAGGCGTCAAAAGTTACGTCAAGTCCCTGACTCTCTAGAGAAGTCATGAGGTCGATGAGTAAATCGGGATCCGCGTGGAAATGAGACACATGGGCACGCACCCCTGTGCTGCGACAGATATTCGCAATCTCCTCCAGTCCTGCCGCTGAGTTTGCCTCGTACCCTCCGCGCATGTGGCTGACATAAACGGCCTGCGCCAACGCCACTGGCTCGCACAGCGCCGCTAGCTCTTCGGTCCCTGAGAAGAGGCCCGGTACGTAGTCGAGCCCACTTGAGAGCCCCACCGCGCCATCCCTCAGACCCTCGGTAATGAGCTGCTTCATTTGGCTGAGCTGGTCTGTGTCCGCCGCGGAACTCTCCCAGCCCATCACTTCGAACCGAACTGTGCCCGCGGGCACCGTGTAGGCGAAATTTAGCCGCGTTGTGTGGTCGAAGCATTTGAGAAACTTTGCAACCGTATGCCCTCGGTAGCTGGGATGCTCTCCGTTTACAACTGCAAAGTACTCGGCTCCGTAGCGGCCGTCACCTGGTGCGTAGGACACCCCATCCTGCCCTCCGATTACCGTCGTCAGTCCCTGACGAAGTAGCGCGAGCTGGACGTCATCGCGAAACAGAAGCCCATCGGCGTGGGAATGCACATCAATGAATCCGGGCATAACAAGCTTGCCGTCGCAGTCCAGGTCGATGTCACCATTTTTTGCCACGACCTTGCCGATTGTCTCGATGCGCTCGCCGACAATCGAGAGATCAGCAGTGAATGGCGCTGTGCCCCTCCCATCGACAATTAGCGCGTTTCTGAGGACTTGGCGTGTGGCCATGGATCCTCCTAATTTTAGACCGAAGCGCTGCCAACAAATGTTGTATCTGAGCATAGCTCTTAGCTGTTCCCCACAGCGTGACAGAATATACACATGGCTGTGACCTCTGCGCGGGGAATGAAAGATTTTCTTCCCCGAGATAAAGAACACCGCGACAGCCTTCTTGCCACCATCGGTGACACCTATCTGCGCCACGGTTTTGAACCGATGGAGACCCCCGCGATGGAAGAGCGGGACCGCCTCCATTC
>Ga0307934_1001785_pt1 | contig 12485 bp, 14 predicted proteins | sample OrgLakmetageno90_FD_201838 | JGI IMG/M metagenome (GOLD analysis project Ga0307934, IMG submission 201838) | Saline water microbial communities from Organic Lake, Antarctica - #90 | ecosystem: Environmental > Aquatic > Non-marine Saline and Alkaline > Saline | place: Antarctica: Organic Lake... | reverse complement strand
CATAACCGTCATCCTTACTTAAGTTGACGGTCTCCGACAGACCCGGGGCGCTTCAATCCACAAGTTCGGCCTGCCCGAGATCATGAATACCGACCAAGGATCTCAGTTCACGTCCTTTGCCTGGACGTAAGCATCCGGTGAAGGCCGTTGCTGGGTGATCTGGACAGCTTCTGGCTGATGGTGTCGGTTATCTCTATGGATAGGCATAGAGACAGTATTCAAGTCAGCCGGCTTGAGGTGGTGGAGACTGGCCGGCGCCGCCGGTGGCCCTCTGAGACGAAGGCTCGCATTGTCGAGGAGAGTTTCCGCGGCCGCTACCAGGCGTCGGCGACAGCGCGCCGACACGGGATAGCCGCTTCGCTGTTGTTCAAATGGCGCAAGGCGTACCGGGAGGGAAGCCTTGACGCCGATGGGCCGCCGGCATTCATGCCGGCGGTAGTCACGCCTGATGCACCGACGTCCTCTTTGGGCGGTCCGCCGCCGCGCCCGGACGTGGGCCCGAACCTGGGCCCGAACCTGGATGCGTCGAGCAGCCGGATGGAGATCGTTGCCGTTTCAGGGCGCCGGGTGATCGTTGACGCCGGCGTTGACGCCGCGGCGCTGGCCCGCGTGCTGGATGTCCTGGAGGGACGATGATCGCGGTGCCGATGGATGTGAAGGTCTGGCTGGCCGGCGGGGTTACCGACATGCGCCGCGGCATGAACGGGTTGACCTTGCAGATCCAGCAGGGGTTGGGGCGCGATCCGCATGCCGGTGATCTGTTCGTCTTTCGAGGCCGGCGCGGCGATCTGATCAAGATTCTCTGGCACGACGGCATTGGGCTGTCGCTCTACGCCAGGCGCCTGGAGCAGGGCCGGTTTATCTGGCCGGCGCCGGTCGATGGCGCGGTGGCGATTTCGGCCGCCCAGTTGGGCTATTTACTGGACGGGATCGACTGGCGCAATCCGCGCCACACGTGTCGCCCAAGGCGTGCCGGTTAAGCCGGGAAATCTGTGAAAAATGGCAGATTTCTGCGGAATTCGGCGGTGATCCGAGGTATTATCGGTGCATGACAGGCCGCCTTGACGAGATCGCCGAATTGCAGGCCCAACTGGCCGCCGAACGGGCCCGCGCGGACACGGCAGAAGCCCGGGCCGCCCGGTTGACGGCGCGGGCTTCCGACACCGAGGCGCGCATCGCCCATCTCAAGCTGCATATCGAGAAACTGAAGCGCGAACTCTACGGCCACCGGGCGGAGCGCAAGACGCGCCTGCTCGGCCAGTTGGAACTGGAACTGGAGGACCTGCAGGCGAACGCCAGCGAGGATGAGTTGGCCGCCGAGCAGGCTGCGGCCCGGACCACGGCGGTCCAGGCGTTCACCCGCAAGAAGCCGTCACGCCAGCCGTTTCCCGCGCATTTGCCACGCGAGCGCGTGGTCCTGCCGACGCCGGAGAGCTGCGCGGCCTGCGGGTCGGATCGGCTGTCCAGGCTGGGCGAGGATGTGACCGAGACCCTGGAGGTGATCCCGCGGCAATGGAAGGTGGTGCAAACCGTCCGGGAGAAATACAGTTGCCGCTGCTGCCAGCAGATTACGCAGCCGCCGGCGCCGTTCCATCCCGTGCCGCGGGGCTGGGCCGGACCCAGCCTGCTGGCGATGATCGTATTCGAGAAATACGGCCAGCACCAACCGCTGAACCGGCAAAGTGACCGCTACGCTCGGGAGGGGATTGACCTCAGCGTCTCCACTCTGGCCGACCAGATAGGCGCCTGCGCCCACGCGCTCAAGCCGCTGCATGATCTGATTGCCGATCACGTCCTGGGTGCCGAGCGCCTGCACGGTGACGACACCACGGTGCCCGTTCTCGCCAAAGGCCGGACGGCGACCGGTCGGGCCTGGGTTTATGTGCGTGATGACAGGCCGTTCGGCGGCGATCGGCCGGCGGCGCTGTTCCACTATTCATCCGATCGCTCAGGCGACCATCCACAGGACCATCTCGCCGGCTACACCGGCATCCTGCAGGCTGACGCCTATAGCGGCTACAATCCCCTGTACGCGGCTGATCGCGGGGACGGCCCCCTTACGGCGGCGTTCTGTTGGGCGCATGCCCGCCGCAAGTTCTACGAGTTGGCCGACATCGCCAGCAGCGCCCGCCGGGGCCCGCGTGCGCCACCGATCTCACCCCTTGCCCTGGAGGCAGTTGAGCGGATTGATGCGATATTCGTCATCGAACGCAGCATCAACGGATTGTCTTCGGCGGAACGTCTTGCTGTCCGCCGTGAGACGGTGCGGCCAATGGTCGGCGATCTCGAAATCTGGCTGCGCGAGCAGCGCGAAGGGTTGTCCCGTCACGCCCCCGTGGCGAAGGCGATGGACTACATGCTCAAGCGTTGGAACGGCTTTGCCGCGTTCCTTGATGATGGCCGGATCTGCCTGACGAACAATGCAGCCGAGCGCGCCCTGCGCGGCTTGGCCCTGGGGCGAAAATCGTGGCTGTTCGCGGGCTCCAACCGTGGCGGACGGCGCGCCGCCGTGATGTACACCCTTATCATTACCGCCAAGCTCAACAACGTCGACCCCCAGGCTTGGCTCGCCGATGTGCTCGCCCGCATCGCCGACTTGCCAAACAAACGGCTCCAGGAACTTCTGCCATGGAACTGGGCGTCCGGCGCCCAACAAAGTCAAGCCGCCTGAAACACGGCCCTCACCGGATGCTTACAGAGTAAAGGAAAAAAACGAGTTATCTCAGGTGGTTGGGTAGAAACGAAGAGCCTTTAAAGATTCCCAAAACAGTTCATGAAGATGCGCTGGTGAACTGAAGCTGCCGATTTCGGGCTTCATCCCGGCTATCGAGCAGCCGCTAGCGTCTCAGTTTAGAATACCAGGTAGCAGGTTCGGGCGCACCCTTGTGGGCCAGGCTGTCGTGAACCGAGCCCACTTTCGCTGGTCTCGGCCATTCGGCTTCCATCCCTTTGCGAGTCAATAATTGCCAGCCGTTAATGACTGACATCTTCCTTCGTTTAGCTGGGGCCTGCGGCCCCCCTGGCCATCAAGACCCAAGCGCCCTTTCGGGCGCGCTTTGGCGCGTATCCCCGTCCTTCCTCCCTTCGGTCGTGCAGGGCGGGTGATCCCCCTCGCGCCGCGCGGATCATTGACGGCCTCCCCCTGCTCATTGGCGCGGGCCTAGTCCCGGTTGCATGCGCAACCGGCTATCTAGGAAAGGAAAAGCCAATGAAAACCGACATTTACCAAAAAGTTACCGACAAGATCATTGCCGATCTCGAAAAAGGCGAATTGAGTTGGCTCAAGCCGTGGAGCAGCGGCAATCTCGAAGGCAAGATCACAAGGCCGCTACGGCATAACGGGCTACCCTATAACGGGATCAATATCCTGATGCTGTGGGGCGCGAACATCGACGCCGGTTATCTCTCCCCCTACTGGATGACATTCCGCCAAGCCAAGGAGCTGGGCGCGCATGTGAAGAAGGGCGAGCGTGGCAATTTGGTCGTGTATGCCAACACCATCACCAAGACCGAAGAGCAGGACGACGGCAGCGAGGAAGAGCGCAAAATTCCTTTCATGAAGGGCTATAGCGTTTTCAACGTCGAGCAGATCGAAGGCTTGCCCGAGCACTACTATTGCCGTGCCGAGCCGATCATTGATCCGGCGTCACGGATCGAGCACGCAGACGGATTCTTCGCCGCCACGCGCGCAGACATCCGCCACGGCGGCAACAGCGCGCATTATAGCGGCGGCAGTGATCATGTGCAGATGCCGCATCTCGAGACGTTTCGCAGCCCCGAGGCCTACTATGCGACCCTCGCGCATGAGATGACGCATTGGACGAAGCACAAGAGCCGTCTTGACCGTGATCTTGGCCGCAAGCGCTGGGGTGATGAAGGCTATGCCCGTGAAGAGCTGGTCGCCGAACTGGGCGCAGCGTTCCTTTGCGCCGATTTGGAACTGACGCCGGAGCCGCGCAGCGATCATGCCGCCTACATCCAAAGCTGGCTGAAAGTTTTGAAGGAAGACAAGCGCGCGATCTTTAGCGCCGCCGCCCATGCGCAGCGCGCCGCAGATTTCCTGCATGGTCTGCAAGCCCAAGAAGATCAGCCCCAAGCCAAGGAAGGAGTCGCCGCGTAAGCGGCGGCTCCCCGCGTCAGGGAGGCGGGAATCATGGAACAGCATCACACAACATGGCGCGGCATCGCGCTTGAGATCGCTTTCACGCCGGAGAAATTCGGCATGGTCGATCACATCGAAATCAGGACGGAAGATCGCGCGCCGCTGCCCGTCACCGAGACCGGCTACCGCTCGCATTTCATCCCACCCCGAACCGTGGCCGAACACGGCGGCGCGGTTGCCTTCGTGACCGCATGGCTGGAGTATGAAGCCGCGCAAACCGGCTGGAGCGGCGCGCAGCTCAGCTTGTTTTGAAGGTGGGCGGAAAATTTCGCGGCTGGCCGGTAGGCCAGCCGCTAGGTGCCTATCACTTGATAGGCAGACAAAGGAAGTCCGCCCATCCAATGATGGGCAGTGTCATGCGAGCCTATGTCTCCCGTCCCGCATCTGGTTTGCTCTTTATCCTTTATACTCAGCTTGGCTGAGCATTCTGCGCGCGACGCAAACTTGATTTTGGTTTGAGTCTGCGCTATTTTAGTCAGTATGGTTGATGAAAAAACGTCCAGACTAAACCGCCTAGAGAAGGACCTACCCGAGGGGTTGGTTGTGGACGCCGCTTGGCTTGAAGAGCGCGGGATAGCAAGCAACCTGCGCGCCTACTACGTCAGAAGCGACTGGCTGGAGCAGCCTGTCCGCGCCCTGTACCGGCGTCCGCGCGGCTCGCTGGGATGGCAGCAGGTGGTCATTTCTCTGCAAACCCTGCTTGGACAACCCCTCTATATCGGAGGGCGAACATCCTTGGAATTGCAGGGCTTCGCTCACTACCTCACCTTCGAGCAACGCAGCGTTCATCTATACGGACCATCAAAGCCCCCTGGCTGGCTAGGGAAGCTCAAACTTCCCCAAGCCTTCGTGTATCACAACAGCGCAAAGCTTTTTAAGAACGATCCGGCCACGAAAGGCCTGAGCAACCTTGTCTGGGATTTGAACAGCAATACGGGCCGCGATTTGGACCGCTTGCAGGGCAGCGATCTCACCCAGCTCGGCTGGGGACAATGGGATTGGCCATTGACGCTTTCGGTTCCGGAGCGCGCCTATCTCGAATTGCTTGATGAACTGCCGCAGCGCGAAAGCTTTCATCAGGCTGATATGTTGATGCAGGGCGCATCAAATTTCAGCCCGAGGCGACTACAAAAGCTTTTGATTGATTGTGCCAGCATCAAAGTGAAAAGGCTGTTCTTTTTCTTCGCTGATCGTCACGGGCACGCCTGGCTCAAGCGCCTGAACAAGAGCGCGATTGATCTTGGTAGCGGCAAGCGCATGTTAGTGCGCGGCGGACGGCTTGATCCGGTTTATTTGATCACTGTGCCGGAGGATATCGATGCCGTTTCTTGATCAATATCAACGGCAGGTGCGGCTGCTCATGCGGCTATTGCCGCTCGTGGCGCAAGAGCCATGCTTCGCGCTCAAGGGCGGGACGGCCATCAACTTGTTTGTCCGCGATCTGCCCCGCCTATCGGTCGATATTGACCTAATGTATCTTCCTATGCATGCCCGCCCTGAGGCGCTGGCGGGGATCGATGCGGCGATGAAGCGGATCGAAAATGCTGCGCGGGCGGCAATCCCAGGAACACGGATCACACAGCATATCCACGAGGGCGCGGTACTGCGCCTTTTGGTGAGCGCCGATGCGGCGCAGGTCAAGATCGAGGTTTCGCCGGTGCTGCGCGGTGTTGTCCGCGATCCAGCAACCCTACCGGTCACCGAAGCCGTCGAAGCCGCATTCGGTTTCGCTGAAACCAATGTGGTCTCCTTTGATGATCTTTATGCCGGAAAGCTGGTTGCTGCGCTGGATCGGCAGCATCCGCGTGACTTGTTCGATGTCCGTGACCTGCTCGGCAATGAGGGACTAACCGATAGCCTTCGCGAGGCATTCCTCATCTACATACTCAGCCACAATCGCCCAATGGGCGAGGTGCTGTCCGGTCGCGTAAAAGACTTGGCCGACGAGTATCGCGACGGTTTCGTGGGTATGACCGAGCAACCGGCCCCCATCGAAAACTTAATCGAAACCCAGCATGCGATGATTGATCTACTGATCGGCGGCATGCCTGATCAGCATCGCGAATTTCTGATCGGTTTCGAGCGCGGCGCGCCTGACTGGACGCTCATCGATATCCCCCATGCACAAGACCTGCCAGCCGTGCGCTGGCGGCAGCGCAATCTTGATGGGCTCAAGTCTGAGCAACGGGAAGCATTGGTCGCGCTCCTAGAGCAATCGCTTGGACGAAAATCGATCACGAAAGTCGAAAACTGATCATAAGAGCGGCGCGAGGTCGAAAATCCCTCATTCCGAGTTGTCTGGACATAGGGGGAGCAAGGGTCATCTCCTACGCCTTCTGGCCGGTTCTATGGCCGCTTGATTGGTTGTAATTTCCCCTATCTTTCGCACGTTATATCAGTAATTTAGCGCAGATTAAAGCGCGATGCAGACCGGTCACTTGGCCGCTTCTGTGGCCGCTTTTAGAGAGGCGGCTCCGCAGCGAAAAATGGCCCGTCATGGCGACGGGGCGCACGGCTTTGGTGTTGGCGGCGCTTGGCGCTTGCGCAGCACGGTTTCGATGCTGGTCAGAGCGGCGTGCAGGCTGGCGCGTTCGCGTTCTTGCAGATCGGCGTTGCCGAGCGCTTGGCGCAGCGTTTCGCGAAGATGTTCGAGGGTGCTGGTACTCAGCCCATGCAGGGCATGATGATTGAAGATCGGTAACATGATGACCTCCATTTCCAAATGAGACCCGGACAATCCAGGTCTTTCTGGCGGATGCAGGAGGCGCATCTCGGGGGATCGGAAGCACCGTCTTCGGGCGCAACGAAGTGAAGCAGGGCACGGCCATGCCTGCCCTTGTTCCGGCGGCATACCCGGATGTGCCAAACGTATTTGCCCGAAAAGAACTGATTGTAGACCTGGAAATTGGAGGCGGCGTCGCCGCCGATAACAATCATCGATCCTGTAACGCAGCGTCACCACAAGTTTTTATCATGTATCTGAGCCTTGGTTCAGGCCGAAGGCACGGTAGATAGGATTGGGACAAACATTGCCTACTGTTGGTTTTCTACTGAGCACAGTGCTATCCAGGCGAGAAACAAGCGCTCCCCCAGTGGCGGCCAGTTCCCCTATAATAATATTGGCTTCAGGGTGAGGTGGGTGCGCCGTTGAAGCCTGCGTCGGCGCAGTGCCCGGAGACTGTCCTCAGAAGCTTTGGTGTAGGGAGATGAATCCCCAAGATTCTAGAGGGTGACCAACCAGTCGGAAATTGACGCATCAGGTGTTGCGCAGGACCTGATGCGTCCGCTGATTGGCGCGTAAAACTCGGCTGCGGTCAGCGTGCCTTCGACGACGAAAAGCTTGTCACCAGCATTCACCCATCCGCCGATCTTTGGCGGCTGGAAATGCAGCAGGTCGCCAAGCGCAGCCTGCGCCTCGGGGCTCAGACCGACATCGACAAACCCGCCGCGTTCCCGCACCCGCTCGCCGGTTTCTGTGATGTAGATGCAGTCGGTCATAACGGCGATACCTCCGGTTTCTTGGCCGCGCAGGGCTTGCACTCGGGTGCAGACGTACCCTTGCGGTGCATGGCGTGGGCGGTGCGGATGGCCAGCCGCACGGCATCCTCTGCGCTCAGCTTGAAATGCAGCCTCAGTTCATCGAGTTGCAAGGCGTGTGCCTCGTCCAGATTGCGTATTCCAATGAAACCGGCCACTGATTCCAGTCAATCACCGGCCACCTATTCCGATTTCATTCCGGCAGGGATTCCGATTTGAAGCCGGCCAGCTGTGGGCGTCACCTGGGTCATGGTCGATGGTTGTTCTGAATGTCGTTTGTGGTCAAGCTTTCGTGGTTTCCGACCGGGCAAGGGCGGCTTTTTTGCGCATGCTCTCGCCGGTCAATTCGATGCGATAGGCGTTGTGGACGAGGCGGTCGAGAATAGCGTCGGCAATGGTCGGATTGCCGATGATTTCGTACCATCGGTCGACGGGTAACTGGCTGGTGACAATGATGGATCGGCGCTCGTATCGGTCCTCGATGATCTCGAGCAAATCACGGCGCTGCTCGTCGGTCAGCTTCTCCGGTCCCCAATCATCCAGAATAAGCAGGTCGGTTCTGGCCAAGGCCTTCAGCATTCTCGCGTATCTGCCTTCGTCTCTGGCCAGAGCGAGGGTCGCGAAGAGCCGGGGCGCGCGATGATAGATGACGGAGAACCCCTCCCTGCAGGCCTTGTAGCCGAGGGCACAAGCAAGCCAGCTCTTGCCGACGCCGGCCGGACCTGTGAGCAGGAGCCCCCGATGTTGCCGGATCCAGTCGCAGCCCGCGAGCCGGAGGAAGAGCGTGCGGTCAAGACCGCGCTCGGCACGGAAGTCGGTATCTTCAATCTGGGCGTCATGGCGCAGGCGGGCCGCACGGGCGCGGGTCTCGAAGCGCTTTTGGCGGCGCAAAGTGGTTTCATGGTCGAGCAGGATGGCTAGCCAGTCGCCATGATCGAGGGCACGGGCCTCGGCCTGTGCCTCAAGATCCTGAAAGCCTTTGGCCATGCCGTGCAGGCCCAACTCGCGCAGCATGTCGAGGGTGGGATGGGTCAGCATGATCGTCTGTCTCCTTAGTGGAAGTAGCCGGAACCACGCAGATTGGCGTGATCGATGATGGCGCCGGGGGCGGCGGCCGGCTGAGGGCTTCTATGGTTCGCAATGAGCGCTGCAACGCTTTTGCAGGTCAGCCCGCCAATCTCGATGGCGCGGGCCGATATGACCTCGGCACGCTCACGGCTGAGGTCGCGATAAAGGCGCAGGATCCCCAGGCATGTCCGGAAGCCTTGTTCGGGATGCGGTCGGTTTGCCAGAACGGCGATGATTAGCCCTTCGGTCTCCGGCCCGATCGAAGCCGCCCATTGCCTGAAACGATCCGGCGTCCACTGAGCATATCGGCGGTGAGAACTGGGCATGTGTTCAGGGTGAGTGCCATAGCGGCGGCCGCCATAGCGACGCTGATGGACCGCGACCCGCTTGCCGCGATGAAAAATCTCGATCGTCCTGTCCGTCGCGCGGATATCGACCTGTTGACGAATGAGATCGTGGGGTACGGAATAAAAGAAGCTCTTGAACTCAACGTGATAATCGGTGGCGACGCGGGCCATGCGCCATTCGGCGAACTCATAATCCTGTGCCGGCAGACTTCCCAGAGCCGGCCGTTCCACGGTCTCGAACAAATGGCGCCGGCTGACGCCAAGGCGGCGCATGACATGGTCGTTAATGCGGTCAAGGGCTGCGGCGATCGCTGCATTGGCCTCGGCCAGCGAGAAAAAGGTCTGCCGCCGCAGCCGACCCAAAATGCAACTCTGGGCAAACCGCACGCCATTCTCCACCTTGGCCTTGTCCTTCGGGCGACGGGGCCGGGCCGGCAGGATGCCCACGCCGTAATGTGAGGCCATCATGGCGTAGCTACGGTTGATCTCCGGATCGTAGAAGGAAGCGTGATTGACGCCGGACTTGAGATTGTCGGGCACGATCAGACGAGGGACGCCGCCGAAATAGGCGAACATGCGCCCATGAGCGCCAATCCAGTCCGGCAGTGACTGTGTCCAGGTTGTCTCCGCATAGGTGAAACCGGATGCGCCCAAGACGGCGACAAAGATCTCCGCCTCACGGATCTCCCCCGTGACGGGATCGACGATAGCCAGCTTCTTGCCGGAATAATCCACGAAAACCTTGTCGCCGGCGACATGCTCCTGGCGCATGGTCGGCGAAAGGCGCTTCTCAAAGCTGCGAAACAGCTCGCAAAAACGGCTGTAGCCATAGCCGGCGGGATGAACGGCGCGATATTCCTCCCACAGGATCATCAGCGTCACGCCCGGCTTCTTCAGATCCTGCGCCAGTTGCGCCCAGTTCGGTTCCGGCAGCCGGCGCCGGCCCGGCTTGACACCCGCGCGGGCGAACAGCCGGTTCTCCAGCATGTCGTCGGACAGGTCACCCGGCAGCGGCCAGGTCAGTCCCGCAGCCGCCGCTCGCTTCAGATTATCCTGGACCGTACTGCGCGCTAACCCAAGCGTCAGTGCGATCTCGCGCGTACTTATCCCGTCACCTGCAAGCCGCAGCATCTGTCGTAGGTGTCTCATGGTCAGCTTCCTTTTTGCCGGCATCACGCCCCCCTCGTTCAAAAGGATCGTCATGCCAAAAGTGCTGACCCAGGAACGCCCTGTCGTCCCGTCAATCCGGCCGGATATTTATCGGAATGGCGGCCGGCTTCAGATTGGAATGCCCGGCCGGATAACTTCGGAATCCGCAGTCCAGATTGATCATCAATGTGTGTCGCATAGCGACCTCCCTTCTTCTACTGGTTAGATTCCTGGCTCGCGATCACGACCTTTGCCGCGATCTCGGCGCCTTTGGCGTTGCCGGTCTGCATCATCACGCTCGCGCGTCTTCGGCTTCCGGGGACTCACGATGGTTTCGGGTTCGGCAGGACGGCGCGCGGCCTCGATGGTCACCGCCTTGCCCTGACGCATGAGCATGTAGTTCGCGATTTCCTGCTGGATGGCGGCGATTTCTTCGCTGCGCTCTTGACGCATCTTCTTGATGGCCTCTTGCAGGCGCTGGCGCTCGTCGAGCTGGCGCGAGATTACCTTGTCCCGTTCTGCCTGATCGCGACGCAGGGACTGCCATGCATCATGTTCGTTTTGCGCCTTGAGCTTTGAATATCTGCCGGTGATCCGGCTCCAGAGTTTGGCCACGCCCTTTTCAGCCAGGCGCGACGCGCGCGCCGCCGTTTCGCGTTCTTCACGCTGTTTTTGGAGCTGAGCAAGGCCGCTGCGCTCGATCCGGTGGCGCTCGACCATTTGGGTGCGTTTGAATTCCACGGACGGGCGCAGGCGCTTGTATCCTTCGTCAATCTCGCGCGCCTGAGCGCGCAAGTTGTCGGCAGCAAGGTCTGCAACCATTTCCCGCTGCGCATCCAAAGAGGGCAGCCCATCGGCTTTGCCGAAGCGCTCAGCCACGTCCTTAGCCTTTACGCCAGACCACCGCGACAGCGCATAGGCTTCGCCGCGAAAATCCACGGCAACGACGCCGCGCCTGTCTCCGCGTGCGAGATAATATCCGCTCTGTTCCAGCGCGGCTTTGAGCGCATCCGGCGAATCCGAGCGCTGCCAGGCATCCTTGAAGAGCGCCTTGACCATGCGGGGATCTTGCTTCGCCCGCTGGGCTTGCTGCCATTCGGCACGTGAAAAATTTAAGGGGTTGCGCGCTTCGCGGTCGATCATGCCCCTCGGCATATCCCAGCCATGTTGGAGGTACAGCTCTTTGGAGACCTCCATCAGCCGCATTTTGCTGAAGGAAAGCTGCTTTGCGGTCATGGTATCGACATCAATCCGCGACCAGACAGCGTGGGCATGCCGCCGTCCTTCCTTCTCGTGGAAGACAACGGCGCGCGGCTGACCATCAAGGCCGAGCTTTAGTTCGGCCATTTCGATGGCGGTCTCGAAGGTGGCGGTGTCAACGTGAACGCCTTCGGGCGGGTTCAGGCTCAGTGAGAACAGGTGCTGCTTGCAACGTGTGCCCTTGGCGATCGCCTCGGACTCTTTCAGCGCCTCATGCAAATCGCCTTCGGTCATGAAGCCGCGCAGCTCGTGCAGGTCGACATGCTCGTTGTCGAGGATGTTACTCAAATGTTTAGCCAATTGCGCGGCATTCCCGCGCTGGGAACCTTTAAGGATCATGACGGCCCTCCGCTTCCAAGGGCCCGCATGAGCGCTTCGCGCATTGCCGCAATGTCGGCGCAGGCTTGTTTCAGTTCGGCTTCCATCTCCGGTGAGACGGGTAGAGCGCCGCGATTGGCCGCGCGGGCGAGCTGGTTGAGGTTTTGCGAGAGGCGCGACGTGCCCAGCGAGCCAAGAATACGGCCTAAGACTTCGTGATCTTTCACAGGGTTGGTGTTTCGGCGGCGCACCTTTTCCAGCCCTTCATCAAAGAGCTTGGCCTTAATGTAAGCCCCGACCGGCACGCCGTTCGCAGCGTCCAGCAGTGCGGTCTTCTCTTCGAAGCTGAGCCGCAGCGAGAAAGGCGCTTCCCGCTTGCTTTCCGGCTTGGCCGCTGCCTTGTTGAAATCACGTTCCGAAATGCTCATCACCGCACCTCGGATCGTTGTCCTGGGTTACGGTGTTGGAGGATTCAACTGCGCGAAGATAGCGCTCCCACTCGCCCAGAGCGTCGAACAAAAGGTTCGAACTTTCTCCGTCGAAGCGCGCCATTCCTTTGGGAATGGTTGCCCTCTCTTTTAAAAAAGTCGTTCGAACTTTGTTCGCACGGGCGCGCCATTTCTTTCGGAATGCTCGCCCTATCT
>Ga0307934_1001784_pt1 | contig 12485 bp, 13 predicted proteins | sample OrgLakmetageno90_FD_201838 | JGI IMG/M metagenome (GOLD analysis project Ga0307934, IMG submission 201838) | Saline water microbial communities from Organic Lake, Antarctica - #90 | ecosystem: Environmental > Aquatic > Non-marine Saline and Alkaline > Saline | place: Antarctica: Organic Lake... | reverse complement strand
GGTCAGGTAAAACCCGAAACTGGCAACCCGCCGGACCAGTATGGCTGAACCCCGAAACCGAAACCAGCGCCCCTGAAATCAGAGACGCCGCATGAAATCGACGGACAACTCCTTTGACAAACACCGCAAGCTGGAAACTACGACGATCTATACCAAAGTGGCGACCAAGACGATCCGGGACGTGACCAGCCCGCTCGATCTGCTGGTGCGACGAATGACCGGTGCTGGATAGCCCCCGGTTCCGATGCCCCGCCCCAGACTGGAGGTCGCGGATATCTTCCGCGCTCATGGGCCGGCCTATCGCCGCGAACATGCCGGACACCTGAACCTTCCACAGTTGAAGGTGATGTCCGCGATCGAGAACTGCCGCACCGCCGCCCTCGGCGGGCACGTGTCGGCATGCACCAAATGCGGCCACGAACATGTCGCCTACAACTCGTGCCGCAATCGGCATTGCCCGAAGTGCCAGGGAGCAACCGCAAAAGACTGGATGCAGGCGCGTATGGAAGACCTTCTGCCGGTTGAATACTTCCACGTGGTGTTCACGTTGCCAGCCCAGATCGCGGATATCGCCTACCTGAACAAGGCGGAGGTCTATGGTCTGCTGTTCAAGGTGTCTGCGCAGGCTTTGCTGACCATTGCGGCCGATCCAAAGCACCTTGGTGCGCGGATCGGTATGACCTCGGTCTTGCATACGTGGGGGTCGGCGATGACACACCACCCGCATGTGCATGTCATCGTGCCGGGTGGCGGGCTGGCGCTGGACGGTTCCCGCTGGATCGCCTGTCGCCCGGGCTTCTTCCTGCCGGTGAAGGTCCTGTCGCGGCTGTTCCGGCGTTTGTTCCTCGAAGGGCTCACCAGATTGCACCAGGCGGGCAAGCTGGCCTTCTTCGGGAAACTGGCCGGACTGGCCGATCCCGATGCCTTTGCCTCCCATCTCGCGCCGCTGCGCAAAGCCAGCTGGGTCGTTTATGCAAAGCCACCCTTCGGCGGGCCGGAGGCGGTGCTGGCCTATCTGAGCCGATACACACACCGCGTCGCGATCTCGAACCACCGCCTCGTGAGTACTGATGACGATACCGTGGCTTTCCGCTGGAAAGACTACCGCATCAAGCGCGGAGACCGCATGAAGACCATGCGTCTGCCCACGGATGAGTTCATTCGCCGTTTCTTGATCCACGTCCTGCCGTCAGGCTTCCACCGCATCCGCCACACAGGCTTCCTCGCAAATGGCATCCGGCGCGACAGGATCGCAACGATCAGGGGCTTACTCGATGCAGAACCGGAACCTGACCAGAGGCCGGTCGAGGGAGAAAGTGACAAGCCCGCCGATCTTTATGCCCATCGGCCTTGCCCGAAATGCGGCGGCGCCATGATCATCATTGAGATCTTCACGCGCGGCCAAACACCCAGATCCCGCGCACCGCCATGGGAGAGCGCCGCATGATACGACGCAAAAACCCGGCGCTTTCTTACGCAGACACCGGACCAATCAGTGCGGCCGTCTCACCAGATCCTGCGCTGCGCCAGGCCAGTGGCGGTAGGATGGAGCGCTGGTCGGCCATGTCCTGTCGGGGAAACCGACCTGTCTGCGCCGCCTGTCGTCACACTGTGGTTCACTCTGCACCTCAGGCGATGCAGCCGTAACGCTCAATCCCCATAGCTCCAAGATCCGCCCGCGCTTTCCTCCTTGTCAGATTTGTCGCCGCTGCAGCTCACGCTGACAGCAGCCACAAACCTTAGACATTCCGGACCTTCGCCGCGCGTGCAAACTGGGCTCGCCTGAGCGGCGAAAGTGCGCAGGAAGCCGCCATTGCAAAGTTGCAAACTGTGGTCGCCGTTCGGGACTTGATCCTACCCTATTTATCGGACCCTCACCTTTCGCTCCGTTGATTTAACCGGATCCCAAGCGTAGGTTCATGGTGTACCGCCGCCTTTTCGCTCCGGGGGAAGCGCCGAATGCAAACCCAGACCAAGACGACCCTGGTCCTGGGGTCATGCAGTTTCGAACCATCCACTCTGACCTTGCGTGGCCCTTCGGGCGCTGTCCTGCCGCTCAGATCGCAATCGCTTCGCGTTCTGGGCGAACTCGCCCGCGCGCCGGGCGAACTCGTATCGCGCGACGAGCTGGTAGGGGCCGTCTGAAGCGGCGTGGCGGTCACGGACGACAGCCTTACGCAATGCATCAAGGACGTGCGCACTGCGATCTCGGACAACGAGCGGACGATTGTGAAGACCGTGGTCGGCCGAGGTTATCCGACGCGGACTTGAAGCTGATGCACCGGATCGACAAGCTGCACATGGAATTCCCGTTTGCGGGCAGCCGGATGTTGCGGGGGCTGCTGGCCCAGGAAGGCCTCAAGGTCGGGCGGTTGCACGTTGCCACGCTGATGAAGCGCATGGGCATCGAAGCACTCTATCGCAAGCCGAACACGTCGAAACCGGCACCGGGGCACAAGATCTACCCCTACCTGCTGCGCAAGCTGCCCATCACCCGGCCCAACCAGGTCTGGGCCATGGACATCACCTACATCCCGATGGCGCGCGGCTTCATCTATCTGGCCGCCGTGCTGGACTGGTTCACGGAGGCCGCGTCCTGGCCTGGCGGGTGTCGATCACGCTGGAGGCGGATTTTTGCATGGAAGCGGTGGAAGAGGCGATGGCGAAACACGGCACGCCCGAGATCTTCAACACCGATCAGGGCAGCCAGTTCACCTCGACCGACTTCATCAAGGTACTGGCCGCCCGGAAAATCAAGATCAGCATGGATGGCAAGGGGGCCTGGCGCGACAACGTCTTCGTCGAGCGCCTCTGGCGGACCGTCAAATACGAGGAGGTCTACCTGCGGGCTTACGCTGGTGTCTCCGAGGCCCGTGCCTTGATCGGCCGCTGTCTCGGTTTCTACAATAGCCGGAGGCCTCATTCATCGCTTGACGGGAGACCCCCCGATCAGGCCGACTTCAACCAGCAGATGCCCGAAGCGGCAGCGGCATAACCGAGGCGGAAAACCACTTACAAAACGCCCGGAACCTGTTCAGACAAACCGAGCCACCTCTGGTAGGATCAGCTATGCCGAAAAATGTTTACACCCTCAGGCCCTGGCCAACTCTTGCCAACTTGCGGAATGGCCATTGAGTTTGGTTCGCCAGCTAATTCCAAGGCTTCACGCATGCTTCCAGCAAGAGCATAGCATTGACGCAGATCAGATGGATCAGGTGCGCCTCGCCCTGTGATTTTCCAAACATACTTCATGTCAGCCATTTTGATCCAATCTCTACATAAGAGCTAATGCAAAGTTGATCCGTAACATATTCACTGCAGGCTCAAACTGATCCAAATCAGTACGCCATAAAAAGCTTGATGAATGGCCTCAGTCGCTCGGCCGCGCCACTGCCAAGGTCCGCTTTGGCCATCTCGACCGATCGGCTCCACGTACGCTTTGGGCTGACTGCCATCACCTGACGCTTTTAGTCAGAACTGTGAGGTCATCGAAGGACTTGAGCGGCGACAATGCGCAGGGAGCTGCCGCTGCAAAGTTGCAAAGGCGGTACTATCTTCACGACGTGACCGGCCTCCTTCTTCTGTGGTTAAGTGAAGACTGCATGCTTCTGCGCGACTTCACTGAACCGGCCATTCGTGCTTGCCGCAGCATTGCTTCGCAACGGAACGTGTGTGCGGGTGGCAGCCAAGGCGTGATCCGACCAGCGGCCATCTGCACTCCGACGCCAAAAATGAAGATTGCGAAAATCGTCGGCGCGCCCGGTATGTCCCCGATAGGGCTGAGCGCCAGAAGGCCAAGCGTCAGCAGAGCCGGACCGAAGGCGTCGCGGCCGAGACACTCCTGAACATCATCGACCGTGACGCGTTCTTGGGAAGCGCCGAGTTCGTCCAACCGGTCCAGCACGTCGGCAACTTCCTGCACGCTCTTTCCCGCAATTTGAAATCGTTGGAGACTCCCGGTTCGAAGAGCAGCCTTCCCAAATTTTCGAAACCGCATTGTCCACGGCACGCGCTCGGCTTTTTCCTCTAGAAACACAAGCGGTTCCGCTTGCCAATTAACGAAAAGGCATGGCGCGAGCCATGGCTTTGTGCTTTGGTCCAATATCAAATATCGTTCTGACGAGGCCTAGCACCTTCCGCCGCGCAAGCGGCGCCTGACGGAAGGCGCATGGCAACCTGCGGACAGAGTCGCTCGTCACTACCGTCAACGGTCGGTTCGGCCCCCAAAGCCATCGGCGTAACCGAGCGGTTCGGCTTGAATTTGTAGGAGTTCTCATGAACGACACACTGATCTGGTTGGGCATCGCGTTCTGCGTCTCGCAATCGGCCCTGTTCTCGGGCTCCAACATCGCAGTCTTCAGCCTCAGCCGCCTCCGGCTCGAGGCGGCGGCCGCGGCGGGCGACAAGACCGCCGCAAGCGCCCTCGAGCTCAGGCGCGATGCGAACTTCACGCTTGTCACGATCCTCATGGGCAATGTCGCCATCAACGTGCTTCTGACCATGCTGGCGGACTCGGTGATGGCAGGGGTGCTCGCGTTTCTGTTCTCCACTGTCGTCATCACCGCGTTGGGCGAGATCGGGCCGCAGGCTTATTTCTCCCGCAATGCACTGCGGGCGGTCGCTATCTTCGCGCCGGTCCTGCGGTTCTACCGTATCCTGCTCTGGCCGATCGCAAAGCCCACAGCCCTTCTTCTGGACGCTTGGGTCGGCACCGAAAGCGTGCCCTGGTTTCGCGAACGCGAATTGCACAACATCCTACGCTACCACGCCGTGCATGACGACAGCGAGGTGGGGCGCGTGGAGGCGATCGGGGCGATCAACTTTCTCGCGCTCGACGACCTCGTCATTCAGGATCAGGGTAGACCTCTCGATCCCGAAAGCATCGTGCAACTGCCCTTCGAAGAGGATCGCGCGCTCTTCCCCACACTCGAGCGCTCGCAAGACGATCGCTTCATCCGCAAGCTGGCCGCATCGCGCAAGAAGTGGATCGTTCTCACCGATGACGACGCGCAGCCGCGCCTGCTGCTGAACGCGAACGCCTTCCTGCGGGACTTTCTGGTCCTCGGGAGCGATGTCGCGCTCGGCGACTACTGCCATCGCCCGGCAGTGGTCACCAGACCGACAGAACCCCTCGACAAGGCCCTCGGCATCCTGGCCACCCTGCGCGCCAAGGACGCCGGCCATGACGAGACGGTGATGTTGCTTTGGTCGCCGAAGGTGAAGCGGATGATCACCGGGTCGGATGTCCTCAGGTGCCTGCTGAGCGGCATGGGCGAGCACGAAAAGATCGCGGCCATGGATGCGCCAAGTCCCTGAGTGGCCAACGCCACCATGCGATGACCCTTGGTGTCACCGCGTGTCACGTTAGCGTCAGGGCCGCCATCAGAAGGACGCTCGCGAGGCGCGCAAGATCGGCATGGAGCGACGGACCGCCGTAGCGTGCCGCCGAACGCCAGACCCCGACGGTCGCAACGATGTTGTAGGGCACCGAGAGACCGTAGCCGACCAGCACGGCGGCCAGCGGCTGATCCTGCAGGATCAGCACCAGAAACAGGATGCTGCTGGCGATATTGACCAGCAGACCCACCGTCACCGTCCAGGTCCAGAAGGCTTCGTTCAGAGCAAGGTCGCCGAACCAGAGGGCAAGCAGTTTCGTCATGAGGTCGACCTTGCAACGACTGTCGAGGCGGCACAATCGCAATGCAGCATCACGCTGCCGCAAATAGAATGGCAGCTGGCCTGAGGCGACACCCGACTCTGAACGGATGGTGTCCGATCGCGAACGCGCTCAGACTTTTAAGAATTCTTGCCGTTCCGAAAGGAGAGACCCATGAAAGAGGCCCCCGACCCGCAGACCGATGCGCCGGAGGAAGAACGCGAACGCTGGGAGGTGCTGACGCAGCTTGAGGACTGGTTGGATCGGCCGATGCTGGTCCTGTCCTTCATCTGGCTCAGCCTCGTCATCGTCGAGCTGGTCTGGACGACCTCGGGCGTGTTCAAGCTGCTCGGCACGATCATCTGGATCATCTTCATCATCGAGTTCCTGCTACGCTTCGCCCTCGCGCCGCGCAAGTTTATGTTCCTACGACGCAACCCGATCACCATCATCGCCCTGATCGCGCCCGCCTTTCGGTTCCTACGCGCCTTGCGCCTGTTGCGCCTGAGCCGCGGGCTGCGGCTCGTCAGGATCGTCGGCACCGCCAATCGCGGTTTCAGTGCGCTGCAGAAAAGCTTCGACCGCCGTGGCCTCGGCTATGTGCTGGCCACGACGGCCGTGGTCATCTTGCTGGGCGCGGGGGGAATGCTGGCCTTCGAACCCGAACCCGACGTCAGCGGCGGCTTTTCCGGCTATGCCGATGCGCTGTGGTGGACGGCGATGCTCGTGACGACGACCGGATCGGATTTCTGGCCCCTGACGCCCGAGGGCCGAGTGCTCGCGCTGCTCCTGTCGATCTACGGCCTTGCGATCTTCGGCTATATCGCGGCCAGTCTGGCCACCTTCTTCATCGGCCAGGAAGCTGCGGCGCCGGACAGCGACGTCGCCGGTTCCCGTGAAATCTCGGCCCTGCGGGAGGAGATCGCGGCGCTGCGTGAGGAGTTGCGAGGGTCGGCAATTAGGTAAAGACGCCATCGCCCTGTGCCGCTGCATGAACATTCCGGCACGCTACTGCACCGGGTATCTGAGCGACATCGGTGAGCCTGAACCTCATCCGGCCGGGGACTTCGTCGCATGGATGGAGGTTTTTCTTGGTGGCCAATGGCGCATGTTCGATCCCCGCAACAACAAGCCGCGGTTTGCGAGAATTCTGATCGCGCGGGGCTGCGATGCTGCCGATGTGCCTCTGACCCAGACATTCGGTGAAAATACGTTGACGGAATTCAAGGTCTGGACTGACGAACTGGCCTGATTTGGGTTCCCACCCTTCGGTATCTTGCGCATGACGCCCCAGAACTTGCCGGGGCCAGAGAAGGCCGCCTCCCGCGTCGCGCTGATATAGCCCTTGTTCGCCCAGACCGATGTCTCGTCGCCGTGCAGGAATTCGTCCCACAACAGGCTGTCGTGGGTTTTCGCCTTGGTGGTGTCGAGGCCGTGCACGATGCCGCTTTCGGCATCGACATGCGCCTTCATGCCGAAATACCAGTCTTTGCCCTTCTTCGTCGACGACATCTCCGGATCACGGGCCCTGGCGTCATTCTTCGTCGAAGACGGCGCGTCGATGATGGTGGCATCCACCAGGGTGGGCGAGCGCGGCGCTGCGCCGCGGAACTATCGTGTTCGCCGTGCTCCTGTTCTTCCTCGCGCTTCGGCGTTCGGGCGAGCGCGTCGGACGCCTCACCGAACGTCTCGAGACCATGGAGAAAGCCAATGATGTTCAACGCCAGATGTGGGAAGCGGCGGCTCGCCGCCCTCGCGATCGCGACGAGCTTGTTGAGCGGCTGCGCGACGGTCGCTTCTGACGGCAGCGGGCCAGGCGCGTGTCCACCAGTCGTCGAGTATAGCAGCGAGTTCCAGGCTCGGGCGGCCGAGGAACTGGCCTTGCTGCCATGGGGCTCGGCGGTTGCGGAGATGCTGAACGATTACGCGGTGATGAGGGCGCGGGCGTGTAGTTGACCGTCAGGAATGCCGCTCGCGTGACGGCGAGTACGACAGCCTGGTACGCCGCTTCAAGGCCGCCCGACTGGTTTAAATATTTCATAACTACAGGGAGCAGAAGCAACTCAATAGCGTCGCCGTCCCAGGGTTGGAGGTATGCCGACCCACTCTGAGTTCACCTACCAAACCCGCTGCTCCCTGCGTGAAAGGAAGAAGCCGCTCCCGTCCGCATTCGTACATTGAAAGCCCGTCGACTCGGACCGACAGCTGATCTCGGCAAAGCTGGCCGACACGCCGTAAGGGGCGATGTCTGTATAGGTCGACTTGCGCGGAGCCGGGCCGCATACGATCCGGGCCGGCCCCGTCCGGTCGAGTTGGAAATGGTGGCCCCAGAATGCGGAGCAGGCACCGGTGTCAGGCATGGCAGACGGACCGCTGCGTTCGACGATGCTGCAGCTGATCTCGCCAGCCTCCATGGAGCCGTTGCAGTAGATGTTCCCCGTCGGGGTGCGGAATCCGTAGCCTTCTGCCGAAGCCTCCGTGGCGGCCGCGAAAAGGCACAAGGCGATGATGCGCGTCATGATGAAATCCTCATTGATCATCCGTTATCCACATCCCAAAAGGGGCGATTGCGCGCCGGCTACTGGATCGTCAGTCGCAGGTTGAAAATCTCGGCCGCGGGCTGCGGGAATAGCTGAAATACTGTGACCGTGTATGTCCGTCGGGCGGTCGCGAAGTTGTAATTGGACTGACAGTCGACCACATCCTCGATGGAGAAACAGACGTTGTCGCTTCCTGAGAGATCCAATCTGGCCGTTTGGCTGGTGCCAGATCCAAAGGTGAAGCACATCGGGCTTTCCTTGATCACTTGGCCGGAGACTTCTCCCGACGAAGTTCCGGGGGAGAACCTGATCTCCTCGCATTGCTGAGCTATAGCGCCAGTAGTGAATAGGCTCAAAACGAGGAAGGAGCACGATCTCAACATCGGTTTCTCGCTTAGCAGTCAAGCCGCGTGCCAGGAGCATAGCCGAAAAATATGGTGGATCGGCAAGAAAAATCGTCTCCGCGCAGAATCAGTCGCTGCGCGGCACCTTTGACTGCCCCACAAAGCCCGATGCAGCGCCCGGGTTGCGTTGCAGCAGGACGGCCACGTCGCGGTAATGAATCATGACGCGACACTTCGGCCTGCCGGATACCTCAGGAGTGCTCCAGGCATCTGCCCCGCTGATTGCGCTGCAGGACCCCATCGCGGCCTGCGGCCGATCTGCCTCAGTGTTGTCGTCATATGTCCCTCCGATCACCGTCCCTAAACCATCCGACTGGTTCGCTGCGGCTGTTCTCGTGAGTTTGGATGCAATCGCCTCCTCGACGGAAGTGCACAACGCGGCACGTCCCGAGTGGACATAGACGCGGGAACCGACGGTTCATGCCGGATTTCTTATGCTTGGATTGTCCTGAAGCCGTTGTTATTGGAGCGTCCAAGCGTCGGCCTGCTTGGCTGTTCTGGTTGAAAGAGCCTTGACAGCGATGGTGCAGTTTGCGTTCATTTCTGTCTCGTCGAGATGCATCATGCACCGCCGTATCCGGAATTGGGGTCAACTACCGCCGAAGCGGGCAAAATTTCATGCTATATTTTCAACACGTTGACTATGTTCGCAACACTATTCTTGCGGCCGGTACCGCTGTCCTGATTGCGGGTGCTGCCTTCGCTCAGGTCTCGGAGCTTACAGCGGACGCATCGCGTCATCACGCCGAACGATCGCTCGACCTACTTCTTGACGAGGGCGACCGGATCGGTGCTGTCGCAGAGGCCCTGCGCGGTCTCCCGCAACCGCCGACGGAAGCCGACGTTGATAGCTGGCCGGAGGCTTGGTCGGCGTTACACCGCGCCATGGCCGCGCGCCCGGTGAAGGCCCCGATGGCGAACGAAACGCATTTCTTCGGTACACTGAACTCCGATGGCACGCGGGCTCTGGTCAGCTGGGGCGTCGACGGTTCTGTCGACAGCGATCTAAAGGTCGGGGCGATGCTCGTCGATGCCACCGACAGCACGATCATCGGGGCGCCGGTACTGGCGGATGCGCCGCTCGGCAAAGGGCTTTACTCTTCTGCGCCTGTCGGCTTTTCCTCAAATGGCGCTTTGGGCTCCGTATCATTTCTAAACGGCGAAACTGTTGTCATCGACGGAAGGACCGGCGAAGAGCGACTTCGGGTGCCGGGGGGTGGGCTCTCTCCTCAGTTCTCACCGGACGGCCAGTATCTTCTGACGCACGCGTCGCAGCTGGGGGCAGTTTGGGATCTCGCAACCGGAGCCGAGGTGCTCTCGCTGACAGGTGATCTCGGACACAGCTTTGCCTGGACAAACGATGGGCAGATCCTCGCCACCCGCGTCGCGGGCGACGGGACGACAGAAATCCTGATCTACCAACTCGACGGCACCGCCCGGACCATTGTTCCCCGCATCGACGGACAACTCGGGGGGATGCCTGTGCCTTCAACAACGCAACCCGTTTTCCTCGTCGGCACATGGGGCGCGGAAATCCGCACCTTCGTTTACGACTACGATGGCAACCGTCTTGCGGAACTGGTCGCAGACTTCGGCTATGTGCGTTTCGTGCGCGACGGCACCGCGCTCAGTGTCGTACGCATCGATGACGTGCAAAGGACGTCGGAGGCGCGAGTCGATGTATTCACGCTCGAGGGGAATCCGCTTCCGGTGACTGCGCAGGACCATACGCCCTTCGACCACCACATCTACTCTCTGGAGGGCGAGGTTGTCGGGTCGCTGACCGGACATGCGCGAACTGCCTATCACGGCGACGACGTGCCGGAGGGGCTTGCCCTCTACGAGGCCGCCGTGGCGCTGATTGGGGGCGGAGCCGTGGCGGCGCCGGAGGCGGTCGAGCCACCGTCGGCCGAAGAGGCATCTTCAGCCTTCGCGCGCGAGGCCGAGCGTCGGTTGCTGACGGGCGACCGCACCGGCGCCATCGTTGCGGCGCTCAAGGGCCTCCCCGAAGATCCCGACGAAGTCGAGCTCGAACGTTTTGAGCCGGCGCATCTGCTGCTTTACCGCAGCGTGGCGGCGCGTGTCCTGCGCCTTCCGTTCGAGCCGAACATGCCGTCAATAGTCGGGCCTACCGGGCGCGTGATGGTGCTCAGCGGTCAAGAACCGACACTCTACGCGATGCCGGAAGGAACTCCGATTGCCGCGCTGCTCCTTGCCGACGGAACGCCGATAATCTCGACGACATTCCCGCATTTCACTGCGGACGGCACAATGTTCGCACTTGCGGAAAGCGACGGGGTCACGATGCATTTCTTCGACGGCGAAACCGGCACGCCGCTTCATCGCGTGACGGTGCCCGTGCCCGACTGGGAAGGCTACCTGAACGGTTACTCCACCGTCATCAACCCGATCGGTTTTTCGGCGGATGACCGACGCCTCGCGCTCAGGACGGCCGGGGGCCGCCACTACGTCATCTCGCTGGACGACTGGTCTGTCGAACAACTGCCCTTGCCGGAACGAAGGAGCTTCATGGTTTCCTGGCTGCCAGACGGTCGGTTCCTCGTGGCGGAGGGGCTTCCGGACGAGTCGGGACCAGCTGCCAGCGTGTACATCCATAATGGCTTAGCGATGACAGAGGTCTTCTCCGTGCCGCGCGATCCGAACGGTTTGCGGGACGAACCTTATGCAGTCGTAGCCTCGCGCTGGGGCAACACCATGATCGCCGTAGATGGCGACCGGTACGTCGTCTTTGACGGGGCGGGAGGTCTCCGTGCCACCTTTTCCCACATAGATTCAGGCGGACACTTCGCCTATGTTCGAGACGGGACGGCGATTGCCTACCGCGATGCGTCCGGAACACTAGGTTCAAGCCTCAAGGTGCTGTCGCTCGAAACCGGCGAAGAGCTGCCTGCCGAGTTTCGGGATTATCCGGTCTTCGATCAGGATATCTTCGATCGCGATGGGAATGTCGGAGGCTGGAGTCTACCGCATTACGGCGCCCCCCGATACCGCGCCGACGACGTGCCAACTGGGACCGCACTGGTAGACATGGCGATGGCTCAGCTTTCCGACGACCAGCGCGCCGAGATCGCCCGCGACCGAATCGTGACGGAATGAAACATGGACGAAGTGGTCAGGGTCATACTGTCTTGCAGCGACCGCAGACAGGCTTTCCACCTCGGCAAGGCGCTGCTGCTTGCCCGTCTCGCATCGGGGATGAACTTCGGGGCCGACGCTCAACGCGAAGCTTGGGAATCAGGGCGCCGTTCACCGCCGGACGTTCCGCTTGTCCTCTCCACTCTGGCCCGGGCCGTGCCGTTTCTCGAAGCAAAGGTGCTGGAGTTGAACCCACAGTAAGCGCCCCCCCCTTCTTGTAATCCATGATTTCTGGGATTCCGTCCCTGTCTTGGAACAGGAATGGAGTTTCTCCGTGGAGGATACATTGGAGTTTTTCCAGTCGGGTGGAGCGGATAGTTCCGCTGCGGCTCAGCGGCGGTGGCCACGGACGATAACCCGCTGGCCGATAAGCGTCGTATCCACGGCCGATCCCACGGCAACGATCCGCCCGCAGCAATCGGTGCCCTGGATCAGGGGGAACGGCGTCACCGCATTCCATCCGCCATCCGTGCGATCTTCACCCTCGCTGGTCTCCCCCGTGCCCCCTCTCACGGACGACGAATACCAGCCGAGCCGCGTGTTGAGTTCGGTATTGTTGACGCCGGCGGCCAACACTTCGAGCAAGACGTCGTCCGGACCAAGTTCCGGCACCGCGACGTCCCGCAGCTCCAGTTTGTCGTATCCACCGACCCCGGTCGTAACGATCGCCTTCATCGTGGGTTTTCTTGGATGCATCTCGATATCCCGTATCATGGCTTGCTTTTGGCC
>Ga0307934_1001783_pt1 | contig 12496 bp, 11 predicted proteins | sample OrgLakmetageno90_FD_201838 | JGI IMG/M metagenome (GOLD analysis project Ga0307934, IMG submission 201838) | Saline water microbial communities from Organic Lake, Antarctica - #90 | ecosystem: Environmental > Aquatic > Non-marine Saline and Alkaline > Saline | place: Antarctica: Organic Lake... | reverse complement strand
AGCTGTTTAGGGGTGCTTTAGCAATAGGTAGTGGAGAAGCATTGGACGTAAAAGCAAGTTATTCTCAAGTCGAATTGGCAGGAGCTACGTCTTTGACATTAGAAGCATTTCGTACAGATGTTGTTTCAAGTGGAAGCGTCCAAAAAGTAGAAGGCGATATAAAGTATGGAGACTTAACGCTAAAAGGTCTAAGTAAAAGTGGTGATTTGGATTTATTTCGTTCCAACCTAAAAGGAGAAATCTTTGAGTCGTTAAGAGTTAATGCTTCATACAGTTCGCTTGTGGCAAACAAAATTGGAAAACTTGACTTTAAAAAAGCATTTCGAACAGACATTGAAGTGGGCGAAGTGGACGAGCTAAAAGGAGAACTGCAGTACAGTCCGGTGAACATTCAAGTCTTAAACCAGAAAATGGACATAAAAACCTTTAGAGGTAAATTAGAAGTGGAGTTGGTGGAAGCAGACTTTCTAAGCATACAGGTAGATGCCGAGTACACGAACGTTGATTTAATTTTTAGTCCGCAATCCAAATACAATTTAGATGCCACTACCAACTATACAGAGTTTAAAGGTCCTAAAGAAATTATGGATGCGAATCAAAATAACAAGAACAACGCTGTGTCGAATCACATTGTAGGTACCTTTAACTCTAGCAATCAAAGAGAGCCTTCAACGGTTCAGGTTAAAGCATTTCAGGGCAACTTAACCTTAAATTAAGTATACCTTAATCGATGCTCCAGTCCTCTTTTCCTCCGGGAGAAGGGGATTTTTATTTTAGACCTTGTTACTGTAATTAATTATTTAACCTTTGTCGTTTACTTTTGGGTGACCTTTTCCTAACTTGTCCATTAATAGGGAAAGCAACTAACATGAGCGATCAGAAAATAATACAAGAATTAAAAGCAGGCAAACGCCACAAGGCTTTTATTCAGTTGTATAAAGGCTTTCCTGTGGTAAATAAATTAATTCAATCGAAAGGCGGAACAGCGGAACAAGCAGAAGACGTATTTCAAGAAGCACTCCTTATTTTTTACAAGAAAGCAACACAACCTGAATTCGAATTAACTTCTAGCATTAGCACCTACGTGTACTCGGTGGCTCGTTTTTTATGGAAAGACGAACAAAAAAAGAAAGGATTGAAGTTCACAGACTATGAAGTTGAAAATTTAAAATTGGAAAACGAGCTAGAAGAAATTGCTCAAAATGAAAAGAAGTTTCAAGTGGTAGAAGAGGTACTGAACTCTATTGGAGAAAAGTGCCTAAAAATTTTACAACTATTTTATTACAAGGGACTTTCTATGAAGGAAATTGCAAGACAAGTTGATTTAAAGTCAGAGAAAGTGGCGAAAAATCAAAAGTACAAGTGTTTGGAACGGGCTCGAAAAAGAGTGCAGGAAATTCAAATCGTTAACGCTTAAAACTACTGTCATGAGAAAAGAATTGCAAGAAATAGAAAACATAGAAAATTACCTAATGGGAAAAATGAATGCTAACGAGAAAGCGGAGTTTGAAAAACGCTTAGAAACGGATGCTAAATTGGCTGAAAACCTGGAGCTTCAAAAAAGCTTAATAGCAGGATTGGAAAGAGTTGGACTCAAAAACGACTTGGTAAAAGCAAAGCGGAGCTTGTTCCTGCGTAAAGTGTGGACTTGGTTTGGCGCGATGCTGTTGCTCGCAGTAATGGGATGGTTTAGTATTCAATATTTTAGTGCGGATGTAAGTCAGACTGAGACTGAAATAGTTGAGAGCGCAACTGATCAAGGATTAAAGATCAAGGAGGAAAGTTTGGTAAATGAAGGATTGTTAGATGAAGGTCTAAAGATTAAGGATGAAAGTTCAAAGATAAAAGAAGCTAGAGGCGAGAGGCTAGAAGTTAGAGGGGAGAAGTTAGAAGTAAGAGATGAGATAAGAGAGGAAAGAGTAAAAGTAAAGGAAGAAGGATGGAAGGATGCTACACCTGACTTTGTAGAAATACCTGTAAAGCAAGCGCAAACCTTTACCATTGATCCAACGAAGGCGAATACAATAACCGGGGCGGAGGGAACAGTGATTGATTTTCCTGCAAATGCTTTCGATACCCAATCCAACGAAATGGTGACGATTCAATTGAAAGAGTTTTACAAATTGAGCGACATGGTTTTTGCAAACTTGACTACACAAACAAAAGATGGGGAGTTAATTGAAACAGGAGGGATGGTGCATGTTGAAGCCTTTCAAGGGAGTAAAATAGACTTAGCTGAGGGCAAGGCCATTACCTTAAACTTTCCTTTCGAAAAAAAGAAGGAAGGCATGAAAACTTTTGCAGGTGAGGAAGATGAATTTGGGAAAGTTGTTTGGGAGGAGGAGATGCCGAATGAAGGGATGGAGTTACCACAAGAACAGGCAAACCGTTCGCTGATCAGACCTTCGGTAAATTTTGAAAGAATCGAAACTTTTACTATGATAGAAGAAATGCCCATTTTCCCGGGATGTGAAGGATTGGTAAGTAGAAAATTGAAAGAGAATTGTACAAGTGAGAAAATAACAGAATACCTTTCGGAAAATGCAAAGTATCCAAGCTATAATTCAGAAATAACAGGAAAAAATAAAGTGTTTGTTACGTTTACGATAAACGAATGGGGATTAGTGCAGAGTGCAAAGGTTACAAGAAGTTCAACTCCAGAGTTAAATAAATATGCTATTGCAGCTGTAAAATCGTTGCCACGCCTTAATCCCGGCAAGCAACGTGGAGTACCTGTTAAGGTGCAATATACCATTCCTGTTACGTACAATATGTCAGAAAATTCTGCAAATGGATTGAATGAAATAGAATCACAACGCTACATGGAAGATGTAAACAAGCGGTTTAAAGAGGCAAATAACAAAGAACTTGAGGATGTGCTTTCAGATTCTACAATGAATGAAGAAAATCGTTTAAATATGGCTCAAGGCTATGTTCTTTCTTCTGCTAATCTCGGTTGGATTAACTGCGATAGCTATCCTTTTGCTAAGAATGGCAAAAGTTCATTTAATATTTTCGCACAGAATGAAAAAATTAACTGCTCTTTGGTACTGCATTCCGTCCGTGGAATCGTTTCTCCGCGGTACATTAAACAAGGTAAATACATCTTTCCTCAGTTACCAAATAAAGAAGAAGTGAGTGTTTTGGCTTTTAAAACGGAGCAAGAAAAAAACTACGTTTCGTATTATAAAACCACTCACGATAAATCGGACCATACATTTGAATTTGAACCGCTAACGAAAGAAAGATTGCAACAAATAACGCAGGAGTTAGATGCCATTCGGAATTAGGCCTGCAAGCTGCTAGGTTTTTCAACTTAAGCGTCGTGAGGTTGAACTTCGCGACGCTTTTCTTTGATTAGTTGCTCAAAGTCGGCAAGCAACTCTTGGTTTTGCAACATTTTAGAATGGCCAATATTTTCATAACTGAAAAGTTGTGCATTAGGCACGTCAGATACTAACAACTCCGCGTAGTCGTGCTTTAGAATCTTGTCGTGCTTGTCGTGAAAAACACTCAGCTGCCGGTAATTTATCTTTTTTACTTTCTCTTTAACAATTACATGATGAACAGGTTCCTCTAGCAATACTTCGCCCATTTCAATTATTCGGTTCATTACCGTTTCACTTAAGCGCAACTTACTTTGGAGTATTTGGAAGAAGGGTTCGAATTGGTTTAAGGTGGTCATGAAAAACAGATGATTTATTTGGTGTTCATGTCGTGCTAAGGTGTAACTCGCAATCATGGAGCCAAACGAGTGGGTGAGTACCGAAAAGGCAGTAGTGGGGTTCATTTCCTTCAACACTGCCTCAAAAACTTGACTGTTCCTTTTCAAGTTGGTGCTTTTTAAAATAGATTTTCCATGTCCAGGCATATCAAAAAGCACACAGTAATAACCTTGTGCTGCCAAGATATCTGCAAATCGATTCAAGCGGGCCAAGTTTGAATTCCAACCATGAAGCATAAATACGAGTTCCCCGCTTTGATCTCCTTTGGTGTAAATCTCAATGGGTTCAATATCGTTGTCCAAGGTATAATGGTCGGTGTTTTCGTAAAAGGTTATTTCATCTGATAGCATCTTTCTTGGTTGGGTCTTTTGAAACAACCGAAACGTAATGTCAGCTGCCTTTTGAGTGGAAAAGAGAGCGACAAATTTTATGTAATAACTTAACAGTATTTCGATTGCAGCCATAGAGAAGATCAATAGGGTAATTTAACTTTAATGGTAAGATGACGAAAGTCATTCATATTCTAAAAAACAACTGCTACATTTACACCTATGCAACCAAGCCAGCAATTAAAGAAACTTGCAATTGTATGCATTCTTTGCTTATCAATTGCTGCTGCAGTAGGATTGTTAATCGAATTTTTAACTTAAAAAGAATCAGATGAAAAAGAACATGGGTACCATTGACCGAGTAGTGCGAATACTAGTTGTTATTGCAATTGCAGTGCTGTATTCTCAAGAAATAATTACCGGTACAACAGCCATAATTTTAGGAGTTGTTGCATCAATTTTCTTGCTTACTTCGCTGGTTAGTTTTTGTCCACTCTATAAGATTGTTGGATTAAGCACTTGTCCTGCGAAGAAATAAATCAGATTGACTTGCAAGGCCGTTCAGGAATGCGGAGCTTTTTTGTTTCGAGAAGTTTTGAAAAGAATTCAGGCATTAACAACTTGCTGAAAGGTTTAGCTCGGGAGGTGGACTAATTTATTCGAGAGGAACCGGTATAGTTTTTTTGACGGTAGATTTAAAGCTTGCCATAATATCAGAAACTACAGTAACAACCATTAGAAAAATATCTTGATCAAAGGTTGGAATATTGGGAATTAAGTCATTTTGAAGACTTGGTACTTGAACAAGAAACTGCAACTTTGTAGTTCAATGCAGAACTGCAAATGAACCAAAAGCATTACAAATACATTATAATCGGCGGCGGGCTCTCAGGGCTTTCCGCCGCTTTGCAGTTTAAGTTGCAAGGAGAGACAGACTTCATTGTCTTAGAAGCCCAAAATAGAGTTGGAGGAAGGGTGTTTACACAAAGTGGAATAGATTTAGGTGCAACTTGGATTCATAATCATCATCAAACCATACAGAATTTAGCCCAACATTTAGGCTTGGAAACATTCGAGCAATATACTAGCGGTAAATCATTATACGTTGCCCAACCGAATAAACCTGCACAAGCATTTGAAGTAAGTTCAAATGAACCACCTTCCTATCGAATAAAGGGAGGAACAGGGGAGTTAATACGACGAATTTACCATCAAGTGGAACAAAATGTATGGATGAAAACCGAAGTATTGAAGCTAACTGAGGTTGACGATCTAGTGCGACTTTCAACAAATACAACTGAATACACTGCATCAAAGGTTTTACTAACTGTTCCTTTGCGTTTGGCTTCTACTTTAGACTTTGTTCCTGCTCTTCCGCAAGCTACAATGAATGAGATGCGTGAAACACACACTTGGTTTTCTCATGCCATTAAGGTTGGAATTACTTTCAATGCCCCATTTTGGAGAGATGCAAAGCGTTCAGGTATGTTGTTCGATCAAGGCGGAGCTGTTATAGAAATTCATGACCATAGCAATAAAGAGGAGAATCGTTTTGCCTTGATGGGATTTGTAAATGAACGACTTAGAGGATTGACTTTTCAAGATCAGATGCAGGCGATTTTAACTTATTTAGAGCTGCATTTTGGAAAAGAAATTCACAGTTACACCAGTTTTCAACTTTTCGATTGGTCAAAAGAGCAATTTACTTCGGGTGAAATCGGCTTACCCAATTTAAGAAAAACGCAATATGGCCATGCCCTTTTTCAAAAGGCCTACTTTAATGGAAAATTGTATTTCTCGGGAACTGAATCATCCATAGTTCAAGGTGGATTTATGGAAGGTGCAGTACATAGAGGATTATCATTGGCGCAAGAATTGCTTAAAAAATAACTACATGAGGCGCCCTTTGAAATATACCAAATTGATTGTTGCTGTTATTGTAATTGCTCAGTTTTTTTGTATCTCAGTTTGGTTTGCTAGCAATGCCGTAGTGGAAGATTTGTGCCTTCATTTTGAAATACCATTAAGCTATACAGCGCATTTAACCACGTTGGTTCAAATCGGATTCATTGTTGGAACCTTAGTCTTTACCTTATTTTCCGTTGCAGACCGGATGAAACCTACGTGGCTCTATTTTGGTTCTGCAGTTCTTGCTGCTTTATTTAATTATGCAATCGTTTTTGAGTTTGCTACCATTTCTATGATTCTTGTTTTTCGTTTTTTAACTGGGTTCTTCTTAGCAGGAATTTATCCAGTAGGAATGAAAATAGCGGCAGATTATTTTGAGAGGGGACTTGGTAAAACTTTGAGTTTTGTGGTTTCCGCCTTGGCATTAGGCACAGCTTTACCTCACTTAATTAAGTATTTAGGCATTGGTATGAATTGGGAAAGTGTCTTCACGGCAACATCTATCTTATCCTTGATTGGAGGGGCAATGATGCTCTTTATTAAAGATGGTCCTTTTCGTAAAAAGGCGCAAAGTTTTAAAATTAAGCAGACTGTAAAATTGATTCAGAACCAACAGTTCAAATTAGGTAGTTTCGGTTATTTCGGACACATGTGGGAGCTGTATGGCTTGTGGGTATTTACTCCAATTATTTTAAGTCAATACCTTTCATATCATCAGTTGCAAAACTTTGATGTTTCTTTGTGGTCTTTTTTAATAATAGGGTTTGGAGCTGTTGGTTGTATCATAGGAGGTCGAGTTGCTCATCAACTGGGGGCATCTAAAATAGCATTCCTAAGTCTTCATTTATCGTTATTCTGTTGTCTTATTTTTCCCCTGCTATTTTACACTTCACCAATTATTTTTATTCCATTTATGATGTTTTGGGGAATTGTAGTCATTGCCGATTCGGCTTTGTTTTCAAGTTTAATAGCTAATTCCGTTTCTCGGGAGTCGAAGGGAACCGCATTAACGGTTTCAACTTGTATTGGCTTTGGAATTACGATTGCAGCTATTCAACTGGTGGGTTACTTAAATGTTACCTTTCCAAATCCTGTTATTTATATGGTATTGGCAATAGGGCCGGTATTTGCAATTCTATATTCAAAATTAAAAGGGTCAGCAAAAATTGATTAACGGATTTTTGTAGCTTTATTAATTCAAACTAGCTTAAAAAATTAACCAACGAACAAAAGAAATGGATAAAATAGAAGTGTACGCCACCCAAATAGGATCGATGATTATCGAGTTTGGTCCCAAATTAATTCTAACCTTAATTACCTTATGGCTTGGGTTACGAGTGATTAAATGGCTCGTCAAGTTAATAGAAAAGAACCTTGCCAAATCTAGCATTGAGCCCACACTTTTAAAGTTTGTTTTGAACATAGTATCGTGGGGGTTAAAGATATTATTGTTCATTAGCGCTGCTTCTATGATTGGAATAGAAACTACTTCTTTTGTTGCCATACTTGGTGCAGCAGGTTTAGCGGTAGGCTTGGCACTGCAAGGCGCACTGGCAAACTTTGCAGGAGGCGTTTTACTTATCATTTTTAAACCCTATAAAGTTGGCGACCTGATTGACACGCAAAGTGAGACCGGGAGAGTTATGGAAGTACAAATATTTACAACCGTGCTTTTAAATGCAGATCATGAAACGATAATTATTCCCAACGGTGCTGTAGTAGGAGGTAACATAAAAAATTATTCGAAAGAAGGAAAGGTACGTCACAATTTAGCCATGGGTATTTCATACGATTCCAACATAAAGCAGGCTAGAGAAGTCTTAATGAGTGCCATGTTGGAACACCCGTTAGTTCTCAAAGACCCTTCGCCAGCTGTAATAGTGGCAGAATTGGGTGACAGTTCGGTGAACCTTGTGGTAAGACCTTGGTGCGATCCGAAAGATTATTGGCAGGTACAAGCCGACATCATGGAAGCAGGAAAAGAAGCATTGGATGCTGCTAACATTACTATTCCGTTCCCACAAATGGATGTTCACATGAATAAGGTGCAGTAAGTAATTAAACATAAAAAATTGGTAAAAAGGGTTAGATTAATTTCTAACCCTTTTTTTGTGCGTAAATCAAATTTAAAAAAGAATCCAATGAAACAACTTGATTTGTCGCTTGCCTATCCAAAAAGACAGTGTATTCCAAGTAATTTTAGACCATGAAAAAAAGTATTAGTAGTATCGTCTTATTGATTTCCGTTTTCCTCGTGTCTTGTTCAAGTCGGGCAGAAAACAAAGTACAAACTGAGGAAGTTGCCTCAAAAGAAGACTCCAAAGCGGAACAAATCATTCAAAACTCCATCCAAGCCCATGGAGGGGAATTGTATGAAAAGGCGAACTATCAATTTACTTTTAGAGGAAATAGTTATCGTTTCAACAACGACAAGGCATTTTTTAAATATGAATATAAAGGACTTGATAAACAAGGTGATTCCATTCACACTTTACTGAGTCAAAATAACGTTCAGGTTTGGAAGAATAACGAATTGTTGGAATTGGATGAGAAAGAACAACTAATCTATTCAGATAATTTAAATTCAGTGATTTACTTTGCAACCTTGCCGCACAAGTTAGGAGACCAATCGGTCAATAAGTTCTATGAAGGGACCACTACCATTAAGGATAAAACCTATGAAGTAATTAAAGTAACGTTCGACCAAGAAGGCGGAGGGACGGATTTTGACGACGAGTATTATTATTGGGTGAATGCCGAAACCATGATCATGGACTATTTGGGGTATAATTACCATACCAATGGTGGTGGGGTTCGTTTTAGAGTAGCTTATAATCCTCGAAAAGTAGGAGGTATTCACTTTCAAGATTACATCAATTACAAAGCAGAAGTAGGCACGCCTTTAGCAGAACTTCCGGCGCTGTTGGAAAGTGGCGAATTGGAAGAGTTATCGAGAATTGAAACCGAGAACATCACGTTGGTGAAGAATTAAAGGGATAACCTGTTCATCCTTGATTTTAATCCCTTGTAAAAGGATATTTTTGTGCCGTGCTAAATGCATAACAATTCAAGAATATGGAAGAAGAACAGGAGAGTAAGAATTTTGTCATTAAAGGAGATGCCAAAAAAAAGGTGGTAAGTTTTGGTGCATCAAAAGCTAACGTTTCAAAAGAGGACAAACCAAAAGTAGCACCTCGAACAAGAGCTATTTCAAAGGAAGAAGCACCGACAGAAGCAAAAGTTGAAAAGAAAGTCAACGATAACTTTGCAAAACATTCATTAAGAGAGCCGTTAGAGGAAGGGGAATACCCAAGAGAGTTGAAACATCAGTTTAGTATCAATACTGAGTTTGAGGCAGCATTTGAAAAACTATCTGAAGGACAAAGAGAGGGGTATTTATTCTACTTTCAAGGGCCAAAATTAACTGCTTCTATTACCAATAGAATTGTGAAGAAAATTGACAGAATACTTCAAGGTCAAGGCTTGAATGACTGCACCTGTGGGCGTTCTAAAAACTTACCCAATTGCGACGGTTCTCACAAGAATGCTTAATTAGAAAAGTGATTATTTTAAAATCTCAATCATTTAAGATTATCTCTTTAAGAAACACATACTACATCTAAAGAATTAATACCATGCAACAGCAATTTCTAACTAAAATGGCAGAAGCGTACCATCAATTTGAAGGTGACTACGTTATTCTTGGTGCCGGAATGTTAAACGGTGAGGCACAGCAAAATGCGGAAGTTAGAATTCCCTTAAAAACCCTGAATCGGCATGGATTAATTGCCGGAGCTACAGGAACTGGGAAAACGGTTAGTTTGCAAGTTTTAGCCGAGCAATTTGCACTGAAAGGAATTCCTGTAGTATTAATGGACTTGAAGGGCGATTTAAGTGGTTTGGCTGCAGAAGGAACCAATAACAAACACATAGATAAGCGTCATTCATATTTAAGCGAAGATTGGAATGCAGGTAGGTTCGCGCTTGAGTTATTATCGCTGTCAGATGAGCCTGGTGTTCGCCTAAAAGCAACAGTAACGGAATTTGGTCCAATTCTTATGGCCAAAGTATTGGGGTTAAATGATACCCAACGAGGTATTTTAGCTGTTATTTTTAAGTATTGCGATGACAACGACTTGGCATTAATCAACCTAGAAGATTTAAAAAAGGTATTGCAATATGCCACCTCTATAGGAAAGGAACTGATGGAGGAAGAGTATGGAACGATAAACAAATCATCTGTATCTACCATACTTCGCAAAATACTAGAGCTTGAAACGCAAGGAGCGGAGAAATTTTTTCAAGAACTATCTTTTGATGTGAACGATTTAGTTCGGCACGATCAAGATGGAAAAGGAGTCATCTCAGTCGTTCGCTTAGCAGACATTAAGGACAGGCCAAAATTGTTTTCTACGTTTATGTTAAGCATGTTGGCTGAAATTTATTCGACCTTTCCGGAACAAGGCGATGCCGATCAACCAAAGTTGTGTTTGTTTATCGATGAGGCTCACTTAATATTTGACGAAGCTTCAAAAGAATTGCTGGACCAAATAGAATCTATCATTAAACTAATCCGTTCAAAGGGAGTTGGCATCTTTTTCTGCACTCAACGACCAACTGACATACCGGATGAAGTATTGAGCCAACTTGGGTTGAAAGTTCAACACGCACTGCGGGCCTTTTCTGCGAAGGATAGAAAGGAGATAAAACAGATTTCAGAGAATTTTCCGGAAACACCCTTTTACAAAACCGATCAAGTTTTAACCTCTTTGGGAATAGGGGAAGCACTGGTAACTGCATTGAATGAAAAAGGAATTCCTACACCTTTAGTAGCTACCTTAATGCGTCCGCCAATTTCTAGAATGGGAGTGTTGGACAATGCTGAATTAAAGAGCCTGCTAATGGAGTCTAAATTGACTTCGAAATACAACAAAGAGATTGATCGAGAAAGTGCCGAGGAGATTCTGGGAGCCAAAATAAAAAAGGCTAAAGAGGATGAAATCCAAGCAATCCGAGAAGAAGAGGTAGCTAAGATTGAAAAATCTAGAACTACTTCAACCCGAAGAAGCACAAGAACCTCTACTCGAGAGGAAGAAAGTACCTTAACTCAACTCTCTAAAAACACCATGGTTCGTCAGCTTGGAAGAACCATTGGCAGGGAATTGATTCGTGGTTTGTTTGGCGTATTAGGAATTAAGAAGCGATAAAATTGTTGAGTAAGTTAGCTCTCGTAAAATGAGCTTAACGTCATTTTTGTGCTATTGATTAGTTCATGCTGAATCAATTTCCAATCGTATTCGTGGGTTAATTTGTTATTCATTTCCAACTCGAGTCCTGCGTAATTAACGGGAAACTTCTTTCTAAGGTGAGTTGTAAAACCATCTGCAGTTCCTAAATAGGGATAGTTAAACCGGATGTTATAATCACCAAAGTGTTGAAGAAAATAACTCTTCCACAAATTGGCAAATCCTCTTTCAGTTTCGTTTTTAGGGTCGTATAAAATTCCAATTTCAGCATTGCGCTCCAGACCGTTTAAACTAGGTGTAAAACTATGAATAGAAAGATGTAAGACCTTAAAGTTGTTTTTTAAATAGTCTTCTATTATGGATTCTATTTCAGACCGGTACGGTATATAATAATTGTTGATTACAATTGCTTTTTCTTTTTTATTCAATTGATTTGTAAACTCAGAAAATATATTCCTATGGTGCAACGACCTATTTAATTCAACCAATAATCTGCTGTATTTTCCTTTGGCAGAATAGTCGGGCTGAAGATCTTTTATTAGTCCTCCAAACAATTCATTAGCTCCTATATCATAAGCTCTATGGCTTTTTAATACTGTTTGATTTTCGCTAAACAAAGGTTCATATCTTATTGGAATAACATTGGACGCATGCTCACAAGTTATAATGAGTTTTGTTTTCATTTAACGACAGGTTGAAAGGGCTTATTGGTTGCTAAACAAACAGCTAATCGTTTGTATGTTGCAATGATAGATTCCTTAGAAAAGTCGTTTTGAATGGCTTTTAAAATCCTAGTGGATAGAGTGCCGTTTTCAAGTATGAAATCTATATGTTCATTCTTAAATCCAATTTTTTTAATAATGAACTTCCATAAATCAGATGCTTTGGCTGACTTTCCTTCAAAGCCAAACTCATTCAAATACGCTGCGTTTGTAATTTCAGTATCCTCTGCACGAATGATAACATCGCAGAAAATAGCATAAAGCTCTGTTTCTTCCCAAGCCTTTTGTCTTTCTAAATGAATTGGTTGCAGACTCATTAAATAGTTTAACGTTGAGTTAAAAAGTTGAAGTACAGCGATGTCGATTACCGGGGATTCTTGAATATCGATGATTCTAATTTCAATTGCCATTCTATCAAACCTAGAAATGGCACCTCTTGAGTTTAAAAAGTATTTGCTGAGAACATTATCCTTGTCGTAAGGCTTGATTTCTTTACGAATTTTCTCAAATATCATTTCCTCGTATGCTTTTCTTGAAAAAGCTTTTTCTGGGATGACTTTACCCGC
>Ga0307934_1001778_pt1 | contig 12530 bp, 13 predicted proteins | sample OrgLakmetageno90_FD_201838 | JGI IMG/M metagenome (GOLD analysis project Ga0307934, IMG submission 201838) | Saline water microbial communities from Organic Lake, Antarctica - #90 | ecosystem: Environmental > Aquatic > Non-marine Saline and Alkaline > Saline | place: Antarctica: Organic Lake... | reverse complement strand
ATGGAGAAAAGAATGTGGGGCTCTTCCTTTTTCTTTCAGTTTTTGTTCTTCCTCCTTCGAATCTCTTTCTCTGAATACACCCTAAACATTTGTGACACCCATTGGCGCGCGGAGTGGCATTGGTGCATGCTGTGACCCGCTCACGAACATATCCATGCACTTTCTCATCCTTCTTCCTTCTCCTCTTCCTTCCATCATAGGCGGCCGCAGAAAAAGCAGCCAAGGCCATGCCACTCGCCCCCGAGCCCATTGGCTGTTTGTCCAACGCTCTGCTTGAGACCATGCCTGGAAATCAGTGGTGGGCACACAACAACCACAACAACCACAACACGGATAACAACAAGAAGAAGAAAAAGGCGGCAGGGAAAAACACCTCTGCTTCAGCTCCTACAACGACAGCAGCGACTGCCACCAGTAGTACTGCAGCAGCGGCGGCTATAGCGATGGGCCGGGAAGCGTGTGCAGGCGCTTTGGCGAATTTCATGCTGAGCGAAGCTTACCGCCCCCGCGTGTGCTACCAGTCGAATGCTGCCGTAAAAGCACTCCTGTCGTGCCTGTCTGCTAGTACCACCATTACCACCACTCGCTCTGCCGCGTCAACAGCAGCAGCAGTTGCCTCTGCCACTGCAGGAGCCGCACCAGCTGACTCCGCTGCTTCAGTAGCGTTTGCGTTAGCAGCGCTCATGAACGCGACCCTCGCTGAAGACCAGCCAAACCTCAACGGCAGTGGCAGTGGCAATAGCAGTGGCAGTGGTCCCCGTGCGGCGGTGGTGGCGTGTGGCGGCGTGAAGGCTGTGCTGCCACTCCTGAGAGGGGGGCAAGTAGACGGAAGTGGCAGCAGTGGCGGCAGTGGCAAAGGAGCTGGAGCAACGGTCAACAAACACACGGTGCGTGAAATTAAAGTCTGCTTGCTTACTACTACTGTATTCATACTACTGCAGTTGTGCATCTGTATTGATGTTGTTTTTTTCTCTCGTGCCGGCTTGTTGGATTTGAGTGGTTGTGTGGTTTACTTGTTTATGTGAATGCATCTGCAGGTGGCAGTCTCGGCCGATGCCTCTGTAGTGTATGTGCGTGCAGCAGGCTTACTATCGCGCGTGGCGACGGCGCCGTCCGCTCAACAGCAACTGCAGCAAGATGCCAACGCCCTTTCCGCCATTGCGCGTGCGATTGAGTCGAACAATTCGTGTGGCCTTGCCCTTCAACAAGGCAGCAGTGGCAGCGGTGGCAGTGGCTCTTCATCGTCTTTGTCTTCTCCAGAGGTGGTCAATTGGCTGATCAGCGAACGAGAGCATTTAGCCCGCGTCGCAGCCGTGGTACTCGCCGGCAGCGGCGCCAGCCTCGCCGTGAAAGCATGGCACGCCTCCGGCACTTTGGCAATGTTGCTGTCGTGGCTCCCTCTGCCACGCGTGGACGCCAAAGGGCTAGTAACCGCCGATTCGGTGGTGATGCCACCGCTGCGCCATTCCAGCAACACCACCACCGCTACTAGTGCAAGCAAGAGTAAGAGTGGCAGTGCCGGAAACAACACAGCAGCAGCAGCAGCAGCGGCGCTTCAAGCGCCCTCGGCACGGTTGTGTGGCAACGTGGTGAAGTGTTTCGTAGCAGTGGTCGAGCAGCCCACGAGTGCGGCCGCGCAACGGCTCGTCAAAGCTGGCTTGCTCGAAAAACTGGTGGCGCTGCTGGCCAACACTCAGGTATATACAGGGTAGGAAGGAAAGGAATGAGAGAGAGGGTGCATTGTGGGTGGGTGGGTGGGTGTCATGTTTGTGTGTAGTGAGAGGAGATGGAAAAAGATAATAGAAAGGAAAGGGAAGGGATTTAGGGGCCCTCAATGGCAAGTTCCTCTCCAACGTACTTACTATATTATTAATATTTGTGTTGTTGCTATTTGTTTTTTTCAAACTGTACCCACCCAGGAGCTCGCCGTTCGCAAGAACGTTGCCGTGGTGCTTGCTCGAGCGATGCGCGATGACGCAGCCAAAGGGCGCGTGCGAGAACTCCGGGGCATTGAAATGCTTGTGCAGCTCGGCCCTCAGCTGTAATGGACAAAAAATACTAGCCGAATCGATACACCTATATTTTAGGCGAACTTCTCTTGTGCTGCGGAACATCTCGAACTCGGAATCCTTTTCGAACCCGAATGAAGGCCCCTTTCCCTTCTTCGAGCTTAATTAAACTTCGCTTGAATTAATTGAAGAGGATTTCCCTTTTGCTCACATGGCCCTTGCATGGCCCAATTAAGAATTAAAAGGAAGATTTCTGCAGTATTCTACTTGGCAGTTCCGATTGCTGGGGTTTTCGTCGTAGTTGGAATTCGGTTATTCTGTAATCGACCCTGTCGACGTTTTTTAGACCTCAAATCACCCTGCGTTTGCGTGAGGTCGTGTATAATATAGTATAAAGACACCTCGAGAGTAAATTATTACAATTGCATTACGCAAAAGGACACTCAACCCAGTCAGACTTGTACTGAAGATGGCATTTTTCTGTTGCTATGTGCCACAGTGGTGTCGAACTCGAACTAATACAAACCCAAATGGCACAGAAGCCAATGTGTTGCTGAGTGCGCCAAAGTGTACTATGCCAGCAAGCAGTAAGGTGCGGAACGACAACCTTGGCCGCACAGCTGGAGTAGCGGCGTGGGCCGCGTAAGACAGCTGAGCAAGTGATGCGCCGGATTCCGCAGTTAGGCGCAGAGCCAAGACAAGAAGAGAAGACGAAGACGAGAAACGAGAAGAACAGTTACTATTCCCATTCCCCGCTAAGGAGGAATCATCCGGGAGCTGGACCAGCATAACCGATCGATGTGAGGCCATCCAACCATCCACAAAACTTGTTGGTTGGATCGCTCCAAGCACCAAACGTGTGCTTGCTGCTCTGCTTATCCCGGTCCATCTCCCTCAAATTTTTTCTTCTGTACCCTTCGGGAGGGGGGTACACGCGCCCGGCCTTGGGTCTCAAGGCGGGGAGCGAGCTTCCAAAATGCATACTTTTCCCCCAAATACCCATACTTGCCTGATTTAGTGTTTAATGATAGTTTATTCCAAGTGCAGCACCGGCTCGACTACTTGCTTCTTTTCCTCCTCTTTCTCCTCCTTTTCCCCGATTTTTGGTTTTCTGAAAAGAGTCCACCAGCACCAAATATGAGCCGACGATGGCACCCACTTGGTGGTGGTGGAGTTTTTTAGTGAATGTTTTTTAGTCTTTTTTAGTGTCTATTCTATGTTCAAGAGGTGGTGAGCAGCCTCGAAAAGTCGGCGGTTCTGTTCTCCCTGCTGCCTGGTTGCGGCCTCATAGCTGCGCAGTGCTACGATGAATCCGCCCTATCAGTATCTCATTGACTCGAGAACTTTATTATCTCTCATATTCGGTACTTGGACCCACATCAGCAAATACCTAGCTGTCATGGGGTGCTGATTTGGAAACACGATGACTAGAAATGCTTGTGAAAGCTACGCAAAGTAGCCTGCAGTAGCGCAGACGACACGATTATTGGCATTGTGAATAAACAATCGTAATCATTTAAACAATTTTCGATAGCTGCCGCCGGGCAGCATATTTCGGTGATGATTTCGCAGGCTGCAGAGCCACAACTACTTGCTCTTTTGCTGCAGCTGCCGCATAGATTTCCACGCAACCAGTAGCAGCTGTAGGTGCTAGACCTACAATGCTATCAATGAAATTGTCAACATTGACAGATTTAAGTACTCCACGATCAGGATCCGTTTGCATGGCCTTGGTCAGAGGTTGCACGAGAGTGCCATGGGAGCCTACTGTATGAGCATTCCGAAACAACTGGCCGCTGCATCATCACTATGTACTCTCAATAGTAAAATTGACTCGTTGTGTTGGATGTTTTCTGAGCTCAATCTAATTGGGTCTATTAAGATGATTGAAGCTGCTTGCGCTCACATGCGCCCATCGACGACGAGTTCATCGCGCTAAGAGGAAAGACAAACAACGGACATACATCCTGTGGCAGATGAACTAAACTGTGACACTGATGAGCATGCTCCCTCGCTGCTTTGACATACATCCAATTCTGACTGAAGGGCGTTTCTATTTGATTTAAGCTGCAGCGTTGAGGCTAAGGAGCTCAACTCCTTTATTCACCAAGTATCAATGCTGCGTAGCTCGAGTTTCTAAATGCGATCGCGACCGTAGCCGCTCTAGTGGCAGCTGCAACTATTACACGAGATAATAGAGCGATGGTGGCCTGTCCGGTGTGGCTGGTATTGCCGATGCTAGTAATGACACTTTAAATGAAGCAATCATGTACTTCTCAACAGCTCCAGCGTTGCTGGCCATCTACATTTCTTTTGCCGCTTGGCACGTGGTTCTATCTGCACTCCGCAGTGGCGCTACCAAACTAGAAAGTCCATGTAGTTTACACTGGAGTGCCCTGTCGTGCTATATCCTTGACATTTTTTTTGAAAAATATTTGCCAAATAGAGCACTATAGATGTTCAAATTAACTACTAATCCTTACAAGCGACGCCAGCGAGATAATGGCATATAAGCCGCTACTGGCTTGCAGTGTTCTATTTCCGAATACGGCAGTATCAATCAGCTATAATAATCCTTCTGGTATGAGATACAGCAGTCAAGCCAATAAGTAATATGGTTTCACTTAGGAGCTTAGGAGCGCCCTGGGGTTAAAAAGTCCAGCCCTTTTGGTGTAATGTTATCACTTATACCGGCAGCCTGGGCATATCGGATTTACCGAACAAAACGGCCAGCTCCAATTGAAGTGACCGGCGGATGGTGGATCCGGATCCCTCCTAGCTTGATCTCCCAACAGAAGGAAAGTTTAAACTAGGCAAGCTCGCGACTTCTTCTTTCCTCATTTCCCTGCTCTTGAGGAATGAGGTGTGGTTAGACGCAGAAGGCCGCTCGAAGTACAAGCCGCAGGGCACCATTTTCCCTTTAAAAACTTCTGTTTTGCCTGTAATTTTCGTTGAATTGGTATATATTCTTGCCCCTTCGAAGATTCAATTAACTTCCTATGAGCTCCAGAAATTTCATTTTGATCGCCCATCATCTTCCTTCTTTTTTTTTCTCTTCTTTCCCTTCTCTTTCTCTTTTTCTCTCTCTTCTTTTCCTCCTCTTTCTCCTCCTTTTCCCCGATTTTTGGTTTTCTGAAAAGAGTCCACCAGCACCAAATATGAGCCCAGACGATGGGTTGTGATCACAAGGACACGACGTAGTTGTGTTGCGTGTTGTCCCAGCCCCGTAATAATGTGTCATGAGTCATGAGCAACCCTATTATGTCTTTATAGTAAAGACGAATAGCATCATGATATTGCGCAGCGTTGTTCTGGTCGTTGCGCTCGCGGATACCGCTAGCTCGGCCGCTAGAAGCGAAGATACCACGGGCAGCGCACGTCACCGCCACGCGCAGGTCGCAAACGATGTTGTTCGTGACGGCGACTTCGAAGAATATGAATTAATGCAGGCTGAGTCTTCGCCCCCCTCCTTAACGCTTGACGCGTTGCCCTCTTCGGTTATACCCGCGCTCGGAGATTTCCAGGTGCCGTCCCGTCGGGAGCTGCGCGCGCTAGAGTCAAAGTTTACTTGCGGATGGGAAACAGAGGACGAATGCGGGTGGTACTCAACAGACGCTGGCACTAGCGTCTGGACGCGAAAATCTGGTACAACAAACACGAATGGCGGTTCAAAAACTGGGCCGTCGAGTGCAGCAAGTGGCACTTTTTATATCTACAGTGAATGCCAAAGCAACGGGGGTAATACATTTACTTATCAGCTTGACTTAGGTTCAAGGCTGAGCCTTACGACCGTAAGTTTTCAATACTATTTATTTGGTTCTGGAATACAGGACGTTCAGTTCTTATATTCTGTGGACGATTTATCTTGGACTCCGCTGTGGCAAAAGAATGCTCAGATGCAATCGAGCTCTACTGAACCTTGGCAGGCGGCCACTCTTGACGTCAGCGGCATTTATCCACAGTTCTTCCGTTTCTCCACCGCCCAATCTACAGGTGACAACAACCGCGATGCAGCCTTCGACACATTTTCACTGCAGTTCAGCCCGTCGCCTATACCAACGCTCGCCGTTTTGTCGCCCAAACCTTCGCCAGAGCCAACATTTGCTCCCTCCTTGGTGCCCTCACTCGGACCCACGCCATCGCCCACGCTGCCTCCCACGCCTGTGCCCACGCAGATACCATCATTCTCTCCCACTTTTCATCCCTCGTTTGTGCCACTTTCGCTACCGACACTTTCACCCTCGTCCAAGCCCACATCTGAACCCACATTTCAGCCCACGCCGACGCCTACTTTGGTACCCTCGCTAAAGCCAACACCGTTGCCCACGCAGCATCCTACGCCGTTACCAACCTTGAAACCAACTCCATCTCCCTCCTTTCGCCCATCACTTGTGCCTTCGCCGCTGCCGACATCACAGCCGACGCCGGCACCCACACCTAAACCTACTCCCGAACCAACACCAGCACCGACTCTAGCTCCCTCTTTTGTTCCAACGCCAACGCCTACACCTGTCCCCTCTCCTAAACCAACGCCAGAGCCATCGCCGCTTCCGACGCCACAACCGACGTTTTTGCCAACTCCTAAGCCAACGCCAGAACCTACGCCACTTCCGACGCCACAGCCGACACCATTGCCGACTCCTGAACCAACGCCAGAGCCGACACCGCTTCCGACGCCACAGCCGACGCCGCTGCCTACGCTGGTTCCATCTCTGCAGCCCACCCCAGCCCCAACACCTCTGCCAACTCACTCACTCCTTCCAACGCCTGCTCCCACGCCCATACCAACGCCAGTGCCAACTCCAAGCCCAACTCCAGCTCCAAGCCCTTCACCAACGCCGGTGCCCACACCACTTCCAACGCCCGTGCCTACACCCCCGCCGACACCTCCTCCTACTTCAGAACCCACGCCAGTTCCTTCGTTGATGCCATCCCCTAGTCCAAGCCCTGTGCCAACCTTGATGCCCACATCAGTTCCAACACCGCTGCCTACACCCCCGCCGACACCTACTCCTACTTCACATCCTACGCCAACGCCTTCCTTGATGCCATCCCCTAGCCCAAGCCCTGTGCCAACCTAGCCCGACGCCTGTGCCTTCGTTGATGCCTACGCCTAGTCCGAGCCCCGTGCCGACTCTGATGCCTACGCCAGTACCTTCGTTAATGCCTACGCCTAGTCCGAGCCCCGTGCCGACTCTGATGCCCACGCCAGTGCCTTCTTTAACGCCCTCACCAGCGCCCACGCCGCTTCCATCTCCTACCCCGACTCTGATGCCCACGCCTGTACCTTCTCTGGCCCCATCTCCGAATCCTAGCCTTGCTCCTACGCCTGAACCCACGCCGACACCCTCACCGCAACCCACTACCTTCGATACGGTCGCCATGAAAGTTGTGGTGGTAGCTGACGTTGCAAGTACGAACGACATCTCTGAATCAATTCTCGCACAAGCTCTAGTCGGCAAATTGGCAGGTGCGGATGCCTCGGAGTCTTCCACGATTCGTAACACAGAAGTTGTGGTGGTTAGCAGCAGCCCAGGCAATAGCGGCAATAACGGACAAGCTAGCGATGACGCGGGTAGCAGTGAAACGCTTGAGGTCTCCAGCAATTCCATCAGCATCAATGGTGGTGGTCTAATAAATAGCAGTCTATCAAGTCCTGCAGTGTCGCTTATTCAGTCTAAATCGTTGCTCCCAAGGAAATTGCTATATTCAAAGCAGTCTTTGCCAGCAACCCAAATTGAATCATCTGGTGCAATCTCGCGTTTGCCTCGAAAGCTCGCTGACACTGATCGTGTCAATGTGACGTTTCACGTAGTGGGCTCTCTATCAACCCTTGGCTATCAGAACGCTGACGCTTTCGAGGTGTGCTTGTTTTTCATAATTTGACTCTTCCTTGGGCTTGAAATATATATTTCAGTACTTAATTCACTTGTTAATACCTTTGTAATTTTTGTCAGTTGATTTTGCTGTTGTCTCCATTTTATCAATTGTATGCGTGTGTAGTAGCTACCAGCTACGCAGCAAATTGAAATTGAGATGCAATTACTGCCATATGTGAATCACGCGTCTTCCATTCCACCCCATTGCCAAAATGACGTCTGCGCGCACATGCCCAAGTATATTATCGCTTGAATAAGAAGTCCTCACCAATTTAAATGAAATGTACAGGTGGCATTAAAGGCTGATTTGAGTGAAGCGTTTGCTGACAATTCTCTCACGGATAGTTTGCAAACCGCTTGCGGGTGCACCACCACCGTAGCTTTATCAATAAGTGTGAACAGCTTGCTCGCTTACCCTACACTCTTTCCTACCCCACAACCGTCGCCGCTACCTACCCCTTTGCCCACACCACTACCTACACTCATGCCATCGCCCGTGCCCACGCTATTACCAACCCCTTTGCCCACACCGCTGCCTTCACTCGCTCCATCGCCCGTGCCCACGCTATTACCAACCCCTTTGCCAACACCGCTACCTACATCCTTGCCATCGTCGGTGCCCACACCGTTGCCGTCGTCCGTTCCGACGAGCACACCCACCTTGAGCCCCACCCGCCTGCGCTGCCTCCCGGGTACCTTCACCGAGGAGGCGGACTTCGACTGCAATTTCGGTGATGGCATTTGTGGTTTCGTGAACACAGGCAGCAATGAATGGGTTGAAGGCAATAGTCTGAATTCGGGCAGCAGCGGTGGTGGTATCATTGCAGGACCACCAGAGGACCGTACCACTGGATCCGGCACTTATGTATACGCTCCAGCTGTTTCATATTCTGCCACTAATCAAATATTTGTGCTTGAGGCCTCCCTCGGCAGCAGCCAAGGGTCGCTGTCTTTCTACTACCATCTCATTGGCTGCGCAAACTCCTCGCTTACTCTATTCACTCAAGGAGCATCGGGAGCTTGGACTGAAAAATGGTCTATATCAGTGTCTGACAGCAACACCACCGAGGATGCATGGCAGATAGTCAAATTGGCCCTAGCGTCTTCTGAGCTTAGCTTGAGATTTGTCGCATTCACACCGGCTGGTGCATCGCATAGTTGTGCTGCGGCTCTCGACGATGTGTATGTAGCAAAGCTCTGCACTCCGTGCCCGACGGGGCAATACCAATCTATTATTGCCGCAAATGCATGTTTGCCATGCGTGAATGGCTCCTACTGCGAAACCGAGGGCCTTACTTCACCGACGGACTTCTGTGCTGCGGGGCAATACTCGGGGTACGCTTGCGTGTCTCTTGTCACGCGCTTTTCATGTTGAAGCATCCATTCCTCGTATGATGCGCTCAAAACGGCACCCGTTAACGTCAATCGAAGCTGGCCATATTTGTGACACCTTCAACTTGATCAAAGCTAATCATATTTGTTACGACATCTGAAACATCATTTTCCTGGTACTGTTTTTCAATTTTATTCCTTTACAGTTACGGCCAAACGTTATGCACGTCATGTGCGCCGGGAAAGTACCAGCCGGACACAGGGCGCGGTAGCTGCATAGACTGTGGAGCAGGCAAGTATGTTGCAACGACTGGTAGTTTAGCGGAAACAGCATGCGCCGATTGCGGCAGCGGGCGTTACACTGAGGGTGGCAGTGGATCGTGTACGCTGTGTCCGAGAGGGCAATACCAAGATACCTCAGGCAATTCAGAATGTGTAGGTTGCGCTGCTGGTTATTACACTTCAATTGAGGGCGCAACAGCATGCTCGCAATGCGATGGAGGTAAAAATGCGTGGCTCTACGGATACTAATCATACTTTCACTCAATCTGTATTGATGCACAATGTTCTTCTACCAATTCCTGAATAGTGTCATGTCATAAACTTAGTTGTTGAATTTGCTGATATCCTTCTTAGGAACTATTACTAACAGAACGGGCTTAAGCTCGTGTTACTTTTGTCCTTCGGGGCGTTATCAACCCTCAGCTGGACAAATTGAATGGTAAGCACTAGCGATCGTTTATTTCACTGTTTGATTATTGCATAGCTAGTTTTATTATCCATGAGTCTAGCCTTACTTGTTTTCTATTGTGCGACAACGCCATAGCATCAAGTGCGTTTCAGGGAAATTCAGTACGGCTGAGCGACTGGATTGTGTGCAGTGCGAATCCGGTAATTCTTAGTGTTCCCCGTAGATAACTTTGAAGCTTGCCATACTTTGTGAATTCGCAAATACTTATATTCCCCTGTTCAACTTACTTCGGCGATGCTTTGATGGATATCAACATTTAAAAAAAATCCAGGTACCTTTGTGAAAAATGATGAAATTTGCACGTTGTGTCCACCGGGAACTTATGCGCCCACAGCTGCAACTTCGGCCGGCTGTTCCGTGTGTTTGAGAGGGTTCAGTACTTCTGGTATATTCGCCAATTGATATATTTTACGTACTGTAGGCTGATTGATACTATCATAAAATCACGTATCGTACATCTTAACCAACTTTGCATTTTATTTCGTTACTAAGCTTCTCTAGAATTTCCATACGAAGTGTAAGCCGGTTAAGGCTGTGCATCTTTAAAAAAATATCGTTATGTGAAGGTGTACCCGTTGGTGCTACCACGTGCGCGCCTTGTGATGCGGGCTATTATAGCGAGGGCTATGCAGTAAACTGCACTGCTTGCGAACCCGGATACTACAGCGGCAATGCTGCTTACAATTGTCTCGAATGTCCTGCGGGCACCTACAATGCCGCCAGCGGTCAAGGTGTCTGCGCTTCATGCTCAGGCGAAACTTATTCCCGTGCCCAATCGACAAACTGCGAACTCTGTGTGAAAAAGTAAGCTGAGGATAGGTTTGCATTTTAATGAAAAATCTTCCTTTCCACTATGTTATGCAAGGAATATGTCCCTATGACTTCCCATTTTCCTTGCTTCTTGAATTTGCTGCGTAGTTACTTCTATTCCGAGCTTGGGACCTGTTTGGTGTGTCCTCGCGGAACGATTTGCGACACCGATGGGGGTTCCACTCAAGAGAAATTGATTGTAGCTAAGGGATTCTGGCGCATTCATTCAATGAGTACAGAGATATACCCTTGTCCTTTGCCAGAAGCGTGCATTGGGGGCGAAAACTTCACCTCGAGCGCAAATTATTTTTACAATGCCGTTGGATATTGCAAAGCTGGATATTATGGCCCCATGTGCGGAGTGTGTGCAAATGACAATACTGGCCCCAATGATGATTACTACTTCAACCCAGATACTCAAACGTGTGATGCCTGCTTTGACCTCGAAGATCCTTTCCAAGTCCTAATACAATCTCCGACGCTCATCGCTTTCGTGTGCATAATGATTGTGGTAGCGGTCCTGATATTAAGGTTTATATTTTGCACCAATGCTGCCGACTTGGATTCCAAGGTGATACATTACTTCTGTGTCTTTGAGTGTAAAACTATTGTATAATGATTGGTTTTACCTTTTCCCCTAAGCTTTCAGCACCAAGTTAAATGTTCTCATGTTACTACATAGGTTAGCACGGTGCGTAAAGTTGAAGGCGTCGCTGAACGTGGTGTTCGAGGATTCAATGGCAAAACGCGGCTGAAGTGCCTCATGAGTTTTGGCCAAGTGACCGCAAACATTGGTTTTACGTGTTCAGTAACCTTCCCGCCAATTTTTGAGCGAATCTTAAATGTGTTTGCCGTGCTCAATATGGACCTTTTACCAGCTCTCGGCCTTGCTTGCCGTAAGTCGAATCTCTCTTTCTCTATTGTTGAAATTTTAGCGTTACCACGTAAACGTAATCCTTGTCTCTATAAATTCTATCACGCGGGGGTTTACAATGTGACCGATTCATTTCTGTTTGTTTGGTGCCTGACAGGCTTCCCTGACTTTGACTACATGAATAAATTGCTCGTCGTTACCATTTTCCCTCTCATTGTACTATCGACGCTTGGCTTAATGTACACTTTTATCGCAGTCCGCGCCAAGATAACTGGCAAGCCAGACAAACGAGGCGCAACAGTTATTTACGTGTTTCTGTTTTTCACATTTCTGATTCTCGTCCAGTGCAGTTCGACGGTGTTTGACTTCTTCCAATGCAAATCATTTCCTGAGGCGCTCAATGAGTTCGGTGAAATCGAAGAAAAGCGATACTTGAACAGGGACTATTCGGTGGATTGTAATAGCCCACGCTATTTTTCTTTCATACCATATGGGCTCATAATGATCGCGGTAAGGCTTCTGGAATCAAGACAGCAAATATTTGATTACAATTGTATCAATCCACTGTATCAAACATTGAGTGCTGTATTATTCAAAATATGATTATTCTATTTTTTGCTATTTCGTGCATGTCTCGAAGATATACCCGATTGGAATCCCATCGCTTTATTTTACTCTCGTGAAGAAGTACAGCCACATACTTTCAGACCAAGCGGCACTGGAGATGGAAGCTGCGTACAACTACCCGCATGTTGGGCATGTGCTCTTTCTTGTCGAGGTTTGATCTTCTTTCTTGGAGAACGAGATAATGTTTGTGCTCACTTTCCTTCAACAGTTCATTATCGACTTTTTTTCTTGTACATAGGCCTATAAGC
>Ga0307934_1001777_pt1 | contig 12551 bp, 12 predicted proteins | sample OrgLakmetageno90_FD_201838 | JGI IMG/M metagenome (GOLD analysis project Ga0307934, IMG submission 201838) | Saline water microbial communities from Organic Lake, Antarctica - #90 | ecosystem: Environmental > Aquatic > Non-marine Saline and Alkaline > Saline | place: Antarctica: Organic Lake... | reverse complement strand
GATTTAGGTACTGGTGCGAGCCGCCGTCTAAGAAGAGCTGGTAAAATTCCAGCTATTATTTATGGTGGTGACAAAGAAGCTGTATCTCTATTGATAGAACATGATAAACTTTTACATGCTACAGAAGACAAAGCATTTTTCTCAAGCGAAATTACTTTAGATTTTGGTGATAAAAAAGAAAAAGTTATAATCAAAGCACTTCAAAGACACCCATATAAAATTAAATTGATGCATGCTGATTTCATGAGAGTATAATACTTCATATATTTCTGTAAATTGAAATAATACAAAATCCTTCACTTGCTAAAAATCAATCAAGCAGTGAAGGATTTTTTGTTTAGAGTTCTTTTATCATACGCTTGACTGAAAAGATAACTGTATAAAGATCTCTAAAACTAAATATGTAATTAAAGTAATCAAGCATCGTTAATCAAGTAATACTAATTCCAATACAAATCAGTAAGATGATTGTCGCAAAGGAGTTTATGTCTAGTTTAATTTTTTGATATACAACTAATAGCTATTGGTAAATATCAAGAGGTTAAAAATGGGTGTGAAATGCAACGAGAGAACGAATGGGTTTGTTGTGTTAGGGGTGGGTAATAAGGGCATTTAATAACTCATGAGAATGCATCTTAATGTCCAAATTTACCGCCCCTGTGTTGTAAATTTCTTTAGATAACAGTCATAAACCCTTGTTTTTTCAAAGCATCTTGCATAAATTTACGAGCTTCTTTTGAGAGTTTTTTCTCAATATCTACAGTCCAAGTATTATCTTTCTGATTAGAAGTACGAGTATTGTAATACTCTGCTAAAGTATTATCATAACTTTTGATTTTATCTAAATCTAAAGGACTGTATTTATCTTGATGTACAGTTATGTCAATCGGCAATCTAGGCTTCACTTCAGGTGATTGATCAGGGTACCCTAAGCATAACCCAAACATCGGAAATACCTGTTCAGGTAGCTCTAAAAGCCCACACACTTCTATAGGATTATTTCTAATCCCACCAATATAAACACCACCAATCCCCAATGATTGAGCAGCTAAGAGAGCATTTTGAGATATCAATCCACAATCTACAGCACCTAGTAGCACCTGTTCAGTATAGCCATAATAACCGTTAGGAACTAATGTTTTGTGCTTATGAAAATCTATACAAAAAACTAAAAACTCAGCAGCTTGTGCTACATAGGCTTGATTGCCTGCTAGAGTAGCTAATTTTTCTCTTTTAGCCTGATCTACAACTCTTATAATGCTAGTACACTGTAAGAAACTAGAGCTAGGAGCAGCTACTGAAGCCTGCAAAATAGTCTTGAGATTCTCGGCAGAGATTGGTTTGTCTGTATATTTACGAATAGACTTATGATTAAGCATCAATTGGATTGTTTGATTCATGATTTGTCCTTACTTTTATTCACATTGTTTGTAGGGGTTGACCTATGTGTCAACCTATTATTAAACTTAACTAAGGCAAACACATAGATTTGCCCCTACAATAATTGTTATTAAGCAACAGCATTAAAGTGTGTAAGATCAGTTAATAAGATAATAGAACTAAGGCTACAATAAAGAAAATTGAGCGTCTTCTTTTGCAATTTCTTTTTCTTGTAAATCTCTTCTTGTTTTTACAGCATTAGCAAGCATTTCTAGCATTGTAATGGTTTCATCAAAATCCACACAAGCATCAGTTACACTTTGACCATAGGTTAATGGTCTATTATTGATATTTTGATTACCAGCAACAAGATTACTTTCTATCATCACACCGAAAACATCATTACTTACGCTAATTTGCTCACAAATATCAGCTAGCACATTTTTTTGCTTAGAATGATCTTTCTGGCTATTACCATGACTACAGTCAATCATAACCTTTGTATTTATATCAGATTTTTTAAGTTTAACAATACAGTTATCAACATCATTTTTGCTAAAGTTAGTACCAGAAGCACCGCCGCGAAGTATCACATGACCATTTTGATTACCTTTAGTTTCAAATATAGCTGTAGAGCCAGATTTTGTAGTGCTAAGGAAGTGGTGCGAGTATGTAGCTGATTTGATAGCATCAACAGCGACTTGAGTATCACCGTTTGTAGCATTTTTAAAACCAATAGAAGCAGATAGCCCAGATGCTAACTCTCTATGCACTTGACTTTCAACAGTTCTAGCGCCGATAGCACCCCATGATATTAGCTCTGCAAAGTACTGAGGAGTTATCACATCTAAAAATTCAGTGGCACATGGCAAGCCCATATTTGTCAAGTCTGATAATAAAGTACGGGCTAGGCGAAGACCTTTGTTTATACAAAAAGAATCATCAAGGTCAGGATCGTTTATCAAACCTTTCCAGCCAATAGTTGTGCGAGGCTTTTCAAAGTAAACTCGCATCACTATGATGATTTCATTTTCAAATTTTTTTATTTGATCTTTTAGTTTGGTAGCATATTCTATAGCAGCAGTTGTATCGTGTATAGAGCATGGTCCTACCACAACTACAACCCTATCATCACTTCCATGGATAGCTTTTGCTATCTCTTGACGAGAATTTTTAACTGTTTCATAAGATCCTTTTAGTAAAGGGATCTCATCAATTAGAACTTCTGCAGGAATCAATATTTTTTCCTTTTTTATATTTATATTAGAAACTTTGTCAAATTTTTTATCGCCTATCATAGGTGTTAGTATCCTTGTTTATCGAAATTATTTTTTACCTAAAAGACCCGCTATATTGCCCATGCCTTGCATGCCAGAAATACGCTTCATCATGTTTGCCATGCCGTTTTTCTTGCCAACAACAGACTTCATCATTTTTCTCATTTGGGTGTATTGCTGTAGCATTTTGTTCAAGTCTTGGATAGTAGTGCCAGACCCTTTTATGATTCTTTGCTTTCTACTATGTTTTATTAATTCGGGTTTTTTACGCTCAAGAGGAGTCATAGAGTCTATAAGAGCTTCTATTTTTCTAAACATATCATTGCCAGTATTGCCTGGCATACTTGGCATATTAGGCAGTTTTGACATTATGGAATCTAGACCGCCAAGATTCTTCATCTGAATTATTTGATTTTTAAAATCTTCTAAATCAAAATTTTTGCCACTTTTTAGTTTTTTAGTTAGTTTATCAGCAGAATCTTTTTCTGTTTTTTGCTCTATACTTTCTATCAAACTAAGTACATCACCCATACCTAAAATTTTAGAGGCTACTCTATCTGGATGAAATGCTTCTAGTGCATCAGTTTTTTCACCAACACCTAAGAATTTAATCGGCTTACCTGTAATCTCTCTTATAGAAAGAGCAGCACCGCCTCTAGCATCACCATCTGTTTTGGTTAGGATTATACCTGTAAGCTCAAGTGCATCGTTGAAAGCTTTTGCAGTCACCGCGGCATCTTGACCTGTCATACTATCTACAGTAAAGAAGGTTTCTATAGGATTTGAGATTTTATGAATTTGTTTTATCTCATTCATCATAGATTCATCTATATGTAATCTACCTGCAGTATCTACAATAAGTACATCTATCAACTTATTTTTGGCAGCTTTTATAGCTTCTGTAACTATATACTCTGGTTTTTGAGATGTATCAGATTCAAAAAATTCAGCATTTACACTACTTGCTAAAGTACGCAACTGGTCTATAGCTGCAGGGCGATATACATCGGCAGATACAACCATAACTTTTTTCTTATGTTGCTCTTTTAGGTACTTTGCTAGTTTTGCAGTTGAAGTCGTTTTACCAGCACCTTGAAGACCCGCCATCAAAATTACAGCAGGGGGCTGAGTTTTGAGATTGATAGGCACAGCTTCTTCGCCTAAAGCTATTTCTAATTCTTTTTTTACAAAAGATATAAATGTTTGATCTGGACTTAGGCTTCTTTTAACTTTTTCGCCGATAGCTTTTTCTTTGATATTGGCTATAAATTTCTTGACAACTGGTAGGGCAACATCTGCTTCTAGCAGCGATACTCTAATATCACGCAACGCTGCTTGGACATTCTCTTCAGTTAGAGATGTTTGACCTTTTAACCTATCAAACGATAGTTTTAATTTATCTGATAAACTAGTAAACATAATTTTAAGTCTTTACTCTTAGAGTTTATTAACCGATGTTACGCACTAAAGCTAAAATATCACCCTACGGCATTAGAACTTTATTATCATGGCTAATAGCTATGATAATAAAAAACTGCCTTGTATGACACTTGATTTTTTTGTTTGAACTTATATTTAGTGCGTAACATCAGTTGTTAGTTTTTATATAACAAAAATATTAACATTTTTAAAAAAAATATACTATATCTAACAGACTATACTTATAGCTATTACAGCAAATAGTAGTAGACAAATAACAGTATAGGTATAGTTTTTGGTTTTAATGAAGTAGATTGATTCTAATAAAATTCTAATGACTGGCATAAAAATCAAATATAAAAGCCCAATATTTATTATTTTAGTATAAAAACTTTGCTGAAGTATCTGAGCAGTTAAGCCAAGAATCATTATGGTTACGGCTATTGTTAGGTTGAGCTTTAGTACTTTAGCTATTATTGTATCTTTACTCATATTAAGCCCTTGTATAGCATTTGCAAAGTCGCTAACAGTATAACTGTGAAAAAAACAACTCTAAGTATATTTGTATTAATGTGAGGCATGATTTTTGAGCCTATAGTAGCACCTAAAAGAGCACCAAGAGCTACAGGTAATGTAATGTTTGGATCAATATTCCCAGAAAAATAGTACGCAGATGCTGCTGCAAATCCAGTTATTCCCATTATAAAATTACTGGTGGAGGAGCTTACTTTAAATGGTATTTGCATGATTTTATCCATAGCTAGTACTTTAAACAAACCTGCCCCAATACCAAGCAATCCTCCGATAAAGCCTGCACCAATCATTGCTATAAAACCTAGTATGGGGTTTCTTACATTGTAGTTTTGTTTTTTGTTTTTGATAACAATTTGATCATTTAGCTGCAAAAAAGCAGAAATACGAGATGGTTTTGAGTTTGCTGGATGCGTTTTTCTTATTAGATTTAAAAGTAAAACTACAATTAGTACTAACCCAAATATCAAAAATAAAGGTTTAGGGGGTATGTTAAGAGCTAAGTTAGCACCAAATATAGCTCCAGAAGCTGTAGCTAAGGCTAAAAACATACCAAGCTTTTCTTTAGTCAATCCATGAGAATTTAGTGAAACTATTGATGTTGCGGTAGAAGTACATATAGTAGCAACTAAAGAAGCTCCTATAGCGTGATGGAGAGGGACTCCTACAAAAGTAACTAAGGCTGGAGTGATCACTATAGCACCACCTAAGCCAATTAAAGATCCAATTGTACCACCAAGCACGGCGACAAGAAAAATCAATAATTCGAGTAAAAGAATACTTTCCATAACAATAAAGTGACAAAACAGAACAATGTGTGATAGATTATAGCAGAAGTTATTTTTTAAAACGATTGAGTTTTTGTGTAAATGCTTTAGAATATAGAGGGTAAGTATCAGCAATGATCGAACTATAAAAAAATTAATTTAAATCGGAGAATAAGCCACAATGGCAAAAGAAGAATGTATAGAAATGGATGGTGTAGTTTTAGAATCACTTCCAAACACAATGTTTCGAGTAGAGCTTGAAAATGGACATACTGTTACAGCTCATATTTCAGGTAAAATGCGTAAGAATTATATCCGCATCCTTACTGGTGATAAAATCAAGGTTGAAATTACTCCTTATGACCTTACAAAAGGTCGAATAATCTTCCGTAGTAAATAATGTTTATATAATTTCCCTTTATCTACAAAATTAAATTTTCTAATACTAAAAGAGCTGGTGTTAAAATAGTAAATATCAGCCCTATAGATATAGCCAATGGCACCATTTTTGTACCATAATTATTTTTGATAACAGGTAGTGAAAAGTCCATAGCTGTATTTGCAGCATAGCCCACTAGCTCTACGCTTAATAAGTTTTTTAGTAATGGAATTGCTGCGATAACTATTATTTCTCTCGAAAAATCTACTAGAAATGTAACCATACCGTAGTACTGTCCTATAAATTCAGTGTTTAGTATGGCTGAAAGTGAATACCAGCCTAAGCCAGAACTTACCATAATGCTTTCTTTTAGGGGTATGTTTAGAATTAATCCAATTATTATTGCAGAGACTATAGATGTAAATATAATGATAAAAACTATTAGTAGAGCAAATTTGTTTTTAAATATTTGTGCGATAGTTATATTTTCTAATCTAAGAAGTATCCCTATAATAAGCATAAGCCCAAAAAGCAGTATAAATACACAATTATCTATAGTGTGAGTAATATCATAGTTAAATATTTCACCTAAAATATATCCTAGAGCAAGATATACAATATATTTAGAAGATTTGATCAGTAGCAATAAAAAATTTATTAGTTTATTGTTATGAGGATTTTGTTGCTGTGGAGTTATATAATTATCTATCTTTAAAATCTTGAGAAATAATTTAACACCAAAGATATTAGCCATAAATATAATAACTGTGTAAATTAAGCTTAGCCCTAAAACTTCAAGTATAATACTGTTTGTTTGAGTGAAAATACTAAAGCTATATCCCATCATAAATATTATAAGAATAACTATAATATCTAGATAGTTATTAGCTATTTTAAGATATTTACTAGGGTTCTTAAATTTAAAAAAATAATGACCAATGAGAAGTCCTACAAAAAGGATTAGAGATTCAAACATGATTTTTAATTAAGCCTTTTTTCTGTTTAGGAAGAGTATTGTGGGTGTAAATTAGTAAATACATCAAAACCCTATAATTGTGTTATTTATTTGTCAATATTGTAGGCTTATTATATCTCTTAGATTCAACTTAAAGTGAATCCGTGTTTTTAAGCTTATGCTTGCGGTATAGCATAAATAAAACTACAGGAATAATAGATAATACTAAGCACATTGATAGTGTCTGTATAAATTCAATAGGGTTATCGTACATATTGTTAGGAGGAATAAAGCCAACTACCACGCACAATAAAGTACCTGCAATACCTGCGATACAAACTATACTCATACCTAATCTGCCACCAGGAATTTTGAAGATATTCGCATCTTTTAAAGTAGAATTGTTTGTGAATTTAAGTTTTAAAGCAGCAAAAAACATCATTAAATACATCAAAGAATATATTTGAGTGCTAAGAGCAGTAAGTAGCCAGTAGTAAGCTTGTACAGATGGCACTAATTCTAATAATAAGCAGATTATAGTCATAATTATAGCTTGCAATATCAGTATGCCACTAGGTACGCCGTGCTTATTTGTTTTATCTAATGCACCAGGTAGGAACTGATCATCAGCGGCTTGAAGTAAACCTTTAGCAGGTGAAATCATCCAGTTAATCATCGAGCCGATAGAGCCTATAACTATCATCATGCCCAGCATATAGTAAAAGAAGTGCGGTATGCCCATGTTATCAAGGTATATTCTAAAAGTCTTTATGGTGCCGTGAACGACATCTATTTCTGATTGTGGAAATAGGAAGGCTACAGCTAAAGCACCTAAAATCATTGTAAATATAATGAATATTACAGATATCAGAAGTGCTAGTGGAAAAGTTTTTTTAGGATTTTTTACACTAGTGATGTGAACGGTAGCAAGCTCTAAGCCTAAAAATGATGCGATGATAGCAGTCAAACCCATCCATGATTCTGTTGAGTCAAATTTAGGTATAAGATTGCTTGCTTCAAAGTGAATGTGTGTAGAGCAAACTCCACAACTAATTAGTATTATAGCAAATACGACCATAAGCATCATAGGTAAAACCATTCCTACAAAAGTACATATACTTGCAAAGATAGCAGATACTTTTAGCCCCCTTAGGTTCAGTATTGTTAAAGCCCAGAAAGTAACCGTTATAAAAATTATTGTTAATCTTATGTTTTGAGTAAAATCAGGATTAAACAAATAAGCCACAGTGCCTGCTAAAAATGTCAAGATACTTGGAAACCATATAAGGGTGTTTACCCATTGAAACCATATTGCAAGCATAGCAACATTTGGACCAAAAGCTTTTTTGACCCAGCCATATACACCTTCTTCACCTTTTTCTGTATAGGTAGCTGTCATTTCAGCAGAAACCAAGGCTACGGGAGCTAGAAATAAAATTATAGCTACAGCAAAAAAGAAAAATATATATGTGCCAGATGTAGCTGTTGATGGCAGGTTTCTGATATTGTCAATAGAGCCTGTCATTAGAAGTACTAGCAAGATTAAACCAATCTTTTCTTTAGGAACGCTTTTAGTCATATTGATTTAGTATAGTTAATTTACATAATTCGATATGATACTCAAGCATATAGAATTAGGCAATTATTTTTAATGAGTATTGCGTTTTTATTTGGATAAAAAAGGGTTTGTTTTAGTGTTTTTTTTATCGTGTACAGAGAAACTATTCTTTAAATTTATTCTATTTCAGATTCTAAAACTGTATAATCTTTCGAACTAACTATACAATTCTAAAATATCTCTATGAGTAATTATATATTTGTAGTATCAGCACCATCTGGAGCTGGTAAAAGTTCACTATTAAAGGCATTTTTAAACTCCGAAATTGGTAGAGATAATTTTGCCGTAGCAGTATCTCATACAACTCGTGATCCTAGGGTTGGTGAAGAGCATGGTCGAGAGTATTACTTTACAAGTATCAATGATTTTGAGAGTTTACTCAAAGAAGATGGCTTTATTGAATATGCAAAAGTTTTCAAAAATTACTATGGTACATCAAAAGCTGAGATTGACAGATTGCTTACTGCAGGTAAAAATATAATCCTTGAAATAGATTGGCAGGGTGCCGAGCAGACAAGAGCTATCTATAAAGATAAAGCAAAAAGTATATTTATACTTCCACCATCTTTAGAAGAGCTAAGAAGTCGACTAGAAACTAGAAATACCGATTCAAAAGAAGTGATAGACCATCGCATGGATGAAGCTGAGAGTGAGATTTCACATGCAAAAGATTATGACTGTGAATTAATCAATGATGATTTTGATAAGACACTAAAAGAGTTAATGGAATATTTTTCTAATACGATTAAAGGTTAAAGTCTAGCGAATTAAAATTGTAAGGGAACACTAAAAATGTTAAACCAAGATTTAATAAAAGAGAAAATATCTCAAGCAAGGGCAGATTTACCCAATTATCAAGTCAAGGCTGATGAAAAAGAAGCTTATATGACTGAGATAAAAAAATTACTTAAAGAAAAAAATGCCTGCTTAGTAGCTCATTATTATGTAGATGATGAGATTCAGCAATTAGCGGAAGAGAGTAACGGCTTTATCGGTGACTCTCTTGCGATGGCTCGGTTTGGTCTAAATAGCCCTTGTGACACCTTAGTAGTTGCAGGCGTGAGATTTATGGGAGAATCAGCAAAGATTCTAAGCCCTGAAAAGACTGTGCTAATGCCGACGCTATCTGCTGAATGTTCACTAGATTTAAGCTGTAATAATGATGAATTTAAGAAGTTTGTTGATAAGTATCCTGAGCGTGAAGTTGTAGTGTATGTAAACACTTCTGCAGAAATAAAAGCTCTTGCTGACTGGACTGTTACATCTTCAAATGCTTTGGAAATCTGCTCAAGCCTGCATAAGCAAGGCAAAAAAATAATTTGGGGTCCTGATAAATACCTTGGCGATTGGATACAAAAGCAAACAGGTGCAGATATGGTACTTTTTGATGGTAGCTGTATTGTCCATGAGGAATTTAAAGCTCAAGCATTAGATGATCTGATGATTGAGTATCCAGAAGCTGCGGTTTTAGTACACCCAGAATCACCTGCAGAAGTTATAAAAAGAGCAGATGCTGTAGGCTCAACTTCACAACTTATAGAAGCTAGTCAACAGATGCCTAATGATAAATTTATCGTAGCAACTGATACCGGTGTTTTTTATCGAATGAAACAGCTATCTCCTAAGAAAGAATTTATCCCAGCACCTACAGCAGGGCGAGGAGCAACTTGTCAATCATGTGCTAAATGCCCATGGATGAAGCTCAATCAGCTCAAAAATTTAAGAGATTGCCTACTTGATAAAACCAATGAAGTTTTAGTAGATGCGATCACTCGTGAAAAAGCACTTATACCTTTGAATAGGATGATAAATTTCTAATGCTAAATGAAAATCAAATCACCAGTGTACCGCATAGTACTGTCAAGCAATTAGTAGAGTTAGCTATAATAGAAGATGTTGCTGATGGCGATATTACCGCACTACTTGTAGATGATGTCGATACTCAAGCTTTTTGTATAACTCGTGAAGATATGGTTTTATGTGGTTGTGATTTTGCAAACGAGGTTATCGCTCAAATTGACAATCAAATCAAGATAACTTGGCACTATAAAGACTCAGATAGTATAAAAGCTAATGAAAAGATTTTTAGCTTAGCCGGTAATGCTCGTTCTATACTTACTGCTGAAAGGATTATGCTCAATTTTATCCAAACACTATCGGCTACAGCTACGGCAACTAACCATTTAGCTAGTTTGATAGCTGATAGCAATACTAAGCTTTTAGATACGCGTAAGACTATTCCAAATCTTCGTGTAGCTCAAAAATATGCAGTAAAATGTGGTGGAGGTTTCAATCATCGCATAGGATTGTTCGATGCTTTTTTGATTAAAGAAAACCATATTCGTTCAGCTGGTAGCATACAAAACGCTGTGACTAGAGCAAATCAAATCGCAAAAGACAAGATGGTGGAAGTAGAGGTCACAAACCTTGATGAGCTAAACCAAGCAATAGATGCAAAAGCAGATATTGTGATGCTTGATAACTTCACGATTGAAGATACTATAAAAGCCGTAGAGATTGCTAGAGGTAAGCTTTTGCTAGAAGTTTCTGGTAATGTCGATGAGACTACAATCATGGCTATAGCAAAGACAGGGGTGGATTTTGTGTCTGTTGGAGCTATTACCAAGCATCTAAAAGCTATCGATTTATCTATGCAGATCAAGATTTAACAATGACAATAAACAGATTCAACACAGTAATAGTCGGTGGTGGTCTAGCAGGCATTGTAAGTGCTATAGAGCTTGCTGAAGCAGGTTTAAAGGTTGCAGTACTAGATAGACAAAACTACCGCAAGACAGCTAGCTTTTATGCTCAAGGTGGTATAGCGGCAATTATATCTAAAGATGATTCTATTGACTTACATGTAAATGATACCAATATCGCAAGTGGCAATATTGCAGATTTAGAGAGTGTATACAAAGTTGTATCAAACTCACCAAAAGCTATAGAATGGCTAGAGCAGCACGGTGTGGTATTTGACAGGACTGAAAACAATCAATACAGCCTACATTTAGAAGGTGGTCATTCAAAGCATAGAATTTTACATATAAAAGATTATACAGGTAAAGCAATTCTTACTAGCCTATATAATGCAGCTGTTAAAATCGATAATATAACAATCTTAGACAACTATAGTGCATTTGAGTTAATAACAAATTCTAACATTTGTAGTGGACTATATGCTTATAATCATTTAGCTCAACAAGTCGAGAGTTTTGAAGCTGAGAATGTAGTCCTAGCTAGTGGCGGTGCATCTGGAATATATAAGTATGTGACAAGTGCAACTGCAGGTATCGGTGGCATTATGGCAATGGCTTATGAAGCTGGTTGCGAGCTTGATAATCTTGAGTTTACACAGTTTCACCCAACTTGCTTTTTTTGTGATGATAATCGACCACTTTTGATATCTGAAGCTATAAGAGGAAGTGGAGCGGTTTTAGAGAGGTACAATGGCAAAAAGATTATGGAGAATATCCATCCGCAACGCGACTTAGCTCCTAGAGATATAGTAGCTAGACAGATATATCTAAATATGCAAAAAGGTCATGATATATACCTAAACGCTACGCATCTAAGTGCTAGTCAGTGGGAGAATGCTTTCCCTTATATCTATCAGAAACTTCTCAATAACAACATAGATCCAAGCAAGGATAGAATCCCAATTTCGCCAGCAGCACACTATAGTTGTGGTGGCATCAAGGTTGGTAGTAATTCTCAAACTAATATAAAAAATCTCTATGCGGTGGGCGAGGTTTCTTGTACTGGACTACATGGCTCAAACCGTTTAGCGAGTAACTCTCTGCTAGAATGTATAGTTTATGGACTGGCATCAAGTGATGATATTATTTCAAATAGGGACAGTACTAGCACTATATCAAAAAACGAGAGTAAAGAGTTTAAGATCCTTAAAACTGAAACTGATTTTAGTAAACATATAGCTCAAGTAAGGCAAATAATGTGGGACTATGTGGGCTTGGCTCGCAATGAGAATAAACTTCTAAAAGCAAAAAAACTGTTGGTTAAAATAGAGCAAGAAATAATACAAAATTTTCCTAAAGAAACTTTCGATTATGAATTTGATAGCTTTAAAAAACTTTTACTAGTAGCTCAACTTACGGTTGATAGTGCTATAGACCAGAAGCAAAGTATAGGAAGTCATTATATAGATGATAATTTGATATCAAAATTAAAAGGGTAAATTAAATGGTAAAAGATAAAATAAATA
>Ga0307934_1001775_pt1 | contig 12560 bp, 7 predicted proteins | sample OrgLakmetageno90_FD_201838 | JGI IMG/M metagenome (GOLD analysis project Ga0307934, IMG submission 201838) | Saline water microbial communities from Organic Lake, Antarctica - #90 | ecosystem: Environmental > Aquatic > Non-marine Saline and Alkaline > Saline | place: Antarctica: Organic Lake... | reverse complement strand
GTCTAGACGACTTCTGTATTATTCATGAAAAACAATTACAAAGCAAAGCAATTTCTTATAAAACTTTTAAGAGAGGTCCAAAACAATCATTGTCATTGAGTGAAATTATGACTATATTGGTAATTATCAAATCTTCCAATATCGTAATTTCAAAAGTTTTTACAATGATTTTTTATGTGAATACTGGCGTGGTTTCTTTCCTGATTTACCAAGCTATACAAGGTTTGTTGAACTTATCCTTTCAACTCTAAAATATAAGCCAAAAGCTTTAAGCAAATTATTAATTATCCAACCCATAACCTTCTTTAAACAAGCTACTAGTATGCTCTCTGACTTCTCTCATATCTTTTGGCCAATCAAATGCTAGAGTATTACTGCAGTACTCGTTACCATTTATAGTAGTTTTGAATGATTTAAGCTTATAACTACCTGTGATGATATTTGCAACTGCTTGACCGCCACTTGTACCTGGTAACCATGCTGCAAGTAAGGCATCACTATTTTGTAACGGTGCTTTGTCACCACCATCAGTTATTACCATCGGTCTACCAGACTGGATAACTGTAATTACAGGTATACCTTTTGCTTTAAGAGCCTTGATTTCATCTGCTTGCTTTTGAGTATACTTCAATCCCAAGAATGTCTTCTGCGGTTTATCATTTTGACTAGCAAACAATGGATTGTTATTGTCAACATCACCATTAAATTCTGCATACGGATCTTCAGATAGCACCACAACCGCAACAGTATCATCTTTATTTAATTGATTTTTATTAGATAAAATATCCGTTACAAAATTTGTATCCGCAGAAAAGTTGTTTTTTAAACCCCCTATAACACTAACTGCTCCACTTAGTTTTTTAGCTTCAGAATTAGGCTCCCACCATTGATTACCCTTAAAGCCTTGCCAAAGAATAGTCCAACCACCATTTTGCTTACCGATGTCATCATAGTCACCCATCAACACTACATTCTTTATAGCTTTTGTTTTGATAGGTAGAGTACTGTTTTCATTTTTTAGCAATACCATAGACTCTTCAGCAGCGTGTAATGTCGCAGCTTTTACAGCCTCATTATCAAAAAGCTTCATTGACGGTTGCATTGCTAACTTCACAGCTATAACTCGCGTAACTGCTTGATCAACCCTAGACATAGATATTTTATGTTGCTCAACTGCAAATTTTATAGCTCTTAGCATATCTATAGCGTCGGTATAATTACCTCCATCCATAGTTTTTGGCCAAGGAGTTTTGTTTTTAACATTTTTATATGATTCTGGAAGATCATTTGCTTGAGTTCCTAAAAATTCTTTAGGATACTCAGTAGCAGATCCATTAGAATCGGTACCAAACATTATCATATCAACACCGCTATTAACTGACTTAGCTATCGAGTCAACAAAAGATATTTGATTACCCGGATTCAAAGCATTAAAGCGTGATTGCGACTTGGTCATCGCAGCATAATCAGACACTACGAAACCCTCAAACTTATAGCCCTTGATACCTACTGTAGATATTTGCTCAAGTAACTGTCTATCTCCACCATAGTGCATAGGTACAGAATTTAAACTACTGTACGATGGCATCAAACTTCCAATATTGGCATCTATAGCACCACGATAACCAGCACCATCAACTTTCCATAAGCTATCAAAATCTTTAACTTCGGTATTACCCTCATCCAAACCATTGACAGTTCTACCATCACCTATAAAGTGCTTAACTGTAGCTAGTGTGCCTATTATATGGTTATTTTGGATATCTTGCATACCATCGACAAAATTATAAGCCATTGCTTTGACAATATCTGGATTTTGAGAAAATGATTCAAAGCTTCTACCCCATCTATAGTCATGAGCTATAGCTACTGTTGGAGCAAACACCCAGTTAAAGCCTGACTCTAGCGTACCTGCAGCTGTCATTCTTGCAGCTTCTTTGACAAGATCTGGATTATGAGTAGCTCCAAGACCTATATTCTGTGGAAATAGCGGGCTACCCAATACATGCTGATTACCATGAACTTCATCCGTGCCTAATAATAATTCTGTACTTTCTGGACCAGAATACTGAGTTTTTGCTAGCCTAGCTATCTTTTGCCACATTGCTAGCGAGGGATCATTAGCATCAAACGGCACATCATTGCCACCAACTAAAACTGAGCCTATATGATATTTTTTTATATTATCCAAGCCAAATTTTTTGACCAACTCATCGTCTGATAGCGTAGCTAAATATTTGGCATCTTCTGGATTAGGAATGAGAATGGTTGTTGTTGGAACTATCATTTGACCGATTTTTTCATCAATAGTCATCTTACTAACTATAGCTTCTGCTTGCTGATAATATGGTTTATAAAAATCTTTATGAATTTCTTTATTTAAAGGTTTCTCTGAGATATGTTTATTGGTATAGGTTACTGCAGCTGTCGCAAGTATTCCTAAGGCTATTGATGTAACTACAATTGTTTTTTTCATTGATATTTGAAATATTTTTTTAATACAAAAGATTTTATACTAAAAGCCCCATCAAAGTAAGGGTTCCTCTAAAAACTAAACCCCGCTATGAAAACGAAACTCTGCATCTGCAGATAAAATCAACTTTCTTTCAATCTCGCCTATTCTTTGCACATGTTCAGTTATATCTGCTTGAGAATATTTTTGTGCAAAATCAAGATAAATAGTAAAATGGCGTTTTTCGGACTCTAGCAAACCACTATAAAACTTCTGTAAATCAGCATCAAGATAAGGTGCTATCCTTGCAAACCTCTCACAAGACCTCGCCTCTATATACGCTCCCAATATAAGCCCATCAATAAATCTTCCATGTCTATCTGTGCGGGTATTTCTGATAAGCTCCCCAGCGTAACGAGCTGATGATAGTGATCTAAATTCGATATTGCGTTTTTTGAGTATTCGCATCACCTGCTCAAAATGCACTAGTTCTTCTCGTGCTATTTTTGACATTTTTGTTATAAGCTCAGGTTTATCAGCATGTTTATATACATACGCCATCGCAGTTGAAGCAGCTTTCATCTCACAGTGTGCGTGATCTAGCAGCATAATATCTATATTAGCCAAAGCATTATCAACCCAAGCTTGCGGTGTCTTACATGGTAAAAATGTTTCTATAGTTTCAAGATTTGCATACGATTGTGACTTCATAGAATAATAAGCTTTTATTTTTTTAAATATATTATATTGAAATTATGAGTAAATATACAGTTTGTTCTGATGACTTTGCAACAAGCTAAAGTATAATAAACCTATAGATACCTAAAACACAAACAGCACATCATGACAAATGAGAAACTAATACAAAAAGCAAGACAAGCTTTAGAAAACGCTTACGCTCCATACTCAAATTTTAAAGTAGGAGCTGCTTTACTTCTCAAAAATGGTGAGGTAATTATCGGTGCCAATGTAGAAAACTGTGCCTATGGGCCTACAAACTGTGCTGAACGATCAGCTCTATTTGCAGCTTACAGCCAAGGGTTTCGTAAAAAAGATATCACAAAAATTGCAGTAATCACAGACACACCGATAGCAGCCTCTCCATGCGGAACCTGTCGTCAAGTGATGTCCGAGCTTTTAGAATTAGACTGCCCAATAGTGCTAGCAAACCTTGCCAATACAGACACTAAAATATCAGATATAAAAGAATTACTACCTTACTTGTTTGTACCAGAAAATCTGGACTAAACTTCTTGACTAAGAAGTCTTCTGATAAACATAGTTGCCAATAGTGTAAATAAAAACGCTCCAATAGCTATATACATATAAATACTAGCTCCATGTAAATATATACTTTTAAGAACAGTTATATCTTTCACTCCCTTTGGAACTGCAGAAATATTGGCTATCATTGCAGCAAAATATGCTCCAACCCCGGCATTTACTAGCCACAACCCCATATAACTACCTGTTTTGCCCTTAGGTGCTAGATATGTCGTTATCGACAAACCTATCGCCATAACAAATAATTCAGCAAATCCTAAAATAATATAACAAAGTAGAATCCACCAACCATTTACAAGCCTAGTAGAGCTCAATCCTGATGTATATATACCTGCTATAACACAAGCAAACATAAAGATTAATATAAACATTCCTATGATATTTTGAGTCGAATAGCTAATCGTAATTTTTTTCCAAACTATACTTAGCAATACACCTCCAATCAAAACAGTTAAAGGATCTGCAATTATAAAAGCCTGCGTTGGTAAAGTAATGCCTAATATCTGATGGTCAACAATTCTATCAATAAGTAAATTTAAAGACATAAATAACTGATAATAAAGTAAATAGAATAATATAGCTATTACTAGAAACATAATAAATGCAAGAGCTTTCTTGAACTCAACTACACTTGCTACCTTAGAGAAACACAAGTACAAACTTACCAAAACAATTGCAATAAAGAAAATATTAGACAAAGTTGGTATATATATGACTAATAATGAAACTATTATACTAATAGTAGTAACCATTATAGCTAAAGACCATTTTTTAAGTGAGACACCTTGTGTAAATATCTCTAATCTATATAGCTTAAAACCTCCGTAAAATATTGCTAATCCAAGACTCAGCATACACATAGCTGTTAAGGCTAAACCGACTCCACTAAAGTGTTGATAAATATATCCCGACATAGATATACCTAAGATAGCACCTAGGTTGATGCCCACATAAAATATAGTAAAACCACTTTGACGACCTTTCTCATCGTTTCGATAATTTTCACCGAGATAGCTACCCACATTTGTCTTAACTAAACCAGTTCCTGTACACACAAAACCTAAGGCTATACAGAAGTTATTAAGATCCATCGCAATTGCCAAATAACCATAACCTACAATAAGAATAATTGTGCCAACTATAATACTTCTATAATACCCAATCAAACGATCCGCCATCAAACCTGCAAAAACTGAACTAACATACAGCATAGCTGAATATGACCCAACTATGAGATTAGCTCTAGTATCAGGCAAATCAAACCTTTGTATCAGAATAAAAACCATGGACATAGATAAAAGCATATACCCAAACCTTTCCCACATTTCTGTAAGAAAACAAATTGGTAGTGCTTTAGGATGACTATAATTTTCTGGCATAATTGAAGTTTCCATTCTAATAATTTAATAATTTAACAATTCTTTAAGCTTCGTCACCCAAAAGTTTTTTGATAAAGAAAGATAAAAATATTGTGAAGACAAAAGCAACTATAGCCAAACATATATACATATTGAAACTATGTAAATAAATTTGTTTGATACTCATTATATCGTGTATATCTTTAGGTACTGCCGCATACTTTGCCATAACTCCCGCTATATAGCCAGCAATACCTGTATTTACAAACCACAAACCCATATAACAACCTATTTGGTTTGGCGGAGCAAGTCTTGTAGCTAAAGATAGACCTATAGCAGATATTAACAATTCCGCCACACCAATTATCGTATAACTCAAAGCAGCCCAATTACCATTTACTAAATTTTCGGTATCAACTCCTGAAGCATATATACCAAGGCTTACTGCTAAAAACATAAATATCAGTATAAACATACCGATGACATACTTAGTTGTATCAAGGATATTGTATTTTTTCCACACTAAGCTAAGTATCACACCACCAGCTAAAATTGCGACATTGTTAAAAGCCATAAAAGCTTGTGTCGGGATGCTTAAAAATCCAAAAACTTTATGCTCAACAGCCCTATCTACAAACAAATTCAAAGCCATGAATTGCTGATTATATAAAACCCAAAAAAATGTAGCTATAGTAAGAAACAAAAAGTACGCTAAAGCTTTTTTATAATCATCGACATTTTTAGCTCCTCTAAAGCACATATAGATACTGCCAACAACCATTATTATGAGAAAAACCTGTGAAAAACTTGGGTTGTATATGATAAGGATAGTAGCTGCCACACCCAGCAAAGTGATGAGCACTGATAGCAGCCAATTCACTAAGCTTACGCTCACTCTGACCTCTAGCTTGAATTTTTTAAACCCTATATAAAATGCCAAACAACTTAAAACTAGCATAACAGCTGCTATAAGATAGATTCCAACACTTCCATAATTACTAAACAAATATCCTGCACTGAGAGACCCCATCAGTGAACCTACATTGATACCCACATAGAATACCGTAAAACCACTTGAACTTTGCTTTTGTCGATCCCCATAACTATAGCCGAGATAACTCCCCACATTAGTTTTAAGAAGTCCTGTACCACTACAAATAAAGCCCATAGCTATACAAAAATGCAAAAGATCTGGTGCTATAGCTAAATAGCAGTACGCCCCTATCAGTATAATTCCGCCCAAAAGTACACTACGATAATAACCTATAAGCTTATCCGCTATTTGTCCTGCCAACACAGCAGTAACATAAAGCACTGCAGCAAATGAACCGATGATTATATCCGCTCGCTCATCTGTTAAGTCAAAGCGTCTAATCAAGACAAACACAATAGTAGTAGATAAAAGCATAAAACCAAACCTCTCCCACATTTCTGTAAGAAAACAAATTGGTAGTGCTTTGGGGTGTTTGTGGACTTCTGACATGTGTATTAATCTCTAAAGATAGAACTAGAGATTGTATTTTATATAAAAAAATAGAGTTAAACTATTGTTTTTTTAAAGTAATGAAAAAATAAAGAATAGAATTTGATGGTGGGATGTACTGGATTCGAACCAGTGACCAATTAGTTAAAAGCCAACTGCTCTACCAACTGAGCTAACATCCCGCCGATGGAAAGTATTATACTTTTAAAAAATTTTATGTCAATACTTTTTCCTGTTTTTTTCTATTTAACTCCAATATTTCTATTGGGTGCTTCATTGTATGCCCTGTCATCCGCTTAACTTGGCACCTACATGAAAAGCCAGTTACCATAGAACTAGTGATTCCACAAGCGTTTATTTTCTGCTTCCAACTTAGTGCATAAATCTGCTTTGAGGTCTCAACATTCTTACTTTCATGCCCAAAGCTACCAGACATACCACAGCACCCTACTTTTGCAATTTTTGTTTTTATACCGAAATGCTCAAATACTTTTAGCCATTGATCAGTTGCTATAGGAGATAGTGATTTTTCAGTACAGTGATTAAAAAGATTGAACTCTTTGTCTATAAGCTGATTCATAGCAGGCAATGATGGTAGTTTTTCGCTTAACCACTCCTGTATCATCCTGACATTAAACCTCACATCTTTACCAAGAACTTTTTTATACTCATCGCGATAAACCAAAGTCATCGCAGGGTCTATACCTATAAGCTCAACACCTGTATCTGCGATCTGGTTATAAAACTTAGTAGCTTTTGCTGCTTGCTTCTCAAAGTACTTCAAGAACCCTTTTACAAATGCTGGCTTACCATTTATTTTAAACGGTGCAAAATACACCCTATAACCAATCCCTGTCAAAAAGTCATATAAACTCAACGCAATTTGGGTATCGTATAGTGATGTAAATAAGTCTTGGACTATACAGACTGTCTTTTCTTTTTGTTTTGTAGATAAGTTTTCTAATGCTCTAACACTAAATTCTGGTGCATCTCTTTTTTTGAGTTCTAAACGAAGATTTAGGCTGTTTATAATCGGAGTATCTACAAAGCCTACTATATTTGCAACACCCGAGCGAACAAACTGAGTATTGAGAATATCGTTAAAGACCCCACCACTATGCAGGCTTATACTTAGCATTGCCTCGCTATACTTTACAAAGTAGTCAAGAGATGGTCGCTTATATTTAGAATGATAATTTGCTAAAAATTGTGATTTCATAGTAGGTATGTCTACCTTGATAGGACAACCAGATACACAAGCCTTACACCCCAAACATTTGTCTAATGACTTGTATACTTGATGAGAAAAATCTTTTGGGAAGTCTTTTGGGCTATCAAGACCCAGCTTATAAGTTTGATCAACTGTGCTGTAGCCTTTTTTGGCTAATTGACTGAGCCATTCCCTAAGGATTGCAGACCTTCCTTTTGGTGAATAAAGCCAGTTTCTGCTAACTTTTGCAGATGGACATATCGCGGTATCGTAATCGTAACTAAGGCATTGTGAATTACCATTACAATTATACGCACCCGAGAATTGATCTCGCATTTCTTTTGGTACTTTTGTATCTGTATAGCCCCTAAAAGGCCCATCTACTTTTACGATTTCATCTTTACTATCGCTTGGGACTGTTATCTTACCTGGATTGAGCTGATTGTGCGGGTCAAATGCTTTTTTGATATAGCCTAGTGAGCTATACAACTCATCACCAAAGAAATCTTTAAGATACTCACTACGGTAGCCATGACCATGCTCGGCACAAAGTATTCCTCCGTGTTTTTTTACTAACTCAACTACTTCTCTTGTAATCTTTGCAACCTTTTCAGCATCTGCTTTGATACTCATATCTAAAGCAGGTCGTATATGCAAGCAACCTACATCTACATGCCCAAACATTCCATACTTTACGCCATAAGAGTCTAAAAGCTTACTAAGATCTTTTATATAATCAGCTAAATTTTCTGGTGCTACTGCCGTGTCTTCTATAAAAGGTACTGGCTTACGATTGCCTTTCATTGCTCCAAGTAAGCCTACACCTTTTTTGCGTAGCTCCCATAGGCTGTCCATCTCATCGGTATTTTCTGTAAAATGGAAACTAACACCCCTGTCAAGCAACTGCTCTTCTAGCTTTGTAGTCATAGAGTCTAGCGTACTTCTTGAATCCGAAATAAATTCCACAAAATTGATAGCAGCAACAGTTTGCTTTGCGTCCTTTTCAAGCATGTGCTTTATTTTATGATAGACTTCATCATTTTTTGCAAGCTGCACGATGTTGTTATCTACAGTTTCTATAGCAGATGGCTCACTTACTAGCAAATCTCTAGCACTTGCTAAAGCTTGATGAAAATCAGAATACGATATTGCAAACAATGCCTTGTGCTTAGGCTTTTTGGTAAGCTTTAGTTTCAGTTCTGTCACAAATGCTAAAGTACCTTCTGAGCCAGATATTAGATAGCTAAGGTTTATAGCATTAGCATTTTTGTCATAAGTTTTGGATAAATTATAACCTGTTAAAAATCTACTTAGTTTTGGTAGTTTCCCTTCTATTTGGGTATAGTTTGTGACTATTTGCTCATTTATGGTTTTGTAGATTTCTTTTTCGGTAGCACTTAGCTCATCACTAGCTATATCTGATAGTGCTATAGTTTTTGTAGTTAAAGTATCACCTGTTACAAGCATACATTCAAGCTCGACTATGTGGGCACTCGTACGCCCATAGATACGCGAACCTTTACCACAAGCATCGGTATTGACCATGCCACCTAGAGTTGCTCTATTACTAGGGGAAAGATTTGGCGCAAAAAAGTATTCACTATCTGCTAACTGATCATTCAGCTGATCTAGTACTACACCAGGTTGCACTCTCACAAACTGCTCATCTAGGTTTATCTCAAGGATTTCATTCATATAGCGACTAGTATCTATAATCACACCTGCACATAGTGAATGCCCTGCAGTACCTGTACCACCACCACGAGGTGCAAATTTAAGCTCTCGATACTTGGGCTTGCTAGCTAGCTGAAAGATTTTATTTACATCATCTTTATCTTTTGGAAATACCAACAACTCTGGCACTACCATATAGACACTGTTATCCATTGATGAAGATATACGCGAAGCATAGTCATTGTGAATGTCGCCATCAAAGCCTAAACTTATCAACTCATCAATAAAAGTATCTATGAGATCGTTTAGCGGATTAGCATTTTCAAGAACTGGAATTTGGTTTCGTTTCATTAGAGAAATATCGATTTATAAAAGCTAGGTTAGATTATATTATATAAGAAAAAGATGCTTTCATAAACAGGAATATAACGATCTACTCATAAGAATAAATCTCTTCTTACTTTTTGCACATGCCGCCTTCTTGCCACTCTTCACTACCTACGCAATGATGACAATAGAATAATCCTTTAGGATCATATTTATTTTTTATAGAAAGCAGGTGCTTATAGTTAGAGCCCCAAAATATATTTTGCCAATCCTTTTGGAAATAATCAGCCTCATTAGCATAACTCCCTGCTTGTGGAGCTAAAGCCTCTATCATTTCCATAGCTTTATATATATTATCCACTTCTTTCTTTTTATCCGCAGGAATATCTGATTTACCTAAAACTGGCTTATCACTACTTGAGCTCATTATAACAAGAGCGTTCGCATCAAAGACTCTAGGGTCCATAGATGTTTGCTTTGTTAGTTCAGTCGCCTCCTTAGATGCTCCAGACATACCTTTGTTTAGACTGATTGATATATCGCCTAATCGCGATGCCTTATAAAAAGTATCTGCTGTTTTAGCTATATTTTTCTTGTCAAATAACGACTTCGGTAAATACCATGATTGGTAGGTGTACCAATATGAAAATATTTCAGCAGTATTAGTTGCCCACCAATATTCTCCATCTCGAGCATCTGGACCTGTGTTTTTCTTAACCATATCAGGGTGGTTTTTATGCCAAAAATCATAATTCCAAATTTTAGTTGGTGGAATATCTATATACTTCGTATTTATGTGTAAGTCCTGTTGTTTTTTAACCCATGATATAAATGGTTTCCATACATTTAATGCCTGCTCTTTTGTAAGGTTTTGAGTAACCATTGCTATGCCGAACTTATTGTCTGGTTTAAGCAAGAACTGCTCACCCCAGTTTGGGTTGGTCAAATTTGCACTATAGAAAGATATAAATCTTTTTATTAATTCTTTATAGGCATCATCATTGTCAGCGACTATTTCACCTGTCATTAAACCAAAATACTTAGGTAAATCATGGACACGAAGAGTCAGCTTAGTGACGACACCGTAAGTACCGCCACCGCCACCTTTTATTGCCCAAAACAAATCTTGGTTTTGACATTCATTTGCAACAACCACTTTACCATCAGCTGTAACCACCTCTGCCTGCAATACACCCGCAGCACCTGTGCCATACTGTTTTGTCCAGCTACCAAAACCACCGCCTTGTGTAAAACCACCCGCAGCGCCTACTGTTGTACAACCTCCACCTTGGACATATTTATGATGTTTGTTTGTTACATTATCATACGCTTCTAACCATCTAGTTCCTGCTCCAACAGTTACGGCAGTATACTCTTTACTTTTTGGGCAGTTTGCTGGATGAAAATGTTTGTTATATACTATGTCACGCATATTATGGGTCCAAATCATCAAAGAATCTTTACTGCTTGAGCGACCTAAATAATCATGCCCCGCCCCTTTGATAACAAGCCTGAGATTATTCTCTCTAGCAAAATTTACAGCTTTAACAACATCATCTGTATTTTTAGCTTCTACTGCGTATGTACTTGGAGTATCTTTCCAAGCATTGTACCAGCCTTGGTTTTCACTTCTGCCTGCATCTGACTGCATATAGAAAGGGTTTTTGATTTTTGAAACATCATTTTTACATTCTTTACTCTCCCCATCAGACTCACAGTTTTTTAGTACAGAAGATGGCTTTATCAAATCACCTTTAAGAGATTTTTTAAAAGATACCCATTTATCTTTATCTGGCCAACAAGGTTGAGACGGAAGACAACGACAACTATCACTTTCTTTGATTTTATTACTACTTTTAGCAGCATAACCACATACAATACCTGCAAATAAACAACTTGCTAGTGTAAATGTTTTTTTCATCAGAATACTCCGTTAATTTTTATATGAGATAAATTTTATAGCAAATTATTATTTTGGTCAAATAAATTGTGGGGGAATAATACCAGTACAAATTAGAAACTTATAAAAGCAAGGTTAGATTATATAAGAATGCAGTCGATTCATAAACTACTAAAGTGTATAACAGCTACCATTTTTTTGATAAAAATCAGCCTTGCACAAGGTTATGATGTAATTATCCGCATCATTAGAATAGATACAAAAGCATAACTCTATCAAAATTGAGATTAATTTATATATCATCGCAGACAAAACCTAAATATAACGATATAATTACTCCGAAAACAAATCTAAAATCAAATCACAATTTGAGGATTAATATGAAACAAACTACTCTTTTAGTTATCTTAGACGGCTGGGGCTATAGTGAAGACAACTATTTCAACGCTATCAACAATGCAAACACTCCTGTTTGGGACAGCTTATGGAACGAGTGTCCTAAAGCTCTAATCAATGCATCAAGCTTAGAAGTAGGACTACCTAGTGGTCAAATGGGCAACTCTGAAGTTGGTCATGTAAATATCGGCTCAGGTCGTGTGATCTATCAAGAACTTACAAAGATTGATAAAGCTATAGCAGAAAAGACATTTGAGCAAAATTCTGCACTTTGCCAAGCGATGGACAATGTTATAGGCAATGACTCTGCACTTCATATAATGGGGCTGCTATCAGAAGGTGGTGTTCATTCTCATCAAGATCATATATTTGCAGCAATCAAAATGGCAAAAGATAGAGGTGTAAAAAAAGTTTACATTCACGCATTCCTAGATGGTAGAGATACTCCACCGCGTTCTGCAAAAGAGTCTATTGAC